>Ga0114911_1001545_pt1 | contig 11861 bp, 9 predicted proteins | sample MalvireepMed_904_FD_89688 | JGI IMG/M metagenome (GOLD analysis project Ga0114911, IMG submission 89688) | Marine viral communities from the Global Malaspina Expedition - Malaspina viral metaG DeepMed_904 | ecosystem: Environmental > Aquatic > Marine > Oceanic | place: Mediterranean Sea...
CCGGTGGGAATCAGCGTCGCCACCATGCCGGAAAAGCGCTGCAGTAAGAGGTCCGTGGTGGCCAGCAGCACGGCGCCTAATAATGTCGACCAAAGCAAGCGCGCACGCAGCGTGCGTGCCCCCGCCATACGCACAATATTGGGGGCCGCTAAACCAATGAAGCCGATAATACCCACCACGCTCACCACGCTACCGGTAATAAACACCGCCAGCCCTAACCCGGCAAAGCGCAAATGCTTCAGCGAAATCCCCAGGCTTTTGGCGCTGGCGTCATCTAACTCTAAAACCGCCAAAGGACGCAGCAACAGCCATGCCGCCAAGCCGCAAATGGCAAGCCTAGGAGCCAGCGACGCCACGCCATCCCAACCATTTTGAGCCAGCGATCCCGCGCCCCAAATCAGCAGCCCGGAAAGCACCTCGTGGTTAAACAGCAACAGCGCGGTGGAGAGTGCGCCCAGGTATAAATTAACGACCAGGCCCGCCAACACCACCACAACAGGGGCCAAACCGCGCCGCCAGGAGAGCAGGAACACCAGCCCCACCGCCAGTGCGCCACCCGACAAGGCGACCCACTCACGCCCCACCACCAACAACCCTGGCGCCAGCAAGGTAGCGGTCATCAGCGCCAGATTAGCGCCCGATGCCACCCCCAACGTGGTGGGTGACGCCAACGGGTTGCGCAGCACCTGCTGCATGAGCACGCCCGCTAGCCCCAAACCGCCCCCGGCCAACAGCGCGATCGAGAGGCGCGGCCACCAGGCGTAATAGAGCAGAAGCTCGTCGACATTCTCGAAAGAAGGGGTCACTAATGCCTCTAGGCCCAGCGCAAAACCGCCTTGGCTCTCTAGACCGACCCAAAACAGCACGACCATCGGCAGGCTCAGCAACAGACAAGCTTTCGCGGGGGTCATTCCTCCCATTCGTTGAGCAGCGCCTAGCATGATGCCCCTCCGTTGGTGGTGGCGGGACGATTCACCAAAAGAGCGAGGGCAGGCGGCTGCGTCATGGGAGTGACCTTGGATATAAGCAAACGAGTGCATGGAAATGAGCGCGTGAATGACTGTCGAAGATTCTAAATGATAATAATTAGCACTACAATTGACCCCTTGATTTATGTCTCCGCATGAGGAACCCCATCATGGCAGCCAAACCGAGCTATCGGCTTTTCGATATCACCCTTGCCAGACGCACCCAAGTCAGCGCCTCATTAGTCAGGTTTACTTTCACTGGCCCGGAAGTCAGCCATATGGCGACCTACGCACCGGATCAGCGTGTCAAGCTGTTCTTCCCCGAAGGCGGTGGTAGTCTCGATCCGCTGTTTGAGATTGCCAAGCTGGAAGAGCATGACTGGTACGGCGCTTACCGCGCACTACCGGATGCACAGCGCCCCTCTGCGCGCACCTACACCATTCGCGCTCTGCGGCCGGAGAAGGCAGAGGTGGACGTAGAATTTGTACTCCATGGCGACAATGGCCCCGCATCGCGCTGGGCTATGCACGCCCGCCCAGGTGACCGCCTTGCCATGACAGCCCCCGACGCTAACTCGGAAGGCCCAAAGCTGGGCTACGAGTGGAAGCCGCCCCAAGGTGTACGCCGTATTCTGATCATCGCCGATGAAACCGCCCTCCCCGCCGCCGCAGGCATTCTTGAAACTCTTGATGACCTGCCGCTCAAACCCAGGGTCGAAGCGCTGTTCGAAGTGCCTCGCAGTGACGACGTTCAGCCGCTGCCCCAAGCCGCTAAGCTGCACTGGCTGGCCCGCGATGCTGAACCCGGCTGCCAACACGGTGAGCTGCTGATGAGAGCAGTGCGCGATATTGATTTGCATAAGGAAATTCAAGCGCTAGGCGGCGTGCCTACGGCAGCCACTAGCAACGACGAAAGCGACGATGAGGACGGCCCACTCTGGGAACCCGCCACCCTGGATGACAGAGCTCCCTTCTACGCTTGGATAGCTGCTGAAACCAAGGTCGCTATGAAGCTGCGTCGCTACTTAGTCAACGAGTGCGGGCTACCCAAGCAGTACGTTACCAGCATGGGCTACTGGCGCCAGGGCAAGGCCAATGGTTAAAGGAACGGCAAACAACACGGCGTTAAACAGTGATCTCACACGCAAGCCAGCTCAAACGCCTATTGGCTGGCGAGACAGCCCTGACAGCTATGGGCGGGTCAGCCGTGCGCTTCACTGGCAGACCGCCGCGCTGGTCACGCTGCAATTTACTGTGTTGCTGGCTTGGCGGGGAATGGGCGGAAACGCTATCACGCTGTTTTTGGCAAGCATTGGGCCTCATGGCTCGTTAGGGTTTCTGATTCTGATCGTGACGCTGGCTCGCCTTGGCTGGGCATGGGTCAACCGCAAGCAGCGTCCTCCGCAGCCGCTCGGATGGGATGGCCGCATAGCACGCCTTGTACATATCACTTTTTATGCGCTCCTGCTGTTGCTGCCTGCTTTCGCCATTTTGCGCCAGTACGGCCGCGGCGGGGCACTACGCTTTTATGGCATGGAGCTGCTGCCCGAAGCGGAACGCGACATCACCTGGATGATCGCCCCAGCCAAGCTCCTTCACGGCCCGCTCTCGTGGCTGTTATGTGGATTAGTCATCGGCCACATCACGATGGCGCTGATTCACCGCTTCTGGCTCAAAGACCGGGTACTGGCACGTATGGTGGGGGCAAGGGGGCGGTGAAGCATTGAGCAAAGCCACCGCACAGCTTTCGAGTAGTGCACAGCGCAACACTGCCGCCTACTCATCCCCTCGCCAACGGCTGCGTGGTTGGCTGGGGTAGCAAGCGCGGCCTAAGGTGAGGCATAATCGAACGAATCTCAATCCAACTGTTCAAGGCTACCTAGTTCCCCCTGTGCGGCCTGGACATGGGTGGCTATTCATAGAGCATAATCCAGCCGCATGGACTACGACTACCTCAACAGTCTACGTAAATACCATCCCGCTTGGCGGCTGCTGCTGGCCGACCACGCACCGCTGATCATTGCCTTCGTGCATCGCAGTTTTATCGAGCCCAATGTGCGCAGCCTGCCGGAGCAGGAGCTGGCGGCAAGGCTGGAAGACTATCTGTTCCACCTTCGCCAGGGGCTGGGCGAAGGGCACTTCCCAAAGCCCGCGCGGGAGTATCTGAATGACTGGGCCAGCGATGAACGCGGCTGGCTGCGGCGCTATTTTCCCGCCGACTCGGACGAACCGCATTACGACCTGATACCTGCCGTCGAGCAAGCCATTCAGTGGCTGGCCGGGCTCGAGCAGCGCACCTTCGTGGGGGCGGAGTCGCGATTGAAGTTGGTCTTCGACCTGCTACGTGACATCTCCCAGAACAGCGAAACGGATCCCGAGACGCGCATCGCGGAGCTGAGTCGCCGCCGCGCCGCCATTGACGCAGAGATCGAGGAGATTCGTGCCGGCCATATGGCGTTCATGGATCCCACGCGACTACGCGAGCGCTTTCTTCAGGCCACCGACACGGCTCGGGCGTTACTGGCCGACTTCCGCCAGGTGGAGCAGAATTTTCGTGACCTGGATCGCCAGGTACGCGAACGAATCGCCACCTGGGAGGGCGGCAAGGCCGCGATACTGGAGGAGGTACTGGGCCAGCGTGATGCCATTACAGACTCCGACCAGGGCCGCAGTTTTCGTGCCTTCTGGGACTTCCTGATGTCCGCCGACCGCCAGCAGGAGCTCACCGAACTGCTGGAGTCGATCCTGTCGCTGGAGCCGGTCGCTGAGCTGAATCCTGACCCGAGGCTGCGCCGCATCCACTATGACTGGCTAACCGCCGGAGAAGCGACCCAGCGCACCGTGGCCCGGCTCTCCGAACAGCTGCGACGCTATCTGGACGATCAAGCCTGGCTGGAGAATCGGCGTATCATGGATCTGCTGCGCGGTCTGGAACAGCACGCCCTGGCGGTGCGCGAGAACCTGCCAACCACCCCTTTCATGACCGTAGAGGCTCCCGCCCCCGACGTCCAGTTGGCCATGGATCGGCCGCTGTTCAGCCCTCCCATCAAGCCACGTATCGAGCAGGCGCCGCTCGAGGAGGGAACCGCGGACATCGCTGCCGACCCACTGTTCGAACAGGTCTACGTGGACAAGGAGCGGCTGCGGGCCCGGCTACGCCAGGCGCTGCAGACCCAGCGCCAGATCAGCCTGGAGGCGCTGCTGCAGCGGCATCCACTGGAACAGGGACTGGCGGAGCTGGTGACTTGGCTGAGCCTGGCCACCGGGGAGGGGCTGGGCCTCGTCGATGAAACGCAGGAGCAGGTCGTGTATTGGACCGATGACCAGGGCCAGCAGCGCCGCGCCGCCCTGCCTGCGGTGATCTTCGTTAGTGGCCACCAGGGAGCCCACCCATGAACGAGACCGGCACCCCACCCAACGAGCGCGAACCGGCGCTCTCTCCGGTGTTGATCCAACTGTTCAAAGGCGTCCTCTACCGCGATGACCAGTCTGGAGCGTGGCAGGATCTGTTGCGACTCCAGGCGCAAGTACGCGACCATGCCGGTGTATTCGGGCTGGAGCTGATCCTGGACGAAGCCGAGGGCTACGCCTATTTGCGCCAGCGCCCGACCGAGGAGGGCGAGGAGGAGCTGCCGCGTCTGGTACCACGCCGCCAGCTCAGCTACCCGGTCAGCCTGCTGCTGGCACTGCTGCGCAAGAAGCTGGCAGAGCATGACGCCACCGGCTGCGATCCGCGGCTGATTCTCTCTCGCGAGCAGATCGCCGACATGCTGCGCCTGTTCCTGCCTGAAACAGGGGATGAAGTGCGCCTGATGAGCCGCATGGACAGCCATATCAAGCGGGTAGTGGAACTGGGCTTCCTGCGCCGGCTGCGCGGCCAGGAGGAGCGCTTCGAGGTGCGCCGCATTCTCGCCGCCTTCGTCGACGCCCAATGGCTCGCCGAGTTCGACCAACACCTAGCAGACTACCGCCAGCACCTGGATAACGACGATGACGGATAATCCGCAGAACGCGCTGTTCGACTTCGCCAGCGACGACTCTCACACCGGGTTTCGGCTCCAGCGCCTGGAGGTCTACAACTGGGGCACCTTTCATCAGCGAGTCTGGCACCTGGCACCGAATGGCGAAACCAGCCTGCTCACCGGCGACATCGGCTCCGGCAAGTCGACGCTGGTGGACGCCATCACCACCCTGCTGGTACCGGCCCAGCGCATCACCTACAACAAGGCCGCCGGCGCCGAACAGCGCGAGCGTAGCCTGCGCTCCTACGTGCTTGGCTACTATAAGACCGAGCGCAGCGACGGCGCCCTGGCCGCCAAGCCCGTTGCCCTGCGTGACTTCAATAGCTACTCGGTGATTCTCGCGCAGTTCTACCATGCCGGCTACGACCAGCACGTCACCCTGGCCCAGCTGTTCTGGCTGCGCGACAGCCAAGGGCAACCCGCTCGCAGCTATGTGGTCGCCGACCGGCCGCTGACCATCACCGAGGACTTCGCCAACTTCGGCAGCGACCTCAATGCCCTGCGCAAGCGCCTGCGCCAGCTGCCCCAGGTGGAGCTCTTCGACCACTTCCCGCCCTATGGGGCGGCGTTCCGCCGGCGCTTTGGTCTCGACAGCGAGCAGGCCCTGGAGCTGTTCAACCAGACGGTCTCGATGAAATCGGTCGGCAATCTCACCGAGTTCGTGCGCGGGCATATGCTGGAAGCCTTCGCGGTGGAGGAGCGCATCGACGCGCTGATCCGTCACTTCGAGGACCTTGACCGCGCCCACCAGGCGGTGCTCAAGGCGAAAGCGCAGATCGACGCCCTGCAGCCGATGGTCGACAACCTGGACCGCTACGCCGAGGCCAGCGACCAGGCCCGGGAGCTCACCGCCTGCCGCGAGGCGCTACAACCCTGGTTCGCCGGAATCAAGGCACAGTTACTTGAGCAGCGGCGGGAGAAGCTGGAGCGGGAGCTGGAACGGCTGGCCTCGCGTATTGAGGCGCTGACCAGCGAGCAACAGCACAACCAGGCCAAGCGCGACGAGCTGAAGCAGGCCATTGCCGACAACGGCGGCGACCGCCTGGAGCAACTCAAGCGACAGATCAAGGATCAGGGCGAGCGGGCCGATGAGCGCCGTCGGCGGGCCGAGGAGTACCAAACGCTTACCCAGCGCCTGGCGCTGGACCCACTGGGCGACGAGGCGGTGTTTGTGGAGAACCGCCAGCGGGTGGAACACGCCCTCGAGACCCTGGAGGACCGCAAGGCCGAGGCCCAGAACGCGGTAACCGAGGCGGCGGTCGCCTTCCGCGATGGCCGCGAGGGTGTCGAGGAGGTCGAGCGCGAGCTGAACTCCCTACGCCAGCGTCGCTCCAACATCCCTGCCGCCATGCTGGCATTGCGTGAGCGGCTGTGCGAGAGCACCGGGCTGCCAGTGGAGTCGCTGCCCTTTGCCGGTGAGTTGATCCAGGTGCGTGATGAAGAGCGCGACTGGGAGGGCGCCATCGAGCGCGTGCTGCACAATTTCGGTCTGTCGCTGCTGGTGCCGGATGCACACTATCAGGAGGTCGCCGAGTGGGTGGACCGCACCCACCTGCGTGGACGCCTGGTCTACTACCGGGTGCGCGAGCCGAAAGGCGCCAGCCTGCCGCAGCTGCACCCGGACTCCCTGGTGCGCAAGCTCGCCGTACGGCCAGACTCCGACTTCTACGCCTGGCTGGAACAGGAGCTCGCCCGCCGCTTCGACTACGCCTGCTGCCGCGACCTGGCGCAGTTGCGCCGCGAGCAACGCGCCATCACCCGTAGCGGCCAGATCAAGGCCAAAGGCGAGCGCCACGAGAAGGACGACCGCCACGCCATCAATGACCGTGCCCGCTATGTGCTGGGCTGGAGCAACGAGGCCAAGATCGCCGCCCTGGAGCAGCAGCAGTATCAGCTGCAGCAGCGGCTACAGCAGCTGGCCGACACCCTGAGCCAGGCCCAGGAGACCCAGAAGCAACTGGAAACCCGCGGCACCCTGCTCCACCGGATCGATGTCTACCGCCACTTTCAGGAGCTTGACTGGCACACCCCGACGCTGCTCATCCAGCGACTCGAGGAGGAGCGCCAGTCGCTCGAGGCAACCTCGGATACGTTGCGCCTGCTCCAGCAGCAGCTCGGCGACTTGGAAGCAGAGCTCAAGGAGCAGGATGCGCGCCTGACCGGGCTGCGCGACGAACGCGCCACTGCACGGCTCAAGTACGATCAGGCCGGTGAGACCCAGGCCGAGGCCGAAGCCCTGGTGGAGCGTACCGCTGCCACGGTGCGCGAAAGCGACTTTCCCCGCCTCGACGCGCTACGCCCCGAGGCCCTGCCCGAGCGGCGCCTGACCGTGGAGTCCTGCGACAATGCCGAGCGGGAGATGCGCACTTGGCTTCAGGGGCGCATCGACGCCGAGGAGAAACGCCTCAAGCGCCTCGGCGAACGCATCATCGACGCCATGCGTAGCTACCAGACCGAGTGGCCACTGGAGACCCGCGAGGTGGACGTCAGCATCGCCGCCGGCGACGAGTACCGCGGCATGCTCGAGCAGCTGGTCGGTGACGACCTGCCGCGCTTCGAAGCCGACTTCCGCAAGCTGCTCAAGGAGAACACCATCCGCGAGGTGGCCGGCTTCCAGGCCAAGCTCAACCAGGAGCGCGAGCTGATCCGCGAACGCATCGATACCATCAACCGCTCGCTGCACGCCATCGACTACAACCCCAACCGCTATATCCGCCTGCAGGCCGAACCGACCCCGGATCCCGAGGTACGCGAGTTCCGCGAGTCGCTGCGCGCCTGCACCGAAGGGGCGCTGACCGGTTCGGAAACCGAGGAGTACTCCGAAGCCAAATTCCTGCAGGTCAAAGCCATCATCGAGCGCCTGCGCGGGCGGGAGGGCCAGACCGAACCCGACAAGCGCTGGACACGCAAGGTCACCGATGTGCGCAACTGGTTCGTCTTCTCCGCCTCGGAACGCTGGCGAGAGGACGACGCCGAGCACGAGCACTACACCGATGCTGGCGGCAAATCCGGTGGTCAGAAGGAAAAGCTCGCCTACACGGTGCTGGCCGCCAGCCTGGCCTACCAGTTCGGCCTCGAAACGGGCGGGCAAAGTTCACGTTCATTCCGCTTCGTGGTCATCGATGAAGCCTTCGGCCGCGGCTCCGACGAATCCGCCCGCTACGGTCTGGAGCTGTTCCAGCGGCTCAATCTGCAACTGCTGATCATCACCCCGCTGCAGAAAATCCACATCATTGAGCCCTTTGTGGCCAACGTCGGCTATGTGCACAACGACGGTGGTCAGCACTCGATGGTGCGCAACCTCAGCATCGAGGAGTATCGCGCCGAGCGCGCCGCCCGCAGCATGATAAGCGCGTCATGAGCTGGAGTACCCCTGCATCCATCCGCGCGCAGGTGGAAAAGGCCTGGGACAGCGGCCGCCTTCTCGCCGCCCGGGTGTCCGGCGAATCGCCGTTCCCCCTGGAGATCCGCCTGCGCCGCCCCAGCGCCCGGGACATCACCGAGCGCTTCGGCGCGGTGATGGACTGGGTGAACGCACTGCGGGAGCAGAGCCGGGAGAGACGCGGCTACGGCTACGAACTGCGCTGGCAGCAGGTCAACAACCGGGTTCACGGCAGCAACGCCATTCCGGTGGCAGCGATCATCGCCGATGAAACCCAGGCGCTGCAGCTGATCCGTCGCCAGCAGGATGCCCAGCGCTTCCAGGCCCTGGTCGACACCCTGCTTCACCACCACCTCGAACTGCAGGATTGGATAGCGCGCCACCCCCTCGCCGTGCTCCGCCATGCCCACGACTGGCCCCGCCTGCTGGCCGTACTGGCGTGGTTCCTGGCCCACCCGCGGCCAGGGCTCTACTGCGCCAACTGGACATTCCCGGCGTCGACACCAAGTTCATCGAAACCCGCCGGGGCCTGCTCGCCGAGCTGCTGGATGTGGTGCTACCGGCGACCGCCATCCACCGCGATGCCAGCGGCGTTAAGGGCTTCGCGCGCCGCTATGGCCTGCGCACGGAAGCGCCGCAGATCCGCTTCCGTCTGCTCGACCCGGCGCTGTCCATTCAGGGCCTGCGCGATATCGCGGTTCCGCCGGAGGAGTTCTCCGGGCTGAGCCTGCCGGTGCAGCGTGTGTTTATCACCGAGAACCGCACCAACGGCCTGGCCTTCCCCGAGACATCCGCCAGCCTGGTGATCTTCGGCTTGGGCTATGGCCTGGAGAGGCTGAGAGAGATCCCCTGGCTGCACGATAGCGCGCTCTGGTACTGGGGCGACATCGACACCCACGGCTTCGGCATCCTCAACCGCCTGCGCGCCAGCTTGCCCCATGCCCGCTCCCTATTGATGGACCGTCCCACTCTGATGGGCCACCACCCCCTGTGGGGCCAGGAACCCGAGGAGAAGCGCTACACCGGCCACCCCACCCGGCTCACCGCCGACGAGCAGGCACTGTTCGAGGAACTGCGCGCAGACCGTTTGGGCGCGAGGGTGCGACTGGAGCAGGAGCGCATCTCCTTCAGCGCCGTCGAGCGTGCGGTGGCGGCGACCGAGGTCATTACACAAGGGCGTTAATGCGCACCGCTATCGCGATGCTACGCATGACCTAACGCTGCATCGACTATCGGTAACAAGCTAGCAGGGTGCGGGTAATTGAATCAGCCCAGAGTTGAGAAATGCAAGGAGGTCAAGCACGAGAGATAGAAGCAACGATTCTCGTTTACTCTATGGAGATCGACTCCCTGTAAGATAAACTCCTTGCACAAGGAAACCAGCATGTTCGAGGTCAAGGGTGCCACTTTCGTTTCGAGATCAACGGCAAATGCCTGCTGCATTCTGTGGCGCACCGTTTCAAAGAGGGCAAGATCTACGGGTTGATCGGCCATAACTCTACTCGTCGATTTGATCAATGATCTACACCCAGACTTACCGAATATTGCCTCGGTAGACATACTCAACCCGACGAGGCTGCTCCGCGATATAGTACGCGTTATGCCAAGCCGCTGGGCATGCTAAACTGCTATTTGTATCGCTGTTTTTTGCTCTGGAGGCCGCCGTGACGAATTCCCACCGCCGTAAGTTACCCATCGGGATTCAGACGTTCTCGGATATCCGCGAGGGCAACTATTACTACGTCGATAAAACCCCGCATATCGAGCGTTTGGTTAATCAGAACAAATACTATTTCCTATCGCGGCCGCGCCGCTTCGGCAAAAGCCTGTTGCTGGATACCCTGCGCTGCCTGTTTGAAGGCCGCCAAGCGCTATTTGAAGGGCTCTATATTCATGATAGGTGGGACTGGCAGCAGCGCTACCCGGTGATTCGTATTAGCTTTGCCGATGGAGTGATGCAGAGCCGTGAAGGGCTGGACGAGCGTATTCGTGAGCAGTTAAGGGTTCAACGCGAGCAGTTCGGCATTACTCAGCATCATAAAACCGATATACCGGGTGAATTTTCTGCCCTAATCCGCGCCGCCCACCAGCAGAGCGGCCAGCGGGTGGTTGTGCTGATCGATGAGTACGACAAACCGATTCTGGATAATATCCTGGTGTCGGAGCGCGCCCGAGAACTACGCGAGGGCCTGAAAAACCTTTACAGCGTTATCAAAGACGCCGACCCGCACTTGCACTTTGTGCTGCTTACCGGTGTTTCCAAGTTCAGCAAGGTCAGTCTGTTTTCGGGCTTGAACAATCTGCGCGATATTACCCTGTCGCCCGACTATGCGACCCTTTGTGGCTATACCGATGACGACATTGATACAGTATTTGAACCCGAACTGTCTGGGTTAGACCGTCAGGAAATCAAAAAGTGGTATAACGGCTATCGTTGGGGTGGCCGAGAGGTTACGTCTGTCTACAATCCCTTCGATGTACTGTTGCTGTTCCAAGAACAAGAGTTCGGCCCGTACTGGTTTGAGTCTGCGACGCCGACGTTTTTGGTCGATATCCTCAAGCAGCGGGGAGTGTTTACCCCTCGATTGGAGACCTTACAGGCAAAAGCGCAGTTGCTAGGGCGCTTTGATGTGGATGACATCACCACCGAAGGGCTACTTTTTCAAACGGGTTATATCACCATTAAGGACGTGCAGGAGCCCATACTGGGCTATCGCCTCTATACGCTAGGCTTTCCGAATCGAGAGGTGGAAAGCAGTCTCAACGATTTATTGCTACCGGTACTGGGTATCAACGCAAGCGAGGCACAAACCCATCAACTGGCGTTATTCGATATTTTTCAGCGCCATGATCTGGCTGCTTTGGAAGCTCATCTCAAAGCCCTTTATGCAGGACTCCCCCACGACTGGTACCGCAACAATCCCATTGCCCAATATGAAGGCCACTATGCCAGTGTCTTCTATAGCCACTTTGCCGCTCTGGGGCTGGATGTGACGGTGGAAGATGCCAGCCACCACGGCAAGGTGGATATGAGTGTGGACGTTGGTGGGCATATTTACCTGTTTGAGTTTAAGGTGGTCGAACAACTGCCAGAAGGTAAAGCGCTGACGCAAATCAAATACAAGGGCTATGCCGATAAGCACCGCGCCTCCGGCAAACCCATACACCTGATCGGCGTGGAGTTTTCCAGCACCCAGCGCCAGATTGTAGCGTTTGAGGTGGAGACCTTGGTTAAAAGCTCTTGAACCATCCCTGGCTCAACAACCCTACGGCGGTTCGATTGCCTCCATTTCCACACTAGTCGGCTGCTCACCATCTAGCTGCTCTGTCGCCAACAGCTTGCCACTCTCCAGCCGCACCAACCTATCCGCGAGGTGGAAATAGCGGTCATCGTGGGTGATCACCAGCACCGCTTTGCCCATGCGTTTTAGCTCGAGCAACACCTCGCAGTAAAACACCTCTTTGAATAACGGATCCTGATCCGCCGCC
>Ga0114911_1001549_pt1 | contig 11842 bp, 8 predicted proteins | sample MalvireepMed_904_FD_89688 | JGI IMG/M metagenome (GOLD analysis project Ga0114911, IMG submission 89688) | Marine viral communities from the Global Malaspina Expedition - Malaspina viral metaG DeepMed_904 | ecosystem: Environmental > Aquatic > Marine > Oceanic | place: Mediterranean Sea...
TCACCGTTCAGCAGGAGATACTGCAGCTATTGCGCGATCTCCAGCAGCGCCACGCAATGGCCATGCTGTTCATCACTCATGACCTTAATCTGGTGCGTCGTCATGCCGATCGCGTCTGCGTGCTCTACCGGGGACGCGAGCAGGAAAGCGGAGAGGTCCATGAGGTGTTCGAGCGGCCGAGCAGCGAATACACACGGCTATTGCTGGCCGCCGAGCCCGAGGGACGCCCTGCTCCTTGTCAGACGCAAGACACGCTTCTCACGGCTCGCCGTCTTTCGGTCGCTTTCCCCCGATCGCGGCGTTTGTTCGCCCGCCGCCGGGCGCCGTTCGTTGCGCTACAGCCGCTCGATCTGAGCCTGGCCCGCGGCGAAACGCTGGGCATCGTCGGCGAGTCGGGGTCGGGCAAGACCACGTTGGGTCTGGCGCTGCTGCGCCTCAACCGGGCCACCGGCCGGGTCACGCTCGGCGAAACGCGCCTGGATACCCTCACCGGCAATCGCCTGCGCAAGCAACGCCGAAACATGCAGATCGTCTTTCAGGATCCCTATGGTTCGCTTTCCCCGCGCATGCCGGTGAGAGAAATCATCAGCGAGGGACTGCGCTTTCATAACCCACAGCTCACCGAGCAGACGGTCAGCGAGCGCGTCGCCGTCAGCTTGCGGGAAGTCGGTCTGCCGGAAGATGTGGCATCACGCTATCCGCATGAATTCTCGGGCGGACAACGCCAGCGTATCGCCATTGCCCGGGCGATCATCCTCGAGCCCGAACTGCTGATACTCGACGAGCCGACGTCGGCACTCGATCGTACCGTACAGAAGCAATTGATCACGCTGCTTCGCGAGCTTCAGGCTCGCCGCGGATTGAGCTACGTCTTCATCAGCCATGACCTGGCGGTCGTCAGGGCCATGGCCCATCGCGTGCTGGTCATGAAGAACGGCGAGGTGATCGAATACGGCGACTGCGAGCAGGTTCTGCGTCGTCCGACGAGCGATTACACGCGTAACTTGCTGAAAGCCGCAGCCTTGGGCGAATGAACGGCGACGCCGTGTTGTCCCGGAGCGTGTTGTTCTTAAAGAAGTTGGCCCTGAACAATTGGCTGGCCGGGTTGACTATGCCGCCTCAGCCGAGTTTAGGATGTTCTTGTAATTCTTGACCAACTGGCTATGTATCAAGGTTGCAATCAATCAATATAAGATAACGGTATAAATAGTTAGAAGGCGGCAATCTCTTCATCCCTCAGCATGCGGCATTCTCCCGGTTCGAGGTCCGGATCCAGCACCAAGGGGCCTATCGATTCACGATGCAACGTCTCGATGCGGTTGCCGATCGCGGCGAACATGCGCCGCACCTGGTGGTATTTTCCATCGGTCACGGTGATGCGGAAACGCTCGGGTGAAAGCGCTTCAAGCCGCGCCGGGTGGGTCGGCTGCTGTTCGCCATCCAGCAACAGCCCTTCTGCGAAGGCGGCGATCGCGGTTTCCAGCATGCTATCTTGCAGGGGCTCGGCCAAGCTGGCCAGATACACCTTGGGGCATCGGGTTCGCGGCGATGTCACGCGATGCGACCATTGACCGTCATCGGTCAGCAGAACCAGCCCCGTGGTGTCGACATCCAGCCGCCCCACCGGATGCAATCGCTCGACCTTGGGCAGGTCGATCAACTCGAGCACCGTCTGGTAGCGTCCCGCTCGCGTGGTGCATTCGACCCCGAGCGGCTTGTTCATCATCAGGTAGCGCAAGCCGAACGGGGCCAATCGCTTTCCCAGCCAATCGACGGCGCTGCCCTCGCCGACATGCACGGCGGGATTCCTGATCACTTCGCCATCGACATTCACCTCGCCCCGGTGAAGCGCCTTCTTGGCCAGGCTGCGGGTCAGGTCCGTGGTCTCGCAGAGAAACTTGTCGAGGCGCATTACATCTCCAACGTGAAGCGATCGGCATCCATCCAGGCGGGAAACTTTTCGCGGAACTGGGCCAGTGCGTCGCTGTCGAGCACACCGGTGTGAATGAAAGGTTGATCGCGACGCTCATCGATCAGCGACTCGCCCTTGAAGTCGACGAGCATCGAATCGCCGGCGTAGGCCAGCTTCTTGGCGTCTTCACCGACACGGTTGACGCCGATCACGTAACTCAGATTCTCTACCGCTCTGGCTTGCAGCAGGATACGCCACGCCTGGCGACGCGGTGCCGGCCAGTTGGCCACGCACAGCAGCGCATCGTACTCGAAGTGCGCGCCCCCGCGAGGCTGTTGGCGCAGCCAGACCGGGAAGCGCAAGTCATAGCAGACCGTCAGCAACAGACGAAAGCCATTGAGCTCGACGATGACCCGCTGATCGCCCATGCCGTAACGCTCATGTTCACCGGCCATGCGAAACAGGTGGCGCTTGTCGTAATAGGCCAGTTCGCCGTCGGGTGTGGCCCAGATCATGCGATTGTAATACTCGCCTTCGGCGACTATCGCCACACTGCCGGTCACCACGCAGCCACGCTGCATCGCCTGTCGGCGCATCCACGCGACGCTTCGACTGTCCTCCATCGGTTCGGCCATTTCGCGGGAATTCATGGTGAAGCCGGTGGCGAACATCTCCGGCAGCACGACCAGGTCGGTCTGGGCCTGTCCCAGGTCGCCAAGCTGCTCTTCCAGCAAGTGGCAGTTGGCTTCGGGATCCTCCCAGCGCAGATCCGGTTGGACGAGGGTCGTGCGTAGCTCGCTCATGGTGTCCTCCTGTCGCGGCTACAAGCCGCCCTGTTGGTGATGACCATTAGCCTAACCGAGGGACTGGCAAGGTGCAGCCGCCAGAGGCTTGGGCATGCTAACATTAGCGCCCGCTTCACGCTGAGCCACGGCCCAACCAGGGCGCGACGACACGCGGCGCATGTCGTCCTTGATGGCCAACTGCACCAGGAAAAGTCATGAGCCTGCCCGTCCAGCCCGACAAGGAAGCTACCCAAGGGGTGTTTTTCGGCCTCTGCGCCTATCTGATGTGGGGCAGCTTTCCGCTGTTCTTCGCCCTGTTCGAAGGCATTCCCGCCTGGGAAATACTCATTCATCGCGTGCTGTGGTCCTGCGTATTCCTGGTCGGTCTGGTGAGTCTGCTCAGGCGCTGGACGCCGATTCGAGCGGCATTGGCCGAGCCGCGTCGGTTGGGGCGGGTACTGGCGTGTGCGGTGCTGATCGGGCTCAATTGGGGCATTTATATCTATGCCGTCGAAAGTCGCCAGGTCTTTCAGGCAAGCCTGGGATATTTTCTCACCCCGCTGATCAACGTGGCGCTGGGCGTGGGCTTTCTCAAGGAGCGCATGTCGCCACTGCAGGGTGTCGCCGTGGCCCTCGCGGCGGTGGCGATCGGCATTCAGCTCGCACTGCTGGGGAGCCTGCCCTGGATCACGCTGGTACTGGCGACGTCCTTCGGCACTTACGGGCTGCTGCGCAAGCAGGTTCCGCTGGACGGATTGTCAGGGCTGTTCGTCGAGACGCTATTGCTGTTCCCGCTGGGCCTGCTGGCCATCGCCTGGTTGAGCGCTAGCGGCCAATCGCACTTCATGCAGGGCGATGGCCAGACCACGCTGCTGCTCATCGCCAGCGGCGTGATAACGGCGCTGCCGCTGATGGCGTTCGCCGGGGCCGCAAGGCGGTTGCGCCTGGCCACCCTCGGCTTTCTGATGTATCTGAACCCCACGATTCAGTTCTTCATTGCATTGCTGATCTTCCGCGAGCCCCTCTCGCCGATCCAACTGGCCACTTTCGTGCTGATCTGGATTAGCCTGGCGATTTACTCCTACTCCGCCTGGCAACAACACCCACGCGAACGGATCGCATGAACGCCACCGGCGGGCTCAACCGAGCGAAGCTTCGCTGACCAGCCTCACCTTCGATTCGGATAGACGCAAGCGCTCGATCAGCGTGCCGAGCACGGCCATCGTCGGCACCTGGCATTGCCACAGCGTCTCTCCGGCTTGCAGCGCCAGTGCTTCGCGATGCATGGCCGCGGCGGGGTCCATGCTGCGGTCGTCGAGCGCTTCCAGACCCAACCCCGCCAACTGGGCACTATCCACGCCGGGCAACAGCACGACGCAGCTACGCACACCCTCGGTATTGAGAGCGATCCGTTGACGGCTATCGGCGAGTTGCCAGATCGACAGTCGCAGACGACTCACCGAGCGTTCCAGCACCACGCTATCGCTGGCGGCAAGCCATTCCGCCGCCAGGCGACCGTTGATCCTGCGCTCCCGTGTCGCGGCGTTGATGTGCGGATAGAGAAAGCCGCTGCGCTGGACCATCCAGTCCAGCGCGTCATCGAACCCTACACCGAACTGCTTGGAGAAAGGCATTTCGCGACGCGATACGGCGTTGCGCACGGTCGACAACTTCAAGCTGCACAGTGCGGCTATCTCGGTGACACTCAGCCCATGCTCGGCAGGTCGGGGGATCAGGTAGGTGGGCAGTACATTGGCCAGGCCGACGTGCTGCTCGAGGCGCGCTCTGACCCTGGCGATGCCCAGCAGATGCAGCAACCTCAGAGGCGGCGTGCGTCCCGCCAGTTCGTCCAGGCTATGCGTCATCAGCACCAGGTGCCAGAAATCGCTTAGCCCGGCTGTCCCGGCGCCCGGGCTCGGCATCATGCGTGGCTCGAGCGCCCAGCCATGCAAGGCTTCCAGCGGCTGCGTCATGCGCTCGACCAGCGTATCGGCGGTAAGACCCGGGACCGCTGCGCGCGGGGCCGTGTTGCCCAGATAGAGACGCTGCAACGGGCTGACCATCACCTGACAAGCAGCCTCCAGCTCTGCCTTGAGCTGCGGCAGTGCCAGCTCGTCCGATACCGCCTGACCGAGTAGTGACGCCTGCAGAAGCCCCGACGAGGCCATGGCCACTGTGGTCATTGAATGCACTCCTGCGTACGGACGAGACCGTGGCGAACGACCGCTCTATGGCGTCTCGGCCCGGCCCCATTTTTTGATGGGATCATGGTTACAGCTGGTAAAGAGGATAACGGCAAGCGCGTCGACTTCTTTAGCAACAGCGCGTTCTGCTCAGCGCGTGGTTGCGACGCTCTCGGGCTGGTAGCCGACACGGAAGCCGCCCCAATGACGACCATTGACGTGAATGGGCACGGACAGGTCGTGCATCACCTCGCCGGTGTCGCGCTTGTAGGTCTGTACCAGCAAGGCGCGGGTATGCGAGCCACAGCGGCTGCCGGTGGGATCATCGAAGATCCGCTTGCTGCGGCTGTATTTCAGGTCGGTCTCATAGTCGCCGCTTGGCGGCTTGCTGACATGGCGGTTATGGGTGGGAACGTATCCGCGCTGATCGCAGGCGATCGCGTAACTGGCCTGCAGGGCTTCGAGTAGCGGCTCCTGGATCTTGGGCAGGTGACTATCGGTGTATGTGTCGTAGCCCGTTCTGTAGAGAGGTGGTCGGGTATTTGAGATAACGGTATATTTAGCGTCGAACAGCACTTCTTCACGCAGTTCGCCTCGCTTGATGGCCTGCTCGAGCAACGCCGCGATCCGGTCGGCGGCGCGTCTTGCCTCGCCGAAGACCTGCTGATGGCGGCTGGCCAGACGCTGCTGGGCAAGTTCGCCATCCACCGCTTCCGCGGCGTCCATCAGGGCGCGAGCCTGCTCGGCGAGGTCATGCATATCGCCCAGGCCATCATCGACGTGCGATTTGAGTGTGATCAGCGTCTGCGAGACTTGCTGGCTATGTCCGCGGGTCTGTTGCATCGAGCCGGCGATCTCGGCGAGCTGGCTTTCGACGCTGTCGAAATCCTCGGTCATGGCGGAAAGATGCCCGCCCACCGCTTCGATCTCGCTGGCGCTGTCGCCTACCCGACGCATCAGATGGCCGATCGTCTCGACGACCCGGTTACTGCTGTCGCCGATCTCGTCGACCAGCGATTCGACCTGCCGGGTCGCCTCCGCGGTACGCTGCGAAAGCTCGCGCACTTCACCGGCCACCACCGCAAAGCCACGCCCATGCTCGCCGGCACGTGCCGCCTCGATCGAGGCATTGAGCGACAGCAGGTTGGTCTGCTCGGCGATCTCCTCGATCATTCCGGTCACGTCACGGACGCGATGGGTCTTGCCGGCAAGCGACTCGAGCAAGTCCAGGGCCTCGTCCGAGCGGCTGGCCAGCAGGGTCATCTCGCCGATGACGCCGTCGAGCGCCTGGCGGTTGCTCTGGTTGGCGGATTGCGAGGCGCTCGCCTGAGCGGCGAGCTGGCTGGCGCTGGCCGAAACGGTTTCGATGGTCGTGGTGATCGCCGCCATGCTCGCCACCGCCTCGCTGACGATGGTTTCCTGTTCGGTGAGCCGCCAGTCGAGGCGGTCAGCGTGATGCGACACCTCGGCGGAGGCAATGGCCGTCCTGCCGGCGCGCTTGACGAGTCGTTGAGCCATCTTTCGCAGCGACAGGTAATCGCGCCCCGATGCCGGCAGCCCACGCTGGCTCATGACATCGAGCTCCTCGGGATCGGCAGCGTAGATCCGCGCGAAACGATCGAATGAAAGACCGGCCAACAACCCCAGCAAGGTGGTCAGATACGACACCCATGGCGCTTCAAGCCATAGGCTGGCGACAATGGCGGCGCCCAGCAGGCCCAGATTCACGATACGCATCAGCGAACTCCCCGGCGGTTTCTAAGCCGAATATCGGCCTGGCGAGGCGATGCCTGAAATGAACTTTGGCCTGAGAGACTATCGTCGAGGAGTACGGCATGGATCGGCCCGCTTGCGGGCCGATCCATGCGGCTTGTGATCCGTCAGTGACCGCCGGAGGGAAAGTTGAATTCGGCCTGGGTGGTTTCGAAGGCCGAAGGCCAGCGCTGGGATACCGCCTTGCGACGAGTATAGAAGCGCACCGAATCGGGTCCGTAGGCATGCAGGTCGCCGAACAGCGAACGCTTCCAGCCACCGAAGCTATGGTAGGCCACCGGTACCGGTAGCGGCACGTTGATGCCGACCATGCCCACCTCGATGCTGTCGGCGAAACGCCGCGCCGCCTCGCCGTCGCGGGTGAACAGGCAGGTGCCGTTGCCGTACTCGTGTTCGTTGATCAGTCGGATGGCCTCGTCGAGACTGGCGACGCGCACCACGCATAACACCGGGCCGAAGATCTCCTCGCGATAGATGCGCATCGTCGGTTTTACCCGATCGAACAGGCAGCCGCCCAGGAAAAAGCCGTTCTCGTAACCGGGCACGGTCAGCCCCCGTCCGTCGGCCGCCAGCTCGGCGCCGCTGGATACGCCCTCCTCGATGAATCCCAGCACCTTGTCGCGGTGCGCGCCGGTGACCAACGGTCCCATGTCGAGCCCCTTGTCGGTTCCCGGGCCGATCTTCAGCGCGGCGATCTTGGGCAGCATCGATTCGACCAGCCGATCCGCCGTCCCGTCGCCCACGCAGACCGCCACCGAAATGGCCATGCAGCGCTCGCCGCAGCTACCGTAGGCGGCGCCCATCAGGGTGTTCGCGGCATTCTCGAGATCGGCATCGGGCAGCACCACGGCATGATTCTTGGCGCCGCCGAGGGCCTGGACGCGCTTGCCGTTGGCTGCACCGCGTCTATAGATCGACTCGGCGACCGGAGTCGAGCCGACGAACGACAGCGCCTTGACGTGGGGCGATTCGATCAATGCATCGACCGCCTCGCGGCCGCCGTGAACCACGTTGATGATGCCCCTGGGCAGCCCGGCCTCCTGGAGCAGCTCGGCGATCGCCAGTGCCGAACCGGGATCGCGCTCGGAAGGCTTGAGAATGAAGGTGTTGCCGCAGGCGATGGCCATCGGGTACATCCACAGCGGCACCATCGCCGGAAAATTGAACGGCGTGATCCCCGCTACCACGCCCAACGGCTGGAAATTCGACCAGGCGTCGATCGCCGGACCGGCATTGTGCGAATAGTCGCCCTTGAGCAGTTCGGGTACGCCGCAGGCGTACTCGACGTTTTCGATGCCGCGGCGCAGCTCGCCACCGGCGTCCTCGAAGGTCTTGCCGTGCTCCTCGCTGATCAGATGGGTCAGCCGCTCGGCGTTGTCCTCGAGCAACTGCTTGAAACGAAACATGACCTGGGCGCGCCTGGCCGGCGGCGTATCGCGCCAAGCCGGGTAAGCGGCCTGCGCCGCCGCGACCGCCCGCTCGACGGTCGCGGCATCGGCATTGGCGACCCGCCGCACCACCGCACCGGTCGAGGGATTGGTCACCTCGAGCGTCGCGCCCGGGGCATCGCTCGGCTCGCCGTCGATCAGATGATGAATGAATTCCATGAAGACTCCTTGCTGATTGTTCCGGATCACCCGGTCGGGCACGGATCAGGCCAACGTATCGAGGGTGGTGGCGACGGCGTCGAACAGGCGCTCGAGTTCCGCATCGGTGGTCGCGAACGGCGGGCCGAACTGCAGGGTGTCGCCGCCGTAACGCACGTAGAACCCCGCCTCCCACAGCGCCAGCGCGGCGTCGCGGGGACGGATCGCCGAGTCGCCCTCGCGCGGCGCCAGTTGGATGGCTCCGGCGAGGCCGTAATTGCGGATGTCGACGACGTGCGGGCAGCCCCGCAGCCCGTGCAGACGCGCTTCGAACGCCGGCGCGATGGCCCGCACCTGGCCGGGAAAATCCTCGCGCTCGAACAGCTCGAGCGCCGCCAAGGCGGCGGCGCAGGCCACGGGATGAGCGCTGTAGGTATAGCCGTGGGGGAATTCGATGCCATGCCCGGGGCCGCCGGGTTGCATGAAGGTCGCGTGGATCTCGCGCGAGGCGATCACCGCACCCATGGGAATCGCCCCGTTGGTGATCTGCTTGGCGACGTTCATGATATCCGGCGTCACCCCGAAGGCCTCGGCCCCGGTGGTCGCGCCGCAGCGCCCGAAGGCAGTGATCACCTCATCGAAGATCAGCAGGATATCGTGCTCGTCGCAGATCGCCCGCAGGCGTTCGAGATAGCCCTTGGGCGGCACGATCACCCCGGCCGAGCCCGACATCGGCTCGACGATCACTGCGGCGATGTTGGCGGCGTCGTTGAGCGCGATCTGGTCGAGCAGCGCATCGGCGAGCTCGGCGCCCTGCTCGGCCTGGCCGCGGGTGAAGGCCTGTCCCGGCTGCAAGGTATGCGGCAGATGGGCGAATTCAAGCAACTGCCCGTAGTGCTTGCGGTTGGCGACGATGCCGCCGGCGCTGGTACCGCCGATATTGACGCCATGATAGCCCTTGAGGCGGCTGATCAGGCGGGTCTTCTCGGGCTTGCCCTTGAGTCGCCAGTAAGCGCGCGCCATCTTCAGCGCGGTATCGGCGCTCTCCGAACCGGAATTGGTGAAGAACACATGGTCGAGCCCTTTCGGTGTCAGCTCGGCGAGCCGCTCGGCGAGTTCGAAAGCCAGCGGATGGCCGACCTGGAAGCTCGGCGCGTAATCGAGCCTGCCGAGCTGGCGCGCCACGGCCTGCTGAAGCTCTGCGCGGTTATGCCCCGCGCCGCAGCACCACAGCCCCGACAGCGAATCGAACAGCCGCCGGCCGCGGGTATCGATCAGGTAGCGCCCTTCGGCGCCGGCCACCATGCGCGGGTGGGCGCGAAAGTCGCGATTGGCGGTGAAAGGCATCCAATAGGCATCGCCGAGCGTATCGGAGCCGTCCTGGGACCGGGCATCGGCCGCCCTGCCGTGCGTCTGGGAGTCGAGGCTGAACATGGCTGTTTCCTGTTGTTGGTCATGGCCGCGAATGAACATTCGCTTGACAGCTTGGCCCAGCACAAAGCGTTTGAATACACAAACGTATCAACCTTCACATTGGGAATCATTAACCTAAGTGCGGCATTCAGGCCGATCTTCATCGCCACCTGCGATGGGGTAACCAAACAGTGCCGCGTCCGCCGCTTGCAAGCAGTCAGGCCCCTCAGCCTTGCGCCACTTCCGGTAACCCCTCATCATTTCTGAATATATTCACCAAACCATGCGTCGAGACAAGGCGCGAGATTCACCTCGCCAATAAACCGTCGCGAGTTGCCACGAGAGATCGATGCTCAAGCGTTACCTGCCAGTGCTGCAATGGCTGCCTTACTATCGGCGCGAGCTGTTCAGTCATGATCTGACCGCCGGGCTGATCGTCGCGATCATGGTGATCCCCCAGTCGCTGGCCTATGCCCTGCTGGCCGGCCTGCCGGCGGTGATAGGCCTGTATGCCAGCATCCTGCCGGTGTTTGCCTATACGCTGTTCGGTTCGAGCCGCACCCTGGCCGTGGGGCCGGTGGCCATCGTCGCCCTGATGACCGCCGCCGCGCTGGCCGGCGTCGCCACGCCGGGCAGTAGCGAGTACATCGCGGGCGCACTGGTGCTGTCGTTGCTGTCGGGCCTGATGCTCACCGTGATGGGTTTCCTGCGGCTGGGTTTCTTCGCCAACTTTCTCAGTCACCCGGTCATCTCGGGCTTCCTGTCGGCATCGGGAATCCTGATCGCCGCCAGTCAGGCCGCCCACCTGCTGGGCATCGATGGCGCCGGCTTTACACTTCCCACCCTGCTCGCCAATCTGGCAGCTCAACTGGACGACACCAATCTTGCCACCCTGGCGATCAGCGCCTTTACGCTGACTTTTCTGCTCGGCATGCGGCGCTATGGTCGCCAAAGCCTGAAACGCATCGGCCTGCCCGCCAAGCTTGCCGACCTGACCGCCAAGGCCGGTCCGGTATTCGCCGTGGTGCTGACCACCCTGGCGACCTGGCGTTTCGACCTGGTAGCCGACGGTGTCGCCGTGGTCGGCAATGTCCCCGCCGGGCTCCCCCCCCTGACGCTGCCCGACTTCGCCCCCTCGCTGTGGTATTCGTTGCTGGTACCGGCGCTACTGATCAGCATCGTCGGCTTCGTCGAGTCGGTATCGATGGGCCAGATGCTTGCCGCCAAGCGCCGCGAGCGGATCTCGCCGGACCAGGAGCTCATCGGGCTGGGCACCGCCAATCTCGCTGCTTCGGTGACCGGCGGCATGCCGGTCACCGGCGGGCTTTCGCGCACGGTGATCAATTTCGATGCCGGCGCTCGCACGCCGATCGCCGGCGTCGTCGCCGCGCTGGGCATCGGCCTGGTCACGCTGTTCTTCACACCATGGATCTACTATCTGCCGACCGCGACCTTGGCCGCCACCATCACGGTATCGATCCTCACGCTGGTGGATATAGCGGTGATGCGGCGCACCTGGCGCTACTCGAAAGGCGACTTCTCCGCACTACTGGCGACATTGCTGCTGACCCTGATGGAAGGCGTCGAGACTGGCATCATCGCCGGCGTAAGTTTGTCGATCGCACTGTTTCTTTACCGCACCAGCCACCCACATAGCGCCCTGGTGGGCCGCGTGCCGGGCACCGAGCATTTTCGCAACGTCGCCCGGCATCAGGTGGAAAGCCACGAGCAGGTCGCCCTGCTGCGCATCGACGAAAGCCTCTACTTCGCCAATGCCCGCTATCTGGAGGATACGCTGTATACACTGGTGGCCGAGCGTCCGCAGCTTCGCCATACGGTATTGATCTGCTCGGCGGTCAATCTGATCGATGCCTCGGCACTCGAGAGTCTCGAGGCGATCAACGCGCGACTCAAGGATTCCGGCGTAACGCTGCATCTCGCCGAGGTCAAGGGACCGGTCATGGATCGCCTCAAGCACAGCGATTTTCTCGAGACGCTGACCGGGCGGGTATTCCTGAGCACCTACGCCGCCTGGAGCGCGTTGCGACCCTCGATGGCGGGCAGCAACGAGCCCATGCGTCCGCTCGGCTAGCAGTCTGTCGGATTTGACCGATCGTCGCGAGAAAAGCGGATTTCGAGACAAGTTGATCGATCTGATGAGGCGAATAGCGCGCTATTTAACGAATCAGA
>Ga0114911_1001551_pt1 | contig 11825 bp, 7 predicted proteins | sample MalvireepMed_904_FD_89688 | JGI IMG/M metagenome (GOLD analysis project Ga0114911, IMG submission 89688) | Marine viral communities from the Global Malaspina Expedition - Malaspina viral metaG DeepMed_904 | ecosystem: Environmental > Aquatic > Marine > Oceanic | place: Mediterranean Sea...
GCTTACCGAGAAGGACAAAGATCGGTAATTATTCGTATATTAAACTTACTAGAAGAGGACAAAGAAAATGGCTGAAGAGCAAGAGACCACAACACAAGATAACCCAGTAGTAGAAGAAACATTGCTTGGGTCTGGTGAAAGTGATAATCCCGCAGATTGGAGGTCAAGTTTATCTGAAGAATTAAAAAATGACCCTACTATCCAAAATATCAATGATATTGAGGCAGCAGCAAAAACATTAGTACACCAGCAAAAAAGAATGGGAAGTTTAGTGCCAATTCCTAAAACTGATGAAGAAAAAGCCGAGTTGTATAATAAACTAGGTAGGCCTGAAACAGGAGAAAAGTATGAAATTGATGTTCCAGATACTCACCAACAATATTTCTCTGAGGAAAATGTAAAACAATTAAGAGTTGTGGCGCATGAAATTGGGCTTAGTAATGACCAAGTAAAAGCTTTGATTGACTATCAAGTTAATGCTATTAATTATGATATTGAACAAGGCCAACATAATATGACAAGAGGCCGAAATGAAACAGAGGAATCTTTACGCAGAGAATGGGGCTATGATTACGAAAAACAAATAAGGGCAGCACATAGAGCCTTGGATGTTTATGGTGATGATGAATTAAGAGGTTTGATGGATACAGATGCCGGTAATCATCCTGCAGTAATTAGACTCTTTGCGCGTTTGGGTGAAGATGTAACAGAAGATATGGCAAAAAATACACAGAATAATACTTTGGCAACATCTGCATTAGATGCAAAAGATGAAATAGCTAAAGTGTTTGCAGATAAAGACCATGCTTATCATAAAGCAGACCATCCAGAGCATAGAGAAGCAGTTAATAGGATGCAACAATTACATGAAAAAGTGCATGGTGCTTAAATAATTTTTGTGTTATATTGAAAATACTTTATCTGCCCTTATATTGGATAACAGATAATTCGTTTGGTTAGGCGTAACTAACAAGGTTTTCCCTTCTAGGACAAAAAGCCGACTTATGGGATATGATGTATTCTCATGGGGAGGTATGTCCACTATCCTTTTAATATTGCATAAATGGAGACAATAATATGTCTACTCAAATAACGACAGCTTTTGTCGAACAATATAAGAGTAATGTCTTGCATTTGGCTCAGCAAAAAGGTTCTCGACTAAGAAATGCGGTACGTGTAGAAATGGTTACAGGTAAAAGCGCATTCTTTGAAAGGATTGGTTCAACTGCAGCAGAAAAACGTACAAGTCGTCATAGCGATACTCCTAGAATGGATACACCTCATTCAAGACGTAAAGTATCTCTCGATGATTACGATTGGGCGGATTTAATAGACCAAGAAGATAAGGTCAGAATGTTAATTTCACCTCAGTCTGAATACGCTATAGCTGGTGCAAATGCAATGGGCCGAGCAATGGATACTGCAATTATTGATGCTGCTACAGGAACTGCTTATAGTGGTGCTGCTGGTGGAACTTCGGTTTCTTTACCATCAGGCCAAAAAGTAGCTCATGGTAGTGCTGATCTTAGTGTTGCTAAACTACGTTCTGCTAAAAAGATTTTAGATGCAGCAGAAGTAGACCCTGATGAAGAAAAATTTTTAGTATGCTCAGCAGAACAAATTGATGCTCTGCTAGCTGAAACAGAAGTAACATCTTCTGATTTCAATACTATAAAAACTTTGGTTCAGGGAGATATTGATACCTTTATGGGTTTCAAGTTCATTAGGTCAGAAAGGCTAAATACTGATAGTACTCCATCAAGACAAGTTTTAGCATTTGCTAAATCTGCTATAGGTCTTGCTATAGGCTCTGACATTTCTACAAAAATATCTGAACGTGCTGATAAAAACTATGCAACCCAAGTATTTCTATCCATGACTATCGGTGCTACACGCATTGAAGAAGAAAAAATGGTAGAAATTGCTTGCAACGAATAATAGGAGGTTAAAATGGCTGTTACAACTCAAAAATCTACTGAGTACACAAATGCTACTGCGACTCCTGTTACTCCTAACAACACAACCGAAATGCATGGTAGAGAACGCATTATGTTCTTTACTCATGACCAAGATGGTGTTGGGGATGCTGGTTCAACAGTAGCGCTAGGCGAACTACCTGCTGGCCGTGTTAGGATTATTGGAGGGCTTTCACGCTTCTATTGTAACTGGACTGCAAGTTCACAAACAATGGATATAGGCTGGGAATCTTTTACTGCTATGGATGGAACAACAACTGCAGCTGACCCTGATGGTCTGGTTGATGGTCTTGATGTAGATACTGCTGGGTACTTTGCTGTTGAAAGTGCTTTAGCAGCAGAAAAAGCAACTGGCGGTACACATATCTTTGAAAGTAAAGATGGTGTCGTGATAGCTGCCAAAGCAATCGCTGCATTGGCTGATGGTGATGATTTAGTCGGATATATAACTTATATTGTAGACTAAGTAGCTTTAACTTAGGGGGAATTGTATTGCTATATAATTTCCCCTTTGTTATATTTCTTTTATGGCTACTGAAGTTTCAATATGCTCTAAAGCATTAAGGTTATTAGGTGATGATCCCATTACTTCTCTTACTGATGATTCAGAAAGGGCGAGGTTATGTAATTCCTTGTATGGTGATGCGCGAGACTATCTTCTAAGGTCGCATCCCTGGAATTTTGCTATTACTAGAGCAAGTTTGGCTCAATTATCAGATAGTCCTGCTTATCAGTATTCCTATCAATATGCTTTGCCTACAGATCCTTATTGTTTAAGGGTTCTATCAATGGAATATGAAGATTATATTTTTAAAGTAGAAAACTTTGCTACTGAAGGAAGGGTATTATTAACTGACGAGAGTACGGCAAAAATATTATATATAGCGCGTATTACTGATACTAATAGATTTGATCCTATGTTTACAGATTTATTAGCAACTAAGCTGGCTTTAGATCTTGCCTATCCTGTTACTAATAGTGTCAATCTGATGGGGCAAGTGCAGAAACTTTTTGAACGCAGACTTTCAGATGCTAGAAGTATAGATGGACAGGAAGGATTTATTGACGATCTTGTTTTAGACGTATTTACTGATTTTAGGAAGTAACTATGGCTAGAGTGCATCCCATTCAAACCAATTTTACTGCTGGTGAGATTACACCTAAATTGGCAGGGCAGATAGATTTTGAAAAATATGCTAATGGTGTTGAGACTATGGAGAATATGGTTGTGCAAACGCAAGGTGGCGCAGATAGGCGTAGTGGTACTCGTTTTGTTTGTGAGGTAAAAGATTCTTCAAAAACTACAAGACTTATTCCTTTTGAATTTAATATAACTCAATCTTATATATTGGAATTTGGAGATCAATATATAAGGTTTTATAAAGATAATGGACAAATAGTAGAAGCAAATAAAACAGTAAGTGCGATAACAAAAGCAAATCCAGCAGTTGTTACAGCAAGTTCTCATGGCTACTCTAATGGAGATCATGTATGGCTTGTTAGTGTTGCTGGTATGACCGAAGTGAATGATAGAAGATATGTTGTTGCAAATAAAACAACGAATACGTTTGAATTATCTGGTGTTGATAGTAGTTCTTATACAACTTATAGTTCTGGCGGTAATGCCCAAAAAGTATATGAAATATCAACAAGCTATACCGAAGCACAAGTATTTGATTTACAATTTGCCCAATCTGCGGATGTTATGTATATTACGCATCCTTTACATGAACCTTCTAAATTAACAAGAACAGCCCATACTACATGGACATTATCAGAAGTAGATTTTCAAACTGGCCCATTTTTGGATGCTAATACAACAGCAACAACGCTAACAACAAGTGCGACAACTGTAGGAACAAGTAGAACCTTAACTGCCTCTGCCACAACAGGGATAAATGGTGGGTCTGGTTGGGCAACTACAGATGTAGGAAGGCTCGTCAAATTAGGAGATGGTTGGGGAAAAATTACAGGAAGAACTAATACAACAGTTGTAACCTGGACTATTGTGGTTGCAGCAACTGGTTCTGGTGGAACAGGTTGGTCATTGGGGGCATGGTCTGATACGGATGGATTTCCTGCTTGTGTTTCATTTTATGAACAACGTCTTGTATTTGCAGGAAGTACAAGTTATCCGCAAACAATATGGGCGAGTGAATCAGGATTATACGAGGAATTTGATGTAGGAGATGCTTCTGCCTCAGATGCTTTTATTTATACGATTGCAGCAAATAAAGTAAACTCTATTAGATGGTTAGCGCCAGCACCTAGAGATTTAATGATAGGTACTGCAGGAGGCGAGTTTCAAGTTAATAGGCCTACAGGTGAGCCATTAAAACCTACTAATGTCCAAATAAAGCAAACAACTACTTATGGATCACATACTACTCCGCCTATTTTAATAGGTAGTACCATTATGTTTTTTCAAAGACAAAAAGCCAGATTAAAAGAATTGGCTTATAACTTTTCTTATGATGCTTATGTAGCGCCTGATATGACTTTACTGGCTGAACATATTACAGGAGATGGTGTTGTAGATGTAGATTATGCCCAAGAGCCTGATTCTGTTTATTGGGCGGTAAGAGAAGATGGTGTTTTATTAGGTATGACTTATCAGCGTGAAGAAGAAGTAGTCGCCTGGCATAGACATTTATTAGGCGGAAAGCAACAGGCTTGTACTACTACAGTAAGTGATTATGCGAATATTGTAACAGGTAGCACTTTAAAATTTACTAAGTCTGATGGTACAACAGTTACTTTTACATCAACTACAGGGACAGCAGGGACAAACGAATTTAAAACTGAAACTAATAACAACACTACAGCAACTAATTTAAAAAATGCCGTAAATGGCCATGCAGATTTTACCGCAACAGTAGCAAGTGCTGTAGTTACTATCTCAGAGACTACACCTAATGGCACAGGTTTACTTACTGTAGAATCTTCTGATACTGTTAGATTAACTACACAAGATGAAAAATCCTCGGCAGTAAAAAGTGTAGCTAGTATAAACGAGGCTACTGAAAATCAGGTATGGGTTGTAGTGCAAAGATTAATTAATGGTAGTACAGTACAGTATGTAGAGTATATGGATACTACCCTTAATCAGGATAGCGCTTTAGCAGGTACTATTAGTGGTGGCACAACAACGCTGACTTCATTAGACCATTTAGAAGGAGAGACTGTGCAAATTTTAATAGGAGATGCAGTTTTTCCTACACAAAAAGTATCAAGCGGTGCTATTTCAGTAACAATACCAAGTACGTTTGCTAATAGAACAATAGAAATGGGGTTGGGTTATATCTCTACTATTAAAACAATGCGAGTAGAAGCAGGTTCGCAAGCTGGTACTGCACAAGGTAGGAAAAAGAGATACAATGAAGTATTGGTTAGATTATATAAAACAGTAGGTGTAACAATAAATGGAGACCAAATACCTTTTAGATCATCAGCATCAAAGATGGGACAAAATATACCGCAATTTACAGGAGATAAAAGAGTAACTAATCTTGGTTGGGATAGAGAAGGCCAGGTAACAATTAAACAAACACAGCCATTACCCATGACAGTATTAGGGGTAACTGGAACATTAGTAACAAGCGATTAGGAGATAATTATGGGCAGTAAAGCAATCATACCATTAGCTATTGCAGGTGGCGCTTTTTTTGCCAGCCCTACTCTTAGTGCTTCTCTAGGTAAGATGTTTGCCAGCGAGGGATTAAAAAAAGCTATTCCAATTTTAAGTATGGGTGCAAATGTTCTCGGTGGTATATCAGCAGTACAATCACAAAAACACCAGTTTAAGCTTTTGGGCAGAGAAAGAGAGTGGGATGAGTATAATAGAGAAACACTTAGGCTTCAAACAGATACTAATGAGGCTATAAAGGCAAGAAGAAGGATGCAAGAACAAATGGCGTATGCTGGTGCTTCAGGCTTTGCGCCACAAGAAGGAAGTAGCTTAATTAGTTACAGAACAATACTAGATGATTATTATGTAAACAAAAAATTTAATGATCTTAATTATAGAGATGCTGTTGCTAGAGCCTCTATGCAGGCAGCGAGAATTAAACAGGATATAAAGGCAAAAACAACAGCTAGTTTAATGACAGCAGCAAGTGGCGCAGCAAAAGCAGGAACAACATTAATGGATAACTAATATTATGCCTATAACTGTAAAACCTACAAAAGCTATAGCTACTCCTCGAAATTTAAGGGGTGGTGATCCTGGTATTTCTCCAGAAGAAATCTATAAAGCTAAAGATTATTTAGGGCTTGTTACTGAAGCGCCTATAGTAAATAGTGCTTTGGCAATTGGCGGAATTGGTACGGAAGTTGCCCAAATTGTAGCGGAAAAAGCCGAGAAAAAAAGGCTAATAGACTTAGGGAATGAAGTAGCTTTACAATCAGAAGAAGTTAAGGCAGCTTCAGGCCAATCAATGTTAGAGTTTAACGATTTATTAGAGGGCAATGTTGGGTTATCTCCAAATGATAAGAACTATTGGTCTAAAGAAAAACAACAAGTTTATGTAGAGGAGGAAAAGAAGAGGTTAAAAAATCAATATGATGCAATAAAAGACCCTGCTTTAAAAGCAGCGCTAGGGCCTATTTATCATAGCTATTTTTTGACAGGAGGTATAATTGACCAAAAAGCGGATGAAGCTTCTGATGCCTTTGTAAAAAAGAATACTCAAACTTCTATAATGGTAGAAGCTAATAGTATAGTAGGGACTTCTTTTGATCTAAATGATAATAGAAATGATGAAACATTAGAAACTGATTATACAAAAAAGAGTAAAAAATTAGAGGCTTTATTACACAGGGGTACTTTAGCTGATGTTCCTGCCCATGTTTTATTAAGTGTACAACAGAAACAAACAGCAATTTCTGCAGATCATGTATTTTATATGTTAAATAATAGATATAGGGAGGTAGCAGATCCGAAGAAACGTCTTGCTTTAATAAGAAATGATTTAGTTAATCCTTCAAAAGATAGGCCTATAAAATATCCTGATGGGAGCAAGCCTTCATTACAAGTAATTGCATTTTTATCTGATGCTGTAGCGACAAAAATGGAGCTTATAGATGTAGATCAAAACTTGCACAATATAAGACATAGAACAGAGACAGAACAAAATGATGAGACTTATATTCTGAATCTTCTTGCGCCCAGGGTATACACTAGAGATAAAGATGGGAACGTTATAGCAAAAAATATTACATCTCATCAGATTGACCTAGCTAGGGAAAAAAGAAATGCAGATCTGTATCGGCAAGGACAAAGTGTTTTGCACAATAGTAAGGTGGCTAAAAAGCAAACGGCAGGAGCTGCTACGCGTTTAAATGAGATCGAAGCATCTGATATTCACGAAGAGAGATTGGAAGGTCTAACAAGTAATGCTTTTTTACTGTTTAAAAAAAGATTGGACACAAGAAATGGGGACTATTATAACGCTCATGTAAGGATGATAAAAAGTAGGGAGATTAAAAATCAGTATATAAAATATCTTACTCCTGAAGAAGAATATGCCAATCAACATTCTAAGTCGCTTGTTAGACATGAGCGTAGAAGTATGACAGAGAGGTTATTTGATGATATGACTTATGAGGAATATAAATTGCTTGTACGCCAATTAAAAATGCACGTTGATTCAAATATTGAAGGGGAGGAAAAGGAATTTGACCATTTATTTGAAAACTTAAAACTTAGAGATATTTTATATGCAGGGACAGGTCTTAGATTTGGGGATTTGGATGCAACTGGGCTTGTAAATGCAGTTAGCTCTAGGAGAGTACAAGCACAAATACCCCTGATAAAAGAGAAATTTTTAGAATTAACAAACCAGCAGAAAAGTAGAAGTGAGATATCTGAAGCATTGCTGGCTTATGTACGCGAAATAGCACCATCCTCTACTGCGATAAGAAACTCATTAAAATTGAGTAGGTTTTATACAGGGAAAATATCTCGTTCTTCTTCCTGGAGTAGCTTTTTAAGAAAACTTGATGTGGGATTACAAGAACGTTTTGAAGATCAGATGGCTCAAGTTGCTAGAGATTATAAAAAAGGTACTCGAACAAGGTTGGAGAATGAAGAGAAGGTTATTCAGGCTATGCTTAGTGATGTATATTTGTCAATGCCAAAAACTTTTGTTAATGAAGCAGATGCATTAGAAATACTGGAAGAGGCTTATTATAATTCCTTAAATAAATCGCAGTAGGTAGTGCATGGAAACTTTAGAAGAGAAAAAAAGAAAATTTTATTTGAATCAAGGCTATGATACAAAAACGATAGATAATGTATTGGGTACTCGTAAAGAAGGAACTATCATTTTTCCTAGAGCCGATATTCATATAAATCCTAATGAACGCTTTGCGTCTTTTCGTAATAATCCAAGATTGGTAAGCCCTATAAGAAATGGATGGGATGATTATTATACAGAAAGAACAAGACGTACATTAAGTTCTGAGGGTGTTGAACAACAACTGACTTCTGGAAAACAACATCTTAAAGAATGGCAAGAGGAATTAAGACCTTTTAAAGAAGAATTTAATTTTTGGGATTCTTTTTTAGATGGTTTATTTGACCATTCTACCAGCGCTGCGGTTTTAAGGTGGCTTTTTGATAATCCAGTAGAAGCAGATGTAGATGGGACATTAAAAGATTCTGATGAATATCAACTTATAGATGACCAGGGATCTTTGGAACGTCTTGCCGAAGGATTAGGTACTATTGTAGGCGACTTGCCTTTCTTCTGGGTCGGTGGTGCATTGGGAAGTAAAGCCTTTAGACAAGTATTTAAAGGAGCTGAATTATATCTTAATAAGAAAAAACAGATAGATTTAGGTGAGAATCTGGCGTTACTTGCTGCTTCAAAAGCAAAATCTGATAAATATAAACAAGCTACTTTTGTAACGTCTTTACACGCGACTAAAGCTGCTACTGCAGGGATTGTAAATGAATTTACCCGTACTACATTTCATAATGCTCTTAGAAATGGCCATGTTGATAATTTACAAGACTGGTGGGAATTAAATACACAAGAGGCTTTAAAAGAAGGTATTAAGGCAGGTGTTGGATTAGGGGTGGGTATTGGTGCGCCAACTTATGCAAATGTGATGGGTAAAGGCCATTTGGCTCAATTTGCTGCTATGTATATTGCTTTTCTAACTGTTCCTAAAATGCTTGAAAATGATTTTGGCGGAATAACTGATAAAAGACACATGATAGATACTGCTTTGCTTACAGGAGTCTTTAAGGGTATTGATGCAAAAGCAGGTATTAGTGAGAAACAAACTAAAAAGGCTTTTGAGGAATTTATGCGCGAATCTGCCCAAGATCCTATAGGCGGTTTTTATCCTGATCGTTTACAAAATGCTCTTGTACAGGACAAAGCCAGGTTGCAAGAACTTTTTAATATTAGTACAGATACTGTATTTAAAAAAACGAAAGATGATTTTACGCCTGAGTTTAAAAAATTTTTAAGCCGTAGAAAAAAAATAAAAAAAATAAAAAAGAAAGATGTGTCTTATACTCGTCCAGCAATTTTGGATACACCGCGTAAAGTTTTTATAGATGATGCTTATAACTTTATACAGGATGTCTTTGAAAATAAAATCAAGATAGATAAAAAATCTGGGATAACTATAGAGGATATAATTGCAGATGTGCGAAAACTTGAGGCTAAGAAAGAGATAACTCCCTCTGTAGAATTTGCTGAGTTTATAAAAGATGTAAGCCCTGAATATTATGCAAAGTATCAAAAGTCTGTATCAACTGTAAGAATAGATAGAAAAGGCGCTGAAGTTGCTAGAGGAGTTATAAAGCCAGAAAGGACTGAGCCTAAAAGTTTTGAATTTGAATCTAAAGTAATTGATAGGATTTTAGAATTAAAACAAGCAGGAAAGGACATTGATTTAACAATAGATATAAAATGGCCTGTTTTTATGGCGCACAAAAAATTTGATGTCTTAAAAGATGGTAAAGAATTTAAGCCACAAGTTTGGGAACGAATAGAATATCTTAGAGATTTACCTATAGATGTGTTACAAAAAATAAGGGATAAAGGAAAGTTACCTAAAAAACCTCTTGATTTACGAGATTGGATGCCAGGATTTACTATTGCTCTTCAACGAGAAGTAAAAAACTTAAAAGACAACAACGAAATTAGAGAGATTATAGGTGATGAATCTGGCGTTAGCATTATGATTCGTAAGAAGAAAGGTGATGCTATGAGTAAAGTTAGCAGGATTTATATTGAAGGTATAAAACTACCTTTCGGCAAAAATGGAAGATTTTGGTCAGAAGAACTTATAGATGCAGTAACAACTGCTGCATTTGAAATGAGTTTAAGCGGTAAAAAACAATCGGTTGTTATAAATATAAATAATCATTTAGAATTTAGCGCTTTAAAAGAAAGTTTTTCTGCATATCTTAATAGTAAGAACTTTAGGAAATCTCCTGGAAGTGATGAGTATGTGTGGAAACCAAGAATTGAAAAACAAAAAGAATTGTCTCCAGACGTAGAAAGAAGCGTATTGGAACATGGCAGCGATAATATGCCCACACCTAGCGCAAATAAACAATACTATAAAATGCTACAAGAGAAAGGCATATCTAATCTTTTAGATCAGTACGATCCTGTTAAAAGAGCCGTAGATCAAGTGAGGGCTGCAGGTGGATTTGTTGGGAAAGAAGGTGCTAATACTGTTTATGAAATGATGGCTAATGGCATGGGTAATATGGGTAAGGCTTTGGTTGCACTTAATGACGGCATGATAAAATGGGGGGAAGTTGGTATTGAGCCTCGTTTAGCTTTGAAGAAAATTCTTGAGCCTATAAAAACTTGGGCGGAAGATGCGCAATTTCAGACTTATCTTAAATCTTTAAGGAAATTAGAGATAATTGCTAAAGAAGTAACTCCTAAAAGAAAAGCCGAATGGGAAGCACAGAGAACTGCTGCAAGAAATAAGTTAAAAGAATTGAAAAAAACTAAGAGGGCTAAAGAAGAACCAGAAATATTAAAACCCCTTAAAGATAAGATAGCGCAATTAAACGCTAATCTTAGAGGGGCGAAAGCCAAAGTAGATCCGATTTTAGGGCTAACAAAAGCGCAAGCAGAACGTAATATACGACAATTAGAAAACGATAAATTTATTAAAGCGCGTAAAGAATTGGAGGAGTATCAACAAGGTTTGCTTGATTTTATTACAGAAGCTGGTCTTGTAGATGCTGCTACTGCTCGCCTTATGAAAGAGGCTAATAAAAACTATATTCCGCTAAAAAGAGTATTTGAAACAAATGATACAGTTCTTAATAAATGGGGAGTAAAGGTGGTTAAAACGCCTTCTTCTTTGAGGAGATTGGAAGGTAGTGCGCGAGAAGTAATTAATCCTATAGAGTCTATTTATCAAAATACTGTTGTTTTTATTTCATTGGCTGAAAAGAATAGAGTTCTTAAAGCTATGATAGATATGACACAGCAAAATGCAGAGATAAGGGCGCATTTTCCAGAAATTAGTAGAGTAAAGGCTAAGAAAATACACGTATCTGGAGAGGAAATAGCTAAGTTTTTTAAAGTAGATAAAGATCAATTTAAAGCCCAAGAATTGGAAATATATAGAATGTTTATGCCTGATATATTAGGCAAGACTCAAGTAAAAATATTTGTTAATGGTAAGGCTCAATTATGGGAAGTAGGAAAAGATTTTGCCGAGGCTTTACATGGCTATGATACTGCTTTACACGCCAATTATGCTAAAATAATTGGGCTTCCTGCAAGAGGGTTAAGGTTAGGCGCGACAACTGTTCCTGAATTTACTATAAAAAATGTAATTAGAGATACTATATGGGCA
>Ga0114911_1001552_pt1 | contig 11817 bp, 9 predicted proteins | sample MalvireepMed_904_FD_89688 | JGI IMG/M metagenome (GOLD analysis project Ga0114911, IMG submission 89688) | Marine viral communities from the Global Malaspina Expedition - Malaspina viral metaG DeepMed_904 | ecosystem: Environmental > Aquatic > Marine > Oceanic | place: Mediterranean Sea...
CATTCCCTGAAACCGTTGCTTTTTCAAAACTATCAAGGTTATGTATGGTCGTATCTGCAATGTTGGTCAAGGCTGTATCGGTCAAGAATGCCTGATGGCTCGTTATCAGAACATTGCTGAAGGTCATCAAACGTGCAATGACATCATCCTGTAGTATTTCGTCCGAATGATCTTCAAAGAACAGTCCTTCCTCTTCTTCATAAACATCCATCCCAAAGTATCCGACTTTTCCTGTTTTTAAACCTTCAATGACCGCTTTGGTATCCACCAAGCCACCCCTGCTGGTATTGATAAGCATTACCCCTGGTTTCATCAATGAAATACGCTTGGCATCGATCAAATGTTTGGTGGAAGGCACTAAAGGCACATGCAGGCTTATAATATCAGCTTGGCGGCAGATTGTTGAGCAGTCGGTATAGCGGACCCCGTACTTTTCGATGAGTTCTCCATCTTCAGAGTTGTCATAGGCCAAAATATCACAACCAAAACCGTGCAGTATTTTAACAAGGATAGCCCCAATTTTTCCGGTGCCTATTACACCAACTGTTTTCCCGTTCAGGTCGAACCCTGTAAGTCCGTTCAGCGAGAAATTCATATCCCTGACCCTATTGTGGGCCCTCATCAGTTTTCTGTTCAATGCAAGTATCAGCGCCATGGTGTGTTCTGCGATGGCATATGGGGAATAGGCTGGGACACGGGCTACTTTTATGCCAAGTTCAGCAGCCTTTTCGACAGCTACGTTGTTATATCCAGCGGTACGCAGGGCGATATATTTGATTCCTATGTCCTTAAGTTTTTCAAGTACTACCGCCGAGGCATCATCGCTCGTAAACAAACTAATGGCCTCGGTGCCACGGGCCAAGGAAGCCGTGCTTTCGGTCAACCGTACTTCAAGTAGGTTAAGCTCGTGTTTGCCTTTATTTGCAGATAGCAAATGGGGATCTTCAAATTTATGGGTGCTGAATACGGTTGTTTTCATTTTCGTTTCTAGTTTTAAAATTTCAATTTATCCAAGAATTAAGCAGGATATAAAGGATGCCAAGAAGGACGACCGCCCCAAAGGCATAGCCCACGAGTCGCCCTGTTTTTTTAGAGCCCTTGAAAAAGGCAATGCCCAATTTCACGGTCATATTGCTCAGGGTCGCTGCAATGATGACATTGGATGCCAAAATCAATTTTTCATCCAATAAGGCAAATTTAGCCATGCTGATGGTTATCGCATCGGTATCTGCCAGACCCGCAATCAATGCCGAATAGTACAGACCACTTTCTCCAAAAAATTTATTTCCATAGAAAACCGCAAACAGGATGGCCACATAGATGCCGCCAAAACCGATCGCATTCCAAATATTGAGCGGATTCCCCAAATTAATGTCCGTGTTCGGCTGATCGGTATCCTTACGTATCAAAAGCAGGGAAGCTACCAGACAGACCACCGTAAGCAGGGCAAAGGGGATTGCCAAATAGCCTAGGATGGCACTATTAAAAATATAGGCGAGAACGGCAAGTCTAGGGAACATGATCGCCGATGCTATGATGATGCCCGCTGCGTATTTTTTTGAAAGCTCGGGAGACTGCTTGCTTCTGGAGGCATAGATCCAAGCAACTGCCGTACTCGATATCAAACCACCCAGAATAGCGGTCAACAAGATTCCTTTTTTTGACCCAACGTATTTGACCAAAAAATATCCGATGAAGTTCAGAAAGGAGACAATGACAATAATTGCCCCGATCTCAAAAGGGTTCAGTAGGCCTTCAGGCCCATAATCCTTGTCGGGCAGAAATGGTAATATCAACAGGGCAATGATTGAAAATTTGATAAAGGCAAAAAGTTCTTCGGGCGTTATATTCTTAATGAACGAGCGGAAGGTGGTCTTGAGCGATAACAACGTAACCACAATTACAGCAGTGGCAATGGACTCTTTGTACAAATGGCCCGAAACCATAACACCAAGAACAAATGTGGCAATCAAAGCGAGATTTGTGGTATTACCGATCATGGAATGTTTCTGCACAATGGACAAATGGCTGATGGCAAAAAACAAAATAATGGTCGCCAAACTAACAATGACCAGCCAAGGAGTATACGTCTCGTTCAAACTGCCCACCATAAAGCCTATTATGGCAACAATCGGAAATGTTCGAATACCGGCAAACCCCTGCTCATCCTTTATCTTGTCATATTCCCTTTCCAGTCCAAGGATAAGGCCTATACCCGTGCTCAGGAGTACCCCCAGAATGTAGGGGCTTAATAGCTCACTTATGTTTTGATGTGTTTGCATTATTTTTTTCTTCCCCTTGTAACCATTATCATTTCATTAATTCCCTTTACGGTCACAATACCTGTCAACTGCCCATTATCCAAGACCGCGGCAAGTTGAGAGTTATTGGACACGAGCTTTTCATACACTTGTTGTAGGGGCGTATTTGGCGCAACTATTGCGAAGTCGTTTCGCATTATATCGGACACGCGGGAATTATTTCCATATGCGGTCAACCCCTTGATCAGTTCCTTTCGTGTCAGGACACCTATTGCCTGATCGTTCTCTACGACCACAAAGCCTTGTTCCTGGGTATTCTGCAACAACTGTACTGCTTTTTCCAAGGTTTCCATGGGCGATAGTCGGGTATATTTTTGAATCAAAACGTCACTTGCGGTATATCCGAGGAGTGCAGATTTCGTGCTTTCCTGTACCGCTTCGGCCCCGGCCCCCAAAAAAATGAACAGGCCGATGAACACCAGCCAAAAATTGGAAAAGAACCCTAGGAATACAAATACGATGGCCAGCAATTGTCCTACCCGTGCAGCGATGGTCGTTGCCTTGAGCTTGTCCATATTGAACGCCAAAACTGCCCTCAACACTCTTCCGCCGTCCATTGGAAAAGCCGGTATCAAATTAAAAACAGCTAGGATCACATTGGCGGCCATGATGTTGAACCAAAAATTGTCACCGCTCATATGGTCTATTTCCGAGATGGGCAACAATTGATCGGTCGAAAACAGAAAAATATAGAGAATCCCGGCAATTATGACATTTACCGCGGGGCCGGCCACGGCCACGGCCAACTCTTGGGCGGGTTTTTCGGGCATTCTATTGAGACTGGCCACGCCACCAATGGGGTAGAGCGTAATATCACGTGTTGGGATACCATATTTTTTGGCCGTTAACGCATGGCCAAATTCATGCAGTACCACACAGGCAAACAAAGTTAGGATAAAGAGGGCGCCTGCCAGGCCTTCGGCCCATCCATGTCCCATTTCAAAGTGCATCATGAATATCCATCCAATAATGATCCAGAAGGTCCAATGGATAAATACCTTGATTCCTGAGTAGCTTCCTATATATAAGGACCATTTTTTCATGTGTGTACGATTTTAAGGGTTTTTAATCTGTACGCCAGCATTATCACTACACCGTATCCGAACAAGCCGAGCAGGAATACAAACCTGTAACCATACAGGATGGAAATGACAATGGCAAAGATCGAGGCAGCAACACCCGCCACGCTTGATATACCTAATAAATAGGGAATGCTTTTCTTCTCTTTCAGCGAGGAGGCCGTTTTTAGCAATACTGGAAAAGGGATCCCTATAAAGAAAGACGGAAGCAGTAAAAATAAGGCTATCCAGAATTCTGATAGTTGTTTATACCATATAGGGAGCAGTACATATACGGTCAATAAGGAAACCAAAACGATCAAGGCCGAGTATACGATGAGCTTACGGGAAAGATTTTTTTTGAAAGTTCCCGTCAAAAGGCTGCCCACCCCATTGCCCAGTAAAAACGTAAAAAGCAATAATGAAAAGGACTGGGAAGGGTTGGAGAGCTTTAAGTTGAGTATTTGAAAAAGATACCCTTGTATGAGTATATATGAGAATCCCAACAAAAAGGATATAAGTGCCCAGGCTCTAAATTTTCTTTGCATATACATAGAGGTATTTTCTGAAAAAGAAACCGATCTCCATCCGTTCACATGGTTGGATATGAACCACCCGACGATGAACAGACCAAGCCATAAGGGGGTGGTCATGGCATCGGGTATGCCATTGTTGTAATTAAAAAAATAGGGGGAATCATCGGAAACCGGACTCAAGTTTATGGATGCGGTTTTCCAAAGTTCATCATACGCATAGGAGCCTTTGGAGATATCATACAACAGGTCGTCGAACATATACCACTTATAATTTATGTTCTGTACGATGGTATCTAAACCTTCTTGTTCGATATAGGGAAAATAAAACGGCTCTCGATCCAATTCTACATAATGTGCCGTACCGTGTACCTCCTCGATTATTTTCGGCTCAAAAGGTTTCTTTTTAATGACCAATACCGGGTTCATCCCGTTGGAGTAGATATAAACCTTTTTTAACGCCTCTATTTGACCTACCCCCATCCGGTCCTGAAGCTCCAAAAAGTTCGCCAGCATTTTATATACTTCCTGCCTTGCATGCATCGTAAAAAAGATGGCCCCTTCCTCCGTTAGACCATCCAGATAATCTGAAAGTGCCTCCATGGTAAACAAATAGTTCTCGGTAAGTCCGTAAAAATCTGCGCCCCTTGAACTTTTGGTCACCGGGATGGTCAACATAACGGCATCGTATTTCCCCTTGTTCTCGACCACAAAATTTCTTCCCTCGTTCACATGTACCTTTATGTTCTCCTTATCGAGGAAGGTAGAGGGATTGTATTTTTCCATCAATGCTACAAAGGAAGGGTTGACCTCTGCCGCCTCGATATATTTAAAGCCCATGAAGTATGTTGCGGCAATATCTATTCCACCACCGGGACCTATTATCAGCACGGAATCCTTTTCCTTTTCGCTTAAAAAGTTCAAAGCAAATACGGCCGGAAATCCGGATAATACTTTTCGCATTTCGACGGTATCCTTGGCAAGCTCGTCGATCTCGATGAGATCGGTGCCCGCGGCGGCATCGATAAACATAGATCTGGACACGGTACCATCAGGAAAAGTGAACTTGACCAGATCGGTCTTGCCAAATGCGCTCCAACGGCTTTCCAGTTTTTCGCTTTTAAAAGCAGGGTTGGCCATCAACCGGTACAAATCCTTGGACGGATCTTTCGCAACGGGTATATCGAAGTCCAGGCCATCTTTTGCAAATCCCATTAAAAAAATAACGCCCAGCACCAAAGGGACCAGTATTTTTGAAAAACGGTTCTTGCCTGCTGTCAACGCTATTATCAGGGCCAGCAACAGTAAACCTATGGCAATCGCCACCACCTGTACCAAGCCAAATACGTTGAGCAAAAAAACGGAGGCGAGTGCGCCTGTGGCCGCCCCTATAAGATCTAAGGCATATAAGGTTGACACATGCCGTTTATCCATTTCAAAAATATGGGCATAGACTATTCCGATGGCCATGAACGGAATAGTTGACAAGAGTATAAAAACGGGCAGGCTAAAACCCGAGGATGACGAAACGTCTATTTGTGAAAGGCCTAGCAAAAGGGCAAAACTGAGAAACATCGTGATTGACGGTAGTGCCATCCACCAAAGCAATGAATGATCTATCTTCTCGGAATACTTGGCATACGTTATCTGGCCAATGCCAAGACCGAGTATGGAAAAAGCAATGATAATGAGCACGAAATGAAAACTAAGAAGGTATGAGAACAAGCGTGAAAGACTTATCTCAAAGACTATGGTCGCTGCAGTCAGCAATAAAATTATCGCTATATTGGTTGTCGATCGTTTCATTCTATTTTTAGCTCCCGAAAATTTTTAATAGGCCTCGCAATTCATCATTCACTTGATGCTCTTTTACCACTCGGTCAAATGGGGTCAGGCTCAGTTCGTTGTTCAAGATTCCCGCCATGACATTCTTCCTTCCGCGCAAAAGTGCCTCTACAGCAGCTGCACCAAGCCGTATGCCCAACATTCTATCAAAAGCGGATGCGTTGCCCCCGCGTTGCACATGCCCCAGTTTCGTAATGCGCAGGTCCACGTCAGGGTTTATTTCCTTTATCTTTTTCGCTGCCACCTCGGCCCCGAGTTCATCTCCTTCTGAAACGATTACGATAAAGGCCTCTTCACGATCGTAACTTCCCGCCTTTTCCAACAATTGGATAAAGTCATGTGCGCTTTCAGGGATCAAAATGGCATCCGCGCCGGTACCCAATCCAGAGTGGATGGCGATATAACCACAGTCCCTACCCATCACCTCGATCAGAAATATTCTGTTATGAGCTTCTGCGGTGTCCCTGATCTTATCGATGTTTTCAATAGCCGTATTTACGGCAGAATCGAAACCGAGCGTAAAATCGGTACCGGCCAGATCGTTGTCTATGGTGCCGGGAATGCCCAAAAACGGGAGGTCACAGATTTCTGAAAATGCCAATAGCCCTTTAAAGGTACCGTCACCGCCTATGGCAATCAGGGCATCTATCTTGTTCGTTTTAAGATTTTCCAAAGCTTGTTGTCTTCCCTCCAACGTCAAAAACCGCTTGCTCCGAGCTGTTTTTAACAGTGTTCCTCCCCGATGCGCCATCTTTTGCAATTCGCGGGTATCCAAGGGAACCACATCGCCATCTATTAGGCCTTCATATCCTTTTCGGATACCACTTAATTTTATGCTGTTCACTTCGGCAGTTTTTGCAATGGCAAATAAAGCTGCATTCATACCCGGGGAATCGCCCCCAGAAGTAAATACTGCTATATGTTTAATTTTATTAGTGTTCATTGAATATTGTTTTTTAGTGTTGATCTTTTCTTACATTTTAGGCCGGTTTTTTGTCCAGTGTATGGATGCCTTCCAGTTTGATAAACTTCAGCAATAACGCATTGACCGCTACAATGAGGGTACTGCCGGACATTGAAAGTGCCGCAACCTCGGGGCTCAACACAAAAGGGTACAAAACCCCTGCCGCCAGCGGAAACGCCAACACATTGTAGCCAACGGCCCACCAGAGGTTCTGGTGCATCTTGCGTACAGTGGCACGGGAGAGCTCTATGGCACCTACGATATCATAGGGGTCGCTTTTCATGAGTACCACGTCCGCACTTTCCATGGCAACGTCGGTCCCGGCGCCAATGGCAAATCCTACTTCGGCTTGTGTTAGTGCGGGCGCATCGTTAACTCCATCGCCAACCATACCAACTTTCTTGCCTTGCGCCTGTAGCTCTTTCACTTTTTCGGCTTTTTGGGCCGGTAGCACATCGGCCATGACGTTATCTATCCCAAGGTCCTTGGCGATTCGTCTTGCGGTGGCTTCGTTGTCGCCTGTAAGCATAACCACTTCAATACCGCGCTTACCTAGTTTTTCTACCATTGCCTTTGACGATGGCCTTATGGCATCTGCGATAGCGATAAGCCCAATCACACGACCTGCTTGGGCCACGTGTACAGCGGTGCGACCATCTTCCTGCATTCTAGTGGCCTCGCTTTCCAGACCATCAAGTGGGAGCTTCTGGGTATCCATTAGCAGGCGGTTGCCAAGGAACACCGTTCCGGCGGCGGTCTCCGCACGTGCCCCCATACCGTCAAGACTTTCGAATTTTGTAGGTGCCTCCACGGTCAGTTTTTCCGCCCTGCGCAGTATGGCCTGTGCCAACGGATGGTCCGATCCCTGCTCTACGGCAGCGGCAGCAGTAAGCAATTGATCTTCGGTAATACCTTTTGCAGTAACAATCTCCACAACCTCTGGCTGGCCAACGGTAAGTGTACCGGTCTTATCGCAGACGATGACGTTCAATTTTGTCGCGTCTTCTAGTGCCGATGCATTCTTGAAAAGAATACCGTTCTTGGCGCCCAGGCCGGTACTTACCATAACCGCCATTGGCGTTGCAAGGCCCAGGGCGTCCGGACAGGCGATCACAAATACCGTAATGGTCAATGTCAGTCCGAACATCAGCGGCTCCCCAATCCACCAAAACCAAACCGAAAAGGTTGCAAGGCCGATGATGATTGCGGCAATTACCAGTAATTGTGCTGCCTTATCCGCCAAAAGTTGTGCCGGCGCCTTGGAGTTCTGGGCCTCCTGTACCAGTTTTACGATCTGTGCCAGTGCCGAGTCGGCCCCAACCTTGGTCGCCTTGTAGCGGAAGCTACCGGTCTTGTTGATCGTGGCACCGATGACGGTGTCGCCGGGACCTTTCTTGACAGGCATGGATTCTCCTGTGAGCATGGACTCGTCAACCAACGATTCTCCGCTTTCCACCGTTCCATCAACTGGAATTTTGGCACCTGGGCGCATCACGACGATTTCGTCTTGCAATACTTCCGCAGTTGGGACTTCGATCTCCTCACCGTTGCGGATAACCGATGCCTTTGCAGGCGTAAGGTCCATCAATGCCTTTATGGCCGATGAGGCTCCGGCACGGGCGCGCATTTCGAGCCAATGTCCGAGCAGGATAAAAACCAACAGAACGGCTATGGCCTCGAAGAACTGGTCGCCCCCTTCCAAAAAGAATATACTGATGACACTGAAGATATAGCCCGTACCCACGCTCAGTACTATCAGTACTGCCATACCTAGAATGCCTTTTTTTAGGGCACGCCAGGCAGAAACAAAGAACGGCCAGCTTGGATAAAGTACCGCAGCACTTGCCAATAAAAACAGCCATAGGTTTAGGTCCAGACCAAACGGTGGTTGCGGCGGAGTGAAGAAGCCTCCCATCGGGGAGTAGATAAAGATCGGGATCGTGAAAATAAGGCAGATCCAAAAACGGTTGCGCAGATCGCGAACAATAGCCGCCATGTCCTGGCCGTCATGGCCCATTTCGTAAGCCATTTGTTCAGACATCGTGGGCTGATCACCCTGGTTTTTGTGCCCTTCGTGGCCCTTGCCTGTATGGTCTGTTTGTTTTTTGTGTTCTTTTTTCATTTTTTTACTGTTTTAGTTGTTTGATTTTATTTTAATACTTTTATTTAATTTTTTAGACATGCGTTAATTGTTTCGATAATCCGTTTCGTTTCGTGGGGATTCCTTACACTTATAGAAACCACCCCAGTCTGTTTTACCGAATAGTCATTGCCCCCCGGAAATAAGGCGTCCCCGATAAAAATCATTTCAGATCGTATTTTTTGATGATACGGTTTAGATGGACATATATAAAGTTTTGGCCCGGGGTAGTGCCCCAATGCCCCAATAACATGGGTTTAATATGTTCCGCTTTCAACGGTTGCCGCATCAGGGGATTATCCCATAGATATATCTGACCTACGGATAGGTAATTGGTCGCCCGCCAGTATGCATCCATTTTATCCAAAAGTTCTGGAGCTATTTCCATTTGTCCCTTTTTACTATTTTTATTTTCCATGTCTTACTTATTTTATAGCTGTCTTTCTTTGTTTTTGGACTTGTTATACAAATCCGTTGTGTTTCTTGCAATGATCGACTCTTCATTTGTAGGCATTACCAATACTTTTACTTTGCCATTTATCATGGAGATCTGAAACCCATTTTGATTGTTTTTGTCCTCATCCAATTCAATTCCGGCAAAGCCCAAGCCTTCACAAATTCTTGAACGGATGATCGGTGCTTTCTCGCCGATACCCCCGGAAAAAACCAATATATCAAGGCCTCTCAACACGGCCATAAACGAACCGATCCACTTTTGTATATGATAACAGAAAAGGGCTACTGCCTCTGCCGCCCTTTCGTCCGAGCTTTCTTTTTGTAACAGATCTTGCATATCGGCACTTGTTTCGGAAATTCCCAGAAGACCTGATTCATGATTGATCAAATGGTTGAACTGTTTGGTGTTCATTCCTTCGCTGTTCATCATATACCAAGCCACGCCGGGGTCCAGATCGCCACTCCGTGTGCCCATGACGCAACCACCTGTGGGGGTAAAGCCCATGGTGGTATCAATGCTTTTTCCATCCTTAACGGCTGCCATACTGGCCCCATTCCCAAGATGGGCCAGAATGACCCTCCCATTAGACTCAACTCCCATTTTTGTTTTGAGTTCTTCCATGAGATAGGTATAGGACAAGCCATGAAAACCATACCGCTGAATACCTGCTTTGTCAAATCGCCTTGGTATGGGCAGTATTTTAGCAATACGGGGCATCGTTGTGTGAAAGGAAGTATCGAAACATGCTATCTGTAACAGGTCGGGGTATCTGCTTTTGAACAGTTCGATGATTTCGATCTCGGCAGGAAGATGATCTAGATCATAATCACGGATATCTTTTAATTCCTTTAATAAAGATGCGTTTATTACTTCTGCGTGTGTGTGGTTCAAACCATGGACAATGCGATGTCCAATACATGTGACCCTATCAAAACAAGGTTGTTTTTTGAGCCAAAGGACCAGAAATATGGCAGCTTCATAAAAGCCGGGGCAATATATCCTATTACCTATCTTTTCATCATTCTCAGGATAGGTTAAATTAAAGGTGGTACCATCCAACCCAATGCGGTCGATACTCCCGAAAAATAAGGGCTTTGGGTTTATGGCCATTTCATACATAGCGAACTTGATACTGGATGAACCGCCATTGATCGTTAAGAGATTTGAATTTTCCGGAAGCATTTTTTGTTCTAGGTATTTAAAATTAGAATATTGATAACTCGGTGTCATGACCAAAATGACTATTCGCACCAGTCATGAATCCGACTCATCAAAAGCACAGCTCTTGTTTTCCATAAAACCGGCGGCCATCTTTTTGTATTCCTCGCCAAGGTGCTCTCCGCACCATTCAAGAAGAGCCGGTTGTTCGGAACAGGTGGTATTACGTACCGCCTTTTTCAGTTCCATCTTTAACAACCGCTTGTCGAAGCTGACTTTTTTCAATATGGTTTCGTGATATTCCAGTGTTTTCATCTGTTCAATTATTTGAAATTTGATTTAATGCTGCCATAGTATCAAGCTATTCTCCAACGGTACGGATACACCTTCGTAGCTGGGTACAATGCGCACCGTATAATGATCCGTCGGCCGGGAAGTGTTTACCTCTGCATAAAAGTTATGTGCCCCATCTTCCCCCATCCAATCCAATTTCATCTTGATGTTTTCGGGTGCCCCACCGTTGATCCCTTCCGCGAACAGTTCTACCTGAACATGTTTTGGGTTTATCCCATTTAACCAGATAGGTGCCTTAAAGTGATGTTTTTGGCGTTCGCTTTCGATTTGAACTTGTCCGAATTTTATGGCATCCCATTTAGCTTTGAGCTCATGGCCTGCGCCAACGATTCTTTTCCCTTTAGCCCCTTTTCTCGCTGCGCACTTTTTATAGTTGATCGCCGCTGGCAGATAATAGTCCTCCGTATATTCGCGAACCGTTCGGTTGGCTGAAAAACGGGGCGTTAGGGTCGCCATACTTTTTCGCATGCGCTCTACCCAAATTTCCGATACTCCTTTTTTGTTACGTGCGTAGAATTCGGGGACGACCTGCTGCTCCAGTATTTCATATAGTGCTGCTGCCTCGTGCGCGTCCCACGCGGGATCGTCGCCATGTTCTTGGCCATCGCCCAAGGCCCAGCCTACTTCGGGAGTATAGGCCTCGGCCCACCAACCGTCCAGTACCGAAAGATTGAGGCCACCGTTCACAAGTACTTTCATGCCACTGGTACCACTGGCTTCCCAGGGCCGTCTTGGCGTATTGAGCCATACATCCACGCCCTGGACCAAATTTTCCGCCAACATCATGTCATAATCACTTAGAAAGAGGACATGCCTGTGCAGATTATGCTGTTGGATAAACTGCACCCATTTTCGTATCAATCCTTTTCCCGCTTCATCAAATGGCGGTGCTTTACCGGCCAGGACCAATTGTACCGGATGTTCCGGGTTGGTAAGGATTCGTACAAACCGCTCGGGATCGTGTAACAAGAGATCCGGTCTTTTATA
>Ga0114911_1001554_pt1 | contig 11799 bp, 18 predicted proteins | sample MalvireepMed_904_FD_89688 | JGI IMG/M metagenome (GOLD analysis project Ga0114911, IMG submission 89688) | Marine viral communities from the Global Malaspina Expedition - Malaspina viral metaG DeepMed_904 | ecosystem: Environmental > Aquatic > Marine > Oceanic | place: Mediterranean Sea...
ATTGGCAATCTTGTCTGGCGCTATGCCGTCCTCGATGCATTTACGGACTAAATTCGAGTTACGCTGGGTCTTGCCGGTCCCCGGTGGTCCTAGGTAAGTAACCTCCGTCTTATTCATCAGAACGGCATCTCCTTATGCACCATCTCCACATCTGGTAGATCCACATCGCCTTTGGTCACCTCTGGAATCCCCCACACTCGCACGTTTCTCCACTCCCCGCGATCATCTCTGTAGTTGTATTGATGCATCGCCCTGCCGCCGTCGTTCATTTCCTTTAACCGTTCCGTGAGTTGCCCCCTGGTATAGTACGTAAAGTTGTGCCGCTTCAGAAAATCCTGAAGTGCCGACAACTTAAAATATGTGTAACTGTCTTCTGTCCAAGGCTTGCCTACCACCAACTCCTCAGGGGAATGTGCCTGTAAGCGACTGGTGCAAAAGTTCTCTACCAATTCAACAAAAAGCCCTTTGTGAGTCAGCTCATCAGGAACTTCTATCCTCGTTGCGTTCTCTAAAAGACCGTCCACCAAGTCTCGCCAATCCGATTCTTTCATACGAGCTGGCATCTTATACATCTGCTCCATAGCAGCACGCTGAAACTCTTGCTGGATCTGCAACTGCTTGGTGGAGAGCTCAAGCCTCGAGCCATCAACATCTACAAACCACACTGGCGGTTCAGACTCCACAACCGTCAATCCGCTTAGCATAGGTAACGCTTGACCGTTTCCAATACCAAACTTGCGCAACCGACACTTAGCACGATTGCAGTGACTGTGTAGCGGTTCAGACTTACAGGTGTAGTAATAATCCTTCTTCTCAAGCTGGTTCTGTATAGTGACAATTTCTTTGGCAGGCAACGCCGGGGAACAAAACTCTCTGTTGTAGTCTTCTAGCTTTTCGGCCCATGTCTCTGGGTGTGCCTGCCGGTAATAGACCCCTATGTTTAGTAAGGTATTGTTTCTTCCTCCCTCAGGTATGCCGCCGCTGCTTAGTTGTTGCAGGCAAGGCGGCCCGTCTGGTAGAAGGTTGTCTGCGACTTTTGCAAAAGCTCGCAATTCATCTGGCGTACAACGAGTCGCTTCCGCCAAGTCCAAGAACTCTTCAAGGCTAAGCGGCTCCCCGTTCTCATCAATGGCGTACCGTGTGGTGTACTCCGCGTTGTGGTAGGGGAGATTAATAAAGTTCCCTACGTCACCACGCTCTGTGCGCACCTCATCCTGCTTGGGGAAGATCTCGCATGTGCCATGGCCAAGAATTGAAGCAAACTCCGCGAGTATGTCTCTCAAATCAACCGCGGGCATCGCTTCTGATAGAAACACATTCAGATGGGCACCTCCACTCTTCGATCTGCAAGGAACAAGAGGCATCTTTAATCGACTTACATCCTTGTGAATTGCAACCAAGTCTAGGTTGTAGTCATCCAGATCTAACGAGCCAAAGTGAGAAAGGCTATTCTCATTTATAGGTATTGAACCAACGCCTATGGCACCGCTCAAATGCTTATCTATGAGCTCTACCGTCAACGGTTCACGAACAATGTAAGAGTTTGCCTTAGCCTTACCGTTCGCCTTCTGTCCCGTAACAGTAGTTCTACCATAGGCTCCGGAGTAGCCACGGAACAATCTAAAAAAACGTTCTGAGTTAGTCATGATAAGAAACCCCCCCGCGAACGGGGGGGCAAATACCTTAGAAGGGTAAATCTTTTTCGACAGGGGCTTCCAAGGCCGCGTCAGTTGGTGGAGGTCCAAGACGCATCCCCCCGCTCTTAATACTTCCATGCAGTTCCTTGGCTTCCTTATAAGCGACAAGGTTATCCACCATACCCACTAGACTTATGCTCCATGTGTACCAACTACCCTTGTCATTGCCGTCTTCCACCGACCGAAGACGATACATATAAGCAAAGCTCGGCAGTGTTGATCCGTTCTGCTTCTGCATCATCATCATGGACAACCACTGGCGACTCTTTTTCAGTTGCGTCTTCTTCATGTCCACAATGGCGTTTTCGTAATTGCCGGTCTCGTGGACTATCTTGACGTAATGACTCGCCGACCTCACGAGCTCATTGCCACTTTCAAGGATCTCCATACCAGTGTTTGGATCTCGCACGGCAGCGCTAACCTCACGGCTCCCTGAAGACAGCTCTCCAACGAAACCACCACCCTGCGTCCGGGGGACGAACTCCAACATCTTCGTTTCAAAATAAACGGGTAGAACAACAACTCCCTCATCACCGGTCCATAACTTGTTCGTCACCGTGTTAAAGATATCTCCCTGTTGCGCCCCCTCGAGAAACGCTGGGTCTGACCTCTTCAGTTGTGGTGACAAAGCCTGAATAATCCGCAAAAAAGGAATCTGCAAGTCACTGGAGGTGACTCCCTCGAAGCCAACCCCGGCATCCTCCGCAAAAGCCTTTTCCAAGTCCGTCGTTAGTTTTCCATTTGTCTTTGACATTTCTAAGCTCCTTTGATTTTCGCTACGGTTCCGATATAGGCGTTAAACAATTCCAAGTCTATCTCTTGGTTACTCTCAACACGTTCCCTGATCAACTTCTTCAGAGTCATAGGCTCAACCCATGTTTTGCTCTCTGGCTCAAGCCCACGATCATGCAGGTCAGCCTCAAAACTCTTGGCCTCATTGTCCTGGCGCAAGCCAAAACTCACACTGACCGTGTTCTTTACGAAATCCCCAGCACCAACACTTCGCAGATGCTGTAAAGCGACCTGCTTTTCCATGGGATCTTTGGGCATTGTTGCGGATACGAACGGGTGGAGACTAACGGTGTTGCCCTTCACCTCCACCTTATCCATACCGACCTCTCGCATTTTCGCGGGGATGAGGTCATACAGGTAACTGTCACGCTTACGCTTCAAGGTGCGAACTTCGTCTTCCGCCGCACTCACCTTCTTGTTGAGCTTCGCGGCTTGTCCCACTAGGTCACTCAGTTCAGACCCGCCTTCCGTCGTCAGACCGACAAATACAGATGCGTCAGCGGTAATCGTTTCCCACAAGTCATCGTTTTTCGACATACGTATATCCTCGTCAGGTTGTAAGTTCTTCAATCCCTCCACGTACACTGATTTTTACAGGGTAGTAGTGCCTCTCCAGCCGGTCCCACTTGAGCAAATTTACTCGTCCCTCGTTCATATCCGCTGCAATGGCAAACGCAATGCCGATCATAGCTGGGTCACCTAACGGCAACAGCCAATCACTATCACTGTAATTGCGCAGCTTGCGACGAAACTGTAAGACGATTCGACCTGGATTGAGATGAACTTGGTCGTAAGGATTTGCGAGCGGAATTAGGTCTCCCCACTGGGCCGCTGAAACAACATCGACCCGAGGATTTTCTTGCACCACGTACACAACAGGAGTGGGACGTAGCTTCAAACCTTTCTCCTCTCTGCAAAAGAAGGAACGGAAAGTAGTTCCTTCGAAAAGCGAGTATGGCTGATGGATCGTCGCCCGTCAATCTTCTACTACAGGGATCACCAAAACTCCTTTTGGTGATCCCCCCGCAGAAAGTCGCGCACTAAGTAATAGTTTTCCCCTAAATCTTCACGACCCCCCTACCGTGAAGCCGTCATACGTCCCAGCCGTTTTCCTGAATGTGGGTCCAAGACGTACCTTAAGTAATAGTTTTCCCCCGTGCATCACGTTTCTTGGCCTTTTCTGTGCCGTTGCTGTATCATGAAATAAGATGTTTACCTGATAAAGGAGAAAGATGACCTACCGATTCAAGACGGCACCTTTCCAGCATCAAGCCAACGTGCTTGAGCGCTGCTGGGAACACACCAACTGGGCCTTATTCCTCGAGATGGGGACGGGCAAGTCCAAAATCTGCATCGACAATGTGGGCTTGCTATATGAGGAGGGCCTAATAAACACGTTTGTTGTGGTGGCCCCCAAGGGAGTCTATCGCAATTGGGCTAAGCAGGAACTGCCAAAGCACCTGCCTGACCGAATCCCCCAAACGATGGTTATTTGGAACCCGACGCCCACCAAGGCTCATAAGAATGCGCTGAAGTCCATTCTGGAACCATCCGACTCCCTCAGGATATTTATTGTAAACGTGGAGGCTTTGTCCACGGTCAAAGGCCAAAGGTTCCTCGAGCGGATCCTGAAGAGCTCTGAGGCGCTTCTTGCTATTGATGAGTCCACTACTATTAAATCGCCCAAGGCACGACGGACAAAGGCCATTATCAGGATAGGCGAGCTGGCCAAGTATCGGCGGATTTTGACAGGCTCGCCTGTAACTCAGTCGCCTCTCGATTTGTGGGCGCAATGCCGGTTCCTCGACAAGGATCTATTGGGCGACGTGGGAGACAACTACTACCAGTTCCAGTATCGATACGCGGTTATGAAACGGCGCCAGTTAGGCAGCCACTCCTTTAATTTGGTAGTGGGCTATCGAGATTTAGATAGGCTGTCATGGCTACTGCGGAGTTTCAGCAGTCGCATTCGCAAGGATGAGTGCCTGGACTTGCCTCCCAAAATCTACACGCAGAGAAGCATCGCACTCAGCGACGACCAAGCGCGGATCTATAATGAATTGAGAGAGTTCGCACTGGCGCGAATAGATGATGACGAGTTCATGACGGTTGACAATGTCATGACGCAGTTGCTGCGCATGCAACAAGTCCTGAGCGGACACACAAAAACAGACGGTGGTGACCTTATAGATATCAAGGATAACCGGCTGGACGAGTTAATGGCCTGTCTAGATGAGTCTGATGGGAAGGCAATTATCTGGTCGCGCTTCCGCTACGATGTTAAACGCATTAGTCAAGCGCTAATCAAAAGGCATGGAGCGGATTCCACAGTTATGTACTTCGGCGACACTAGTGACGAAGAACGGACTGAGGGTATTGAACGATTCCAGAACGGCAACGCTAGGTTTTTTGTAGGTAACCCACAGACGGGCGGATACGGGATTACGTTGACGGCAGCTCAGAACGTTATTTATTTTAGTAACTCGTTTGATTTGGCCGTCCGCATGCAGTCGGAAGACCGGGCGCACCGGATCGGACAGAACAAAAGCGTTACGTACGTGGATTTTATTGCGGAGGGCACCATTGACGAGAGAATTGTCGAGGCTCTACGCAACAAGATGAATATCGCCAGCGAGGTGTTGGGCGAGAATCTGAGAAAGTGGTTAACTAAATAGGAGAATTGAGATGGTTAAAGCAACAGAAGATAAGCGCCGGTTTAGATCAGTGGCAGTTCCGCTCGAGGTGTGGAGCGATTTATGGGAGATGGCAAACGCTAACCACCGTTCGCCGGCACAGCAGATTGCATTCTTAGTAACGCTTGCTAAGGATTTTCCATCCAACAAGAAGACCATGGAGTTCTACGCACGACACATCATTCCGACGGATCTTAAATCTCATGAATGACCTAGACCGCTTCTACGAGGAAGTTTGTAACTTGACCGAAGAATTTAAAGGAGAAGTGACTCCAGTTGCTAGGACAGTAGCTCTGTTTCGAGTTGCCATTGAGTATGGGGCCGCACACATTGGGGTTAGCACATTGGGGTACATGATGAGTCGGCTGCTCGCGATCACACTGGGAGTAAGTCAAGGCTCAAGCTACACTAGTTACGATTCTATTCTCGAAGAGTTCGACCCCGACAAGGTCAAGACGAAGCATTGATGAAACCACCAGTTCCAGATCATTGGTCTCGCATTTTATTGGAGATTCGAAAGGAATCCAAGATTACTCGAGTGGGGCTTTCTGATCGATCTGGAATTGGTGAATCAACCATCGAAAATTACGAGAAGAGGAAAATTATAGAGCCGTCTATCTATAAGGTCGAAACCTTGCTGGCGGCCATGGGTTATGACCTCGATGCATTGCTTGTGGTGCCAGATGATGAGAATCCCACCGTCATACGTAAAAACAAAAAAACTATCTTCGAGCTCTAACGTAGAGCTCGGCTATTTTGATTATGTGCTGAGACTCACCCCTCAAGATATCAACCGGGAAGCACCCGCGGTCACCAAAGGTCGGACCCTCCTCGCCCTCCTCAATGTAGCTGGTAAACGTTCTGACGAATTTCTTGCCCTCGTGCTCAAATATATCGAACACAAAACCCTCTGTGACTACCTCTGCACAACGGAACTCCCGGAACTCTCCTACATCCGCCCAAGATGAGTCACCAGTGATGTCGTACCAGTGCAGTGTTACTCGAGGATACTTGACCCCATCAATCTCGATGTGGGGGAAAATAATCGGCGTGGCCATAGCTACTCGCTTCCCGGTCCCGTTTGTACGATCCCCTTCCCTTCTTGGAAGGAACTATTCTCTGACAGAATTGTCGTCCTCTTAAAGATGCCGCAGGAGGAGAGCGGCGCTTAATCTTCTTCATTGTCGTTGACTTCTCGTTTGATGTCACCAAAAAGCCCACGCATCTCTGGGCAAGCCTCACTGAGCACAATAAGAGCGATCTCTTGATGCGAGAACCCCTTCTGGACCATTCGATGAATAAATTCTTGCGTGCACTGAATCGCCTCTTGCGTTGCTCGTCTCATTTCATCTGTAGAAAACGTGATTGCCTATGCAGCCCTGCCTGTCAAGAGCAGGTGCCCACCACGGCGTTACGTACATCGCGTGATAATGAGTTGCCTCACCTACACCGTTCACTGACACCCACCAGAGCTCAGCACAGCATCAGCCATGAGCTGCGCCAGCTCCCAGAGTTCCTGGTTGGCCGGACGCTCGGGCAACCCGTCACAGTAGTACGAGAAAGCGCACAGCCGGTCTTTTCGCTCGGCACCTTGGTGCACCACCCCGCACACGGTGGACGGGTAACGACGGTCGTCCACGCGGTTCTTAATCACCGCGCCTACGGCCACCATGCCCAGCCAGCCTTCTCCTCGAGCCTCAAAGTACATGGCTTCCGCCATACAGTGCCTCTCCTCCACTGTCACCGCCGGAAAGTCGTCCGCCGCCGCCGCACAAAGCGGGAGCATTAACAACGCTGCAAACAGTTCATTTTTCACTCTCCACCTCCTCAAAGGCAAACGTAAAATGCTTCAACTCCTCATGCACTTTCTCTAGCTTCCACTCCAAATCCTGCACCTGCCTCTGCAAGACCTCAACCTTATCCACAGAGTGCTGGAGGTGCGTTTCATGAAACAGCATCCTAGCTCTCGGATACTTGCCTTTGGTCAGTGCGTCAGGACGCACAACATGCACAGGTATTCCAGCCTTTATCAAAACCTCGTGCATTTGCCTCTGATGCGGAGATACTTTATCCGTCTCAGTCTTCGCCTCCACGCAAAATATTTTTCCCCGATACACCCCCTCGAATGTTTTATCCCGCGAGGGGTGACGATACGTGCCGTCATAACACAGAAAATCCGGCCAGCCTTTACGCAAGACCACCATATCCTGTTGTCTGACCAGCCAGTCATTTACTCGCTCTTCAAACTCACTTGCCATTTTATTTCTCCCTACCTTTTCTCGGCATACCGGAGAGCCTTCTCACTCAACCTGCCCAGTTTTTTATACACCTGCATTAGTAGCCGCATCATCTTCTCACTGATAGGGCCTTGCCGGAAGAAAGGCTCCCCGTCAATCCACCAATAGTCTTTTACATAACGCGAGACGTGATTGCCAAAATGATACGAGAGCGGAAATTTTCTATACAGTCGGAATTCCATATCATATAGGAACTCGGAAATTTCATGTCTGTCCATAGAGGTGAATTTGGACCGTCGCATGTAACGCAAAAAAACCCTATATGCCCAACCGTTGGCGCAGGCGGAGGTGCTCCAAGAATATCGTCGAATCAAACTGTAGCGTGACCCCAGCATCACGACAGGACTGCGGGGATCCTCCCAAGGGAAGCCGAGACAGTGACAATAGATGGGAATATTTCTCCCTTTGTAGGTGCCTTGGCGAACGAACGGCTCCCTCCTGAACGAGGTTTTCGCTGTAAATTTAGCAAACGCTTCATCGGACTCCAGGATTTGCTGGTTTTTGTTCCTCTCATCCTGCTGGGCTTTAGCGTCCGCTATAGCGGACGCCATGATATCGGCGTCAACGCCACTAATCGTCAAATTTGACAGAGTCAATTGTCAGTCCTTTAATCTTTTCCTTGGCTTGGGCTACCTTAAGCTCGATGTTGATCGTGTTGTAGACCTGTTGCGAGAGGTTGGCAACGCCCTTGGCCGTGCCCAAATCGACAACGCCTTCCGCCACTCCCTGCATTTGCTCAAGCAGGAAACTGCGCATGTCTCGAGTGCTCTTTATGTCTTTCATCTCTACTCTCCTTTATCATCGTACGACGGGAAAAAATCATGTTGCAGTTTGGCTAAACGTTTCAGGTCCTTGGACAACTGATGTATTAGGTCCCGTGCACAGCTTTCATGCAAGTGTATGTGATCTGTTTCACCCCGGAACAGCGCAGGAGTTAGTCGTGTTGCGTTCCAACCAGCCCAGAACACTCCCTCCTCCTCGATTTCTTGAGCGCAAAAAAAGCACGCTGGCCTCGAGGTCTCACTGGCCTCACACCATACTTTCCCAAAACGATCCTTCCTCAGTATGCCCATTAGATTCTCCTTTCTCGATCTTTTGTCAGTTTTGGCAGTGTGTCAGCGGGGGGATGTGTCTTTCCACCCGATGATTTCGTTGAAAAATTCTGCGCTACCGTCATTCGTTATTTTGGTGGGAGCTGTTGCGCCATCCGGCTTGAGACGCCACACACGAATGTAGTTGGCGTGCCTAGATGGCCTCCGGGAAGGGACCAGCTCGCCCGTCCATTGAAACAGAGAACTCCGGAATAAAGCCCCTGCCGCATTGCCCAGCCACGAATGCCCTTGGTCTAATACATAGCGCTGGTAAACGTCATCGGCGGTCACCCGCCCATTGTCATTTGCCAACTGCACTGCCACAGCCTGAGCCTCTGCGAGATTTCCATGGTTCTCGGCTGCCAAGGTGATGCCAACTGTTCTGAGCTCGATGCCGAAGGACATGTCAAACTGTTCTGGTTTCATCTTGATTCTCCTTTGTGGTACCACTTGTGGTACTAAGTATGGCGTTGCCGAGTGCCTCCACAATGTCAGGTACTACGGAGTTTCCGTAGGCTTTGAGCCACTGTCGAGCCACCCTCGTGGATAGCCCATCATCCATTGATAAATGCGCGCCAGGGCCACCGTTCCACCAACCCCAAGGCTCTCCATCAGCGAGCGTAAGGCTCTCGCTCCCGCCCATTTGTCCATGGACGGACTGTTCAGATTGGCAGTGGCAGTGGGAGTGAGCATGTAGCGCAAGCTCGGCTTGCCTTTCGTCGCGAACTCCTCGCGCCGTCCGTCTCTCGGGCACCCGTTGTTGCTCGAGCCGTACTCCGTTGCCGTGTGAGTGGGTAGATGTCCAAGGATCGCCGTTTCTAGGCCCACCTGTTGTTTCTTCCCGTTGAGATACGCCGTCGTTCCCTTCCACTCGGCGTCCTTGCTCACCCGGCGGCCACCGTTCGGCGTGTTCGGCGTGGGCAACAAGTGGGCGTCGTTGCCCCAGCGGTGTAACCCCACCTCCTTCAACACCCGCGACGCTCCTGTCCCTCCCCCCACCTCACGCCGCCGCTCTGAGACTGATTGGTTGGCGTGGGCAACAATCCAGACACGGTCTCGGCGATGGGGCGCGATGAGATGCCTAGCACCCACCACGAGCGGCCAGCAGGTGTACCCTTGTCCTTCCATTTCATCGAGTACCCTGTCTGCCCCTCTAACGCGCAGCGCAGGTGAGTTCTCAATGATGACCCAATTTGGTCTAACCTCGCGGATGACTCTGAGCAGCTCGAAGACGAGTCCGCTTCTGGCTCCGTCGATACCTTTGGCTGTGGTGTTTGCGAAACTGACGTCCTGGCAGGGGAATCCGCCAGTGACGATGTCAACATGTCCAATTGTTTGGCCATCCAACTCTCCTATGTCTGTGTGCACGGGGACGCCGGGCCAGTTGCGAGCGAGCTGGCTTCTACACCACTCGTCAATCTCGCAAAAGGCCACGGTCTCAAAGCCACCTGTCCGCTCGAGACCCAGCGAGAATCCCCCTATGCCTGAAAACAAATCAAGATGACGCATGTTAGACCGAACTTCGCCGTTCAGAAATAAGATCGTCTGCGAGATTTTCCCCGTCAAAAAGTTTTGACGAATCGAAACGAAGTACCGCGGCCTGCATCGCTGCTGCAACCTCTTCAGCAACCGCTTCGAGCAGCGCGTGTCGCGCTTTCTCACGGTCCTCGAGCCAGCTTCCACCAGGGTATTCCAGTATCAGGGACATCGCGGCACTGGCGAGTTCAGGACTCTCACTGAAGATGTCAATCAGGGATATCTGAGTGGGGTGCGTGACGGGTAGTGTCTCACCGTACATCAACGCCAAGTCTATCTGAGCAGATTCTTCCAGATGGTCCCATGCGCGTACGCCGTTGACGAAGACCTCCGAGTCAATGGCTTCATGAAACTGGGCGAGTGCTTTGTGTTTTTGCGTGGCAGTCATGTCAAGTCTCCTCGCAGTTGAGCCTTGGTGGCTTCCACGATATCATTACCATTGATGAAATTAGCAAGGGCCAAGGCGTAATGACGGCGAACCTCACTCATCTCGGCCTCGAGCTTAGTCAGGTGCAGCGACAGTTCGTTAAGGTGGTGCCAGACAGCCTTTTCTTCTTTATTCATTACGGTCATCCTTTCTCGGTTGGGAAGCAAAATCCGTGCAGGTCCGTGTCTTTCATGGCAAGCCGGTAGTCGCCGAAATCGACCACGGATAAAGGGCCTCGCGGGTCGCCTTTTCGCATCTGCATTCTCGGCCAGTAGATGGCTGGGAAGCCATCGTTTCCGACGTCTGCCGACGTCGGAATCAGCACTCTGTAATGTGTACCACACTCATTCCAGTGGTTCGCAGCGCTCGAGATGAAATCGTCAATTGTTTCGGCGGTCGTGACGTTGTTCCCAAATTCAGTGCCGTCCTCATCGATGAGTTCCCAGCCCGTTGCGTGGGCAAATCGTCTCAAATTGCCGGCGCTGATTTCAGGGGCGTGGTTTTCAAAGATTCGTGTGTTCCCGTGGTACATGTTAGTATCCTTTCTGAGGCGCTCCAGTTGAGCGTGGTTAGATGGTAATGCATGGTGGACGATGGGTCAAATCGAATTGCAAAGTTATCCACAGGGGGCCTGACCTATATAGTAGGCAAACTCAGAAAAAGTTTTTGAAAAAAGTTTTTTTGGTCGAAAAAAGTGTTTGGAGTGCTTGGAATCACTGTTTTGGGTCCTAAGTTACTGAAACAAATAGATATTGTTCCAAGCACTTTTGGCTATTTTCCAAGCACTCCAAGCACTTGCTTTTTTCAGGCTCTGTAAGTGATTGTTTTTACTAAATTCGTTCCAAACACTTTTTAGGCTCTAGGAGCACCATTTCACATCAGCCCTAACTGGCGCCTACGCGACCTTTGCTAAAATGAAAATGTTTTCTCAGTTTGAGTGCTATACAGGAGACCTCCCTTGAGCAGACCAGGATTGGCTCGAAGAGCTGAAGCAATTGAAGACAAAACCGGACGAAAGTTGACGAACCGGCAGAAAGAGTTTGCCAGGCACTATGTGGACGGCCAGAACTCTAACGCTGAGTGCGCCAGGAAAGCTGGCTACTCATCAGAACCTGGGGCGGCTGGGCCGCAGGCGAATAAGCTTCTCAACCCTCAGTTATTCCCGCACGTGACCGAGTACATCAACGAGCTCCGGGAAGATCGCGAGCGGCGGTTTGGCGTTACGCTGATGGGCCAGCTCAAACGGCTTCGCGAGCTCTCTCTGGG
>Ga0114911_1001557_pt1 | contig 11785 bp, 6 predicted proteins | sample MalvireepMed_904_FD_89688 | JGI IMG/M metagenome (GOLD analysis project Ga0114911, IMG submission 89688) | Marine viral communities from the Global Malaspina Expedition - Malaspina viral metaG DeepMed_904 | ecosystem: Environmental > Aquatic > Marine > Oceanic | place: Mediterranean Sea...
CCCTTGACCAGGAGGCCTGTGAGCGGCTCTTCAATGTGACGGCTGAGGTAGTGCCCGGTAGCGCACCCGAACCCCCTCAGGAGCTCCCTGCGCTGGCCAAGCGGCAGTTGGATGCCACCCTTAGCCGTGTGCTCGAGGAGAATCACAGCTACTTCCAGCGCGCGCGCGACAAGCTGGAGGCCTGGGCCGATGATCAGGTCGCCTCCAGTGAAGCGCAGCTGGAGGACACGCGAGCCAAGATCAAGGATGCCAAGCGCCGCTCACGCACCGCCGAGACCCTTGAGGAGCAGAAGACTGCGCAGGAAGCGCTCAAGACGCTTGAGCGTCAGCAGCGCCGTGACCGCCAGGCGATCTTCGACGTGCAAGACGAGATCGAGGAGAAGCGCGACGCGCTCATCGATGCCCTGGAACGCCAGATGCACCGCAAGAGCCAGGCGCATCGGCTTTTCCGGATACGCTGGGAGCTTGCATGAATCCGCGCAGGACATGACGGGGTGACGTGCTGGCCGGTATCATTCTGGCAAACGAATCAACAGGGGCTGAGCCTATCGCTCAGCCCCGTTTTGCGCATATCGCATTGATTTTAAAAATCTTTGCAAGGGATGATGGGATTGCCCAATGAATGTAGCAACAGTCGACGGTCACAAGGAACGCTTCATCAAGCTGCTCCACGAGCTCTTCCAGCTCGACAAGCCGGAGCTGGACTTCGGGCTCTACCGCATCATGCACGCCAAGAGCGACCAGCTCTCCCGGTTCATCCGCGAGGACCTGGCCCAGGCGATCGAGGAGGCGTTTGCCGAGCAGGGCGAGCAGCAGCTGGCAGCGATGCGCCAGGAGATCGAGGAGAAGCGCCGTCAGGCCGAAGAGCTGGGGGCTCCGGACCCGGACAGCGCCCCGGCGGTGAAGCAGGCGCGGGCCGCCTATGATGTCGCCAAGCGGGAGCAGAACGCCTCGGCGGACATCTACGACCATCTCTATCGTTTCTTCTCGCGCTACTACGACAAGGGCGACTTCATGAGTCGCCGCCACCACGTCGCCGAGAATGACAGCCGGGCCGCCCCTTATGCGGTGCCCTACGATGGGCGAGAGGTCTACCTCCACTGGGCCAACAAGGACCAGTACTACGTCAAGTCCTCCGAGACGCTGGCCAACTTCACTTTCAATCTCAACGAGGCACTGAAGAAGCTGCAGGGTTCAGCTGCCCAGGCTGGCCTAGGCTTCGATTCGGTGGATGCAGCCCTCAAGGTGCACTGCCGTGTGGTCGATGCTACCGAGGGTGAACACAACGATGTGAAGGAGAGCACCGAGCGTTTCTTCATCATCCATCACGACGAGCCGGTGCGCCTGGAGGGCGCTGACCTGGTACTGCAGTTCGAGTACCGGCCCGACCCGGAAAAAACGGGCCAGAGCGGCACCTGGCAGAAGAAGCGGCTCGAGGAGGCCGAAGAGGTCATCATGGCGGCGCTTCGCCTTGCCGATGGTGTGGCCGCCTTCCGAGAAGGGCTGGCTACTCGGGCGCCGACGGACAAGCAGAAAGAGCGCACACTGCTGGGCAAGTACCTGCAGCAATATACTGCTCGTAACACCATGGATTATTTTATCCACAAGGACCTGGGCGGCTTTCTCTCTCGTGAGCTGGATTTCTACATTAAGAATGAAATCCTGCGTCTGGATGATATCGATAATGCTGAAGTGCTGATCGTCGAGCAGCAGCTCAAGAAAATTCAGGTGCTGCGTAAGATCGCCAAGCAGATCATTACCTTTCTGGCGCAGCTGGAAGGCTTTCAAAAGAAGCTTTGGTTAAAGAAGAAGTTTGCTTTCGGTAGTAACTATTTAGTTACAATTGATTCATTTATTGAGCATAAAGAGTTTCTTGAAAAAATAGTACAGGTTAGGCCTGTTAGAAAGCAGTGGGAAGACTTGTATGGGTTGGATTTGGATGATTTTGACGAATGCTTGAAAAACAAAGGCGTCGCATCCTTGGTGGAAGAGAAGGAGTATAGGTTCCTTATCTTGGATACGGGGCTGCTGGATGATGACCTGGCTGCGGAAGCCTTGTCCCTTATCCATGGTCTAGATGCATCTTTAGATGGGGTTTTAATTTATTCTGATAACTTTCAGGCTCTCAGGCTGGTTGGAAGGAAGCTGCAGTCAGGCGTAAAGACTATTTATATCGACCCTCCTTATAATACGGATAGTAGTGCCATACCGTATAAAAATGACTATAAGCATTCTGCCTGGGGGACGCTTCTTCAGAATAGATTGGATGAGGCTTACCGCCTTCTTCATGATTCGTCTGTGATTTTTGTAAGCATTGATAAAGTCGAGCGAAATATCCTTGAGCATGCGCTAGACAACACTTTTGGTGCTGGCAACAAGATTGAAGAGCTTATTTGGACGCAAAATACATCAAATGGCCAGCTTCCTACATATTCAACGAATCATGAATATGTTGAAGTTTATGCTAAAAATAAAAAAGAAGTTGAGGCGCAGGCGAGAATGTTTCGTGAGCCGAAGCCTGGATTTTCAGAAGTCATGGATTTGGTGAGTGTTGCAAGCAGTGAATATTGGTCTCTTGAAGAAGTGGAAGAAGAGATCAGAAAGCTGTACAGGGAGCATATAAGCGAACTCAGGGAAGAAGTTGAGTCTCGGGGCGACTCATGGGACGATGATGCTAAGAAAAAAGACCCTTGGAAAGGTATTTATAACTATAAAAATGCAGAATACAGAGATTCTGGTGGGGGTTATGTGCCTGAAGATAAAGCGAAGGAGGAGGGTGCATCTATATGGGTATGGAGGGAGATAAGTCCATCTGCACCAGCTTCTAAGCAAGCAGCATCTACCAAGGACCCAGGTAGCGAGAATTATCGCTATTATAGGCCCGTTCATCCTGTAACGAAAAAAGAATGTCCTCATCCAAAGGGTGGTTGGAAATTTCCGCGCTCCCCAGATCCCAAGAATCCATCGCGCCGTAGTTTTGAAAGCTTGGAAGAAGATTTCAGAATCGCATGGGGCGAAGATGAAAAAAAAGTACCTCAAACAAAAGGTTTTTTGCATGAGGTGGAGACTAATATAAGTACTAGTGTGTTTTATGAGTACAATGATGGCGAGAAGCAAGTTTCGGATATGTTTGGAGAGTCCGGATTGTTCTTGTCCCCCAAGAGTTCTAAATTTGTTAAAAGGTTTGTAGATCAATCGGCGTTTGAAGGCGAGTTTGTGGTTGATTTTTTTGGGGGGTCAGGAAGCACAGCTAATGCAGTGATTGAGGCGAATAAGAATGATGGGCTTGGTAGGAAGTTTCTTTTAATTGAGATGGGTGCGCATTTTGAGTCGCTTTTAAAGCCGCGCGTCATGAAGTCTGTATACAGTGGGAGCTGGCGTGACGGTAAGCCAACTTCTTTCAATGGTATTTCGCAAAAAATAAAATATTTCAGACTTGAAAGCTACGATGATACCCTCAACAATCTCGAGCTGGACGATAATCATCAGCGAGATGCGTTGATGGAACAGAACCCGGAGCTGCGCCGGGACTACACCCTAAAGTACCTTCTTGACGTAGAAACTCGCGGCTCGGCAAGTCTGCTCAACACCGAGTGGTTCCGTGACCCCGAAGGATACATGCTGAAGATCAAGCAGCCCGGCAGCGACGAGACCCGCGAAACAGCCGTCGACCTGGTCGAGACCTTCAACTGGTTGATCGGCCTGCATGTCACCCACCTCGACAAGCCGCGTACCTATATCGCCCGCTTCAAGCGCGAGGAAGACCCCGAGCTGCCGGAGGACCAGAACACGCGGCTCAAGGCAGAAGGCCTGCGAGAGAATGAAGACGGCGCTTACTGGATTCGCCAGGTAGAAGGGCACGTGCGCCGTATCCCGGGCAGCGACGAGGACCTGGCCAAGGTGTTGGTGGTGTGGCGCAAACTGACAGACGACCCTGAGAAGGATGCCGCGGTGCTGGAAGCGCTGCTGGAAAAGTACAAGATCGGCACCACCGACAGTGAATTCGATGCCATCTACATCAACGGCCCGCACAGCCTGAACCTGACCGGCAGTGCGCGCAACCGAGTGCATAGCCTGGAAGAGACCTTCCATGCTCGCATGTGGGAGGGGTGTGACGATGAGCTCTGAAGCCAACGCCCCCACCTGCTGGATCGTTGCCGGCCCCAATGGGGCTGGCAAGACGACGTTTGCGCTTCACTACCTGCCCCAGGTGGCCAAATGTGCGCGGTTCATCAACGCCGACCTGATTGCCGCCGGTCTCTCGCCCCTGGCGCCGGAACGCGAGCTGCTTGCCGCTAGCCGTATTTTCCTGCGTGAGATCGAAGACGCGATCGAGGAGGGCGAGAATTTCGCCTTCGAGACAACCCTCTCGGGGCGAGGCTACTTGAGCCTGGTGAAGCGGCTGCTCGATACGGGCTGGCGAGTCGAGCTGGTCTACTTGGCACTCCCCTCGGTGGAGATGTCGCGACTGCGTGTCGCAGAGCGTGTCTCACACGGCGGGCACAACATTCCACTGAAGGACATTCAGCGTCGATTCCCGCGCAGCCTGCACAACCTGATGACGCTCTACGCCCCCAGCGTCACCCGGGCGCGCTGTTTCATGAACTCCGGCGGTACCCCGGAACCGGTCTTCGAGCAGGTGGGCGCTCAGCGCCATATTCTCGATGACCGCCACTATAACGTTCTCGTCAAGGAGGCACGGCCATGACCCAACTTGCACCAGATACCCAGGAGATGCTCGATAGCCTCCGCACTGCAGTTGCGGAAACCCTGGAGCGCAAGCGGCGCCTTGGCCAGTACGCCGTGATCTGGCAGGACGGCAAGCCCGTGCTGGTAGGGGATGATGCGCCGGCTCAGCAACCAGGCGACCAGGATAGTCAGGACCGGGAGTCTCACTGATGGCAGGGAGGCCACGCCAGACCAAGATCAAGCAGCTCAGTGCCAAGAGTGATTTCCTCAAGAAGCTGGTACTCAATCAGTGGGTGCTGACGCGGTTCGGTATCGATCCGCTGGACCAGTATCGTGACAACGGCAGCCGGGTGCGCCCGATCACCCTGCTCAGCAAGACCCTCAAGGAGAGTGAGCCGGGGCTGACCGGCGATCGCCACCACCACTACCTGCACGCGCTGCTGGGCAGCTACCAGCCTACCTGGAAGTACGGCGAGGAGGATCTGAAGCGCTTCGACGCCAATATCGTGGAGCACACCGATGCTCTCAACCAGCAGCGTGAGACCGAGGTCGATTGGAAATACTTCCAGTGGCTGACCCTGCTGTTCGTAGAGATCTACCTCCACGAGTACTTCCGCGACCGCGAGGCGCTCAAAGCCAGCCTCAACCGCCAGGTCGAGCGGTTCAATAGCTACTGGCAGGGGCAGGGCTACCAGACCGGTATCGGCCCTTATGAGGACGACGACCTCAACAAGCTGTGCCTGCAGAACGCCACGGGCTCCGGCAAGACGCTGCTGATGCACACCAACGTGCGTCAGTTCCGCCATTATGCCCGTGAGCACCATCGGATTGCCGACTACGGCCAGATCATCCTGATCACGCCCAACGAGCGTCTCAGCGAGCAGCACCTGCTGGAGTGCCGCGATTCCAGCCTGGAGGCGGAGCGTCTTAGCCAGGACGGTGGTGATCTCTTTAGCGGCGAGAGGAAATCGCTGAGCCGTGTTGCCGTGACCGAGATTACCAAGCTCGGCATCGAGCAGGGCAAGAAGACCATGGCGGTGGACAGCTTCGGCGATGGCAACCTGCTGCTGGTCGATGAAGGGCACCGCGGGCTGGGATCGGCGAGCGAAGAGAAGGGGTGGCTGTCGCATCGCAACAAGCTGGCCGGGCGAGGCTTTACCTTCGAGTACTCGGCCACCTTCAAGGAAGCCGTGGTGGCCGCCAAGGATGCTGCAGTGGAGGAGACCTATGCCAAGAGCATCCTGTTCGATTACGGCTACCGCTACTTCTACGAAGATGGGTACGGCAAGGATTACCGAATCTTCAACCTGCCGGAGAAGGAAACACAGCAGCGCTACACCTACCTCACGGCGGCACTGTTGGCCTTCTACCAGCAGCAGCGCTATTACCAGGAGGAGCATGGCCAGCTGACCCAGTGGAACCTGGCCGCGCCCCTATGGGTGTTCGTCGGGGCCAGTGTGGTCAGGGATGATGGCAGCAAGGAGACTGCCAAGAACTACAAGGAGCGTGCTTCCGATATCGCCCAGGTCTTAGGCTTTCTGGCCTGGTTTCTCGGGGAGAAGGATGAGGCACGCCAGGCGCTCAGTGCCGTCTTCGAGGGGGATGCGGCAACTACCGGGCTGATCGACAAGCAAGGCAACGAGATCTTCTCGGGTAGCTTCCCCTGGCTCAAGGCCCAGGGGGCGTCCGTTGAGGAGCTCTACCGTGACATTCTCACCCATACCTTCCATGCCCCGGGCGGCGGCACGCTGAACGTTGATCGCATCACCGGTGACTCTGGTGAGCTGTTGCTCAAGGTGGGAGAGGCCGAGAAACCCTTCGGCCTGATCAACGTGGGTGATGCGCTGGGGTTGGCCGAGCACCTCGAGGGTCAGAAGATCCAACACCTTCAGGTCCGCAAGTCTGAGCTGGCTAATCCTATCTTCGCTGAGGTCACTCGCGAGAGCTCGCCGGTCAACCTGCTGATCGGCTCCAAGAAGTTCATCGAAGGCTGGAACTGCTGGCGTGTCTCCAGCATGGGGCTGATGAACACCGGTAAGAAAGAAGGATCGCAGATCATCCAGCTGTTCGGTCGTGGAGTACGCTTGAAAGGACGCGACATGAGCCTGATGCGCTCCAGCCGGCTCGATCCAGTGTTGGCACCCAAGCACCTCTATCTGCTGGAGACCCTCAACGTGTTCGGCGTTGGTGCCGATTTCATGGCGACCTTCCGGGATTTCCTGGAGGACGAGGGCCTGCCGGGCAACGACCAGCCCGAGATCCATACGCTCAAGCTGAACGTGATGGAGGACCTTGGCAAGTCACTGAAGATGCTTCGTCCCAAGGTCCGGCAGGACACCAAGCAGGCCTATAGCTTTCACCGCGACGGCCCCTTGGTGCGTTTTGGGCACCCCGTTGCAGCCGCAGGGGGGGACTTTTACAGCGAACTGGGCCTGACGCCGGATATCGTGCTCAAGGAACGCAAGGTAGAGCTCGACCGCTACCCCCGGGTCGAAAGCCTGCAGGCTTCGGGCGTGAAGGATGTGATGGCCAAGCCCGGCCAGGCCAAGCAGCACGAGCGCTACTTTGATGATGACCGCCTGCTGTTTGTGGACATGGCCGCCTTGGAGCGCGACCTGGAGCGCTACCGCCGGTCCCGCGGCTATGCCAACCTGCTCATCGATGTTAGCCGATTCCCGGCGCTGCTGAAGAGCCAGGTGTGGTACACGCTGCTGGTCCCCGAAGACCAGTGGAAACTGCATGCCGACAACTTCCAGCGCTATCAGAGCATGGCGGTGGAGCTCCTGTCGCTGCTGATGGACCGGGTTTTCAACTACCACCGCCGAGCCTACCTCGAGCCACGCATGGAGCTGGTCGCGCTCGAGGATGCCCGTGGTAACTTGCCGGATACCAAGGAGTATCAGCTGATTGTCGACGGCAGCGAGTCAGCGTTGATCGACGACATCAAGCAGATGAAGGAAGCCATCGAGAAGCAGCGTCAGGGTATGTATCGGTCGTCCAAGGCCAACGGCGTCAGCGCCGTGCAGATCGGGGCGCACCTATACAACCCGCTGCTGCATCTGGGCAAAGATAGCCGCATCCGCGTTGAACCGGTCGCCCTCAACGACAGCGAGTTCAGCTTTGTGGAAGGTCTGAAAGGGTGGCTTGAACGGAACCAGCAGGCCATGGCCGAGCGAGGTGAGCAACTCTACTTACTGAGGAACCTGGTAAAGCAGGGGATCGGGTTCTTCGAAGCGGGTGGATTTTACCCTGATTTCATCCTCTGGCATGTGCAGGACGACCGCCAGCGCATCGTCTTCGTCGACCCCCATGGGCTTCGCCACACCGGGCCCAAGGACGAGAAGATCGAGTTCGGGGAGCGTATCAAGGATGTAGAGCGGCGTCTGAAGAGCGAGCACTTCGAGCTGGAAAGCGTCATCCTCGCGCCCTCCAGCACCACACGGGAGTGGATCACCAGCCATTGGGGCATGACCGCGGAAGAGCTACGCAGCAAGCACGTGCTGTTCATGTCGGACTCGGATTACTTGGATAGCTTGATGCGGGTGGTGGCCGACCCAGGGGCGGAAAAGGCAGCAGCTCAACCATGATGCAGGCCTCCTACCGTCACAACCCAGCTTTTATCCACTGCTATGTTCGTTGGGTGATGAAGATGATGGGGATGCCCAAGAAGCCCAAGGTCGAGGCTGAGGTCTTTGAGAGCATGCTGCAGGATCATGAACTCGCGCTCTCCATCAACGGTGAGGTGCTGATGCTGGAGTGGCACCATGCCCGTGAGGGCAGTGTGGTGGTGCCGGAGGCGACCCTGTCGCAGTGGCTGCAGACGGTGAGGGCGATGCCTGGTCGTAGCCCTGGGAGTTCAGCACCCTGTCCTTTTTCACGGCGCAGACCTTCCAGGGCCAGACGGTGGAGGGCGCGTTGGTCTCCTGGGTGGACTCCACCACGCTGCCCGGTCGCTACGAGAGCTTCCTGAGTGCTCACGGCAACCCCAACGGCGTCGACATGCGTGGCATCGGCGAGCCGTGGCTGATGGTGGCGATCCACAATCCGCTGGACACTCAGCCGAGCGTCAACCCGACCATGCTGCGCGGTGCCTTCTCGCCGCAGCAGATCAGCGACTTCATCAACCGCGAGGCGATCGAGCATGCCGGCGTTCGCGCCGCCCCGCTGGCGGACGAGGAGGGCATGATCCTGCGCGAGGTGGTGCGTTACGTGCTCTCCCTGGGCATGTATCTCTCCGCCTATCCGGAGGCGCAGTCCAGCGGCGTGCCGGCCTGGATGAAGAACAAGCACCCCGAGGGGAAGAAGGGCGTCCCGTTCTCTCATGTTGGTGTCGACCGCGAGGATCGCGAGCTCTCCCTGGCGATGACCGCGCCGCGCTCGGTATCGCCCTACTGGCGACAGCTGCGCGACGAGCGCTTCTACCGCGGCAAGTGGGCCGACCACCGACGTGGCAGCCGCTACGTGCTGGTCAGCGGTTATGAGGTGGGCGCGGGCAAGACAGTGGGGGTGGATTAGATGGAAGAGTGATCACGCTGCCGTTCAAGCCATCGATGACTCGTGCATGGTCTGCATGGATAACCCGACGTTCTCGTCAATGAGGTGAAAGAACATGATGGCGCCACGTGCTTGCGATGGCCACACCCGGCCCGTACCCGAAGATAAAGCTCTGACGCGTCATTAGATAAAACAAGACGCCACGGTAAGCCCGCGGCGTCTTGCTGTGCTGGGGACCTCAGGCTTCAAGTTTGACCGCTACCGGAGGCTGCCGGGGTGACTGCAGGGGTCGGGGCGCGGCGCACCGACAGAGCACCGAGCAGCAGCGCGGCAATCAATAGCGGCAGGGCCAGCACCAGGAAGTAGCTGGGGCGCTGCCAGCCGAGATCGATCAGCACTCCGGCGAGTGCCGGGCCGACTACCGAACCGACACGGCCCATGCCCATGGCCAGCCCTGTGCCGGTACTGCGCAGGCTGGTAGGGAAAGTGGTGGGAATCACCACATAGAGCACAGCAATGGCACCATACAGGAAGAAGCCCAGCGCGAGGGCAACCGTGACCAGCAGCAGCGGCTGGTAGGGGATTACGCTGAACAGCATCATCATGGCGAACAGCACCACCAGCACGCCGCCGGCGAGCCGCTTGGCGCCGAGCCGCGTGGCCAGCAGGCCATAGAGCAGACAACCCAGGGCGCCGCCGATGCTCAGCAGCATCGACCCCGAGATGCCCCCGCTCAGGCTCAGGCCGGCGTCGGTGAGGATTTTCGGTGTCCAGCTGACCATGAAGTAGAAGGTCATCATCACGCAGAAATAGATGCCGCAGGCCGCCAGGAAAGGCAGGCGCTGGTCGCCGTCGAGAAGTTCCAGCGGGCGGGCGCGCTGTACCTGGGTCTCGCGCTTGGCCGGCAGGACCTCGAGCCGCATCTGGCTAAGACGAGGCAGAATGCGATTGACCTTGGCCAGGGCATCTTTGGGGCGACGCTCGATCAGGAAGTCCAGCGACTCAGGGAAGCCCAGCCACGCCACCAGCAGCAGCACCAGAGCGACCAGGCCGCCAAATACGAAGGGGGCCCGCCAGCTGTAGGCATCGATCAGGAACACCGAGATCAGCCCACCCAAAGTGGCGCCCACCGGATAGCCCAGCGAGATGATGGCGTTGCAGAGGCTGCGCCGTCGCGCATTGGCGTACTCGGTGACGGCGATATTGACGGTGGCCAGCACGGCACCGACGCCGATACCAGTGATCATCCGGGTGATGAACAGTTGAGTGGCGTTGCTTGTCACCGCCGAGAGCAGCATCGAGCCCAACAGCAGGCCAAGGCACAATAGTACCGTGGGACGGCGCCCGAAACGGTCGCCCAGCGGAGCCACCAAGAAGGCACCGATGCCCATGCCCAGCAGGCCGGCACTGAACAGTATGCCCAGTGAGGCGCCGCTGACGCCCCAGTCACCGGCAATCGCGGGGGCCGTGAAGGCCATCACCAACACGTCGAAGCCATCGAGGGCAGCAATTAGGGTACAGAGGGTAATGATCCAGATCTGGTAGGGCGTCATGGGGCCCGAGTCGATCCGGTCCCTTGGGTCTTGTGTAGTCATGGAAAACCTCGAATGTCATGGGGTTGCCTTATCGGCGAGTTGTTGTTGTCGGAGGTGCCGGGTCTACAGGTCGAGTACCAATCGTTGGCTCCTGGCACGGGAGCAGCAGGGAGTGAATTGATCATTCGCCGCCTGCTCGTGCTCTTCTAGATAAAGGTCGCGGTGGTCGGGTTCGCCCTCGAGCACCCGTGTCAGGCAGGTCCCACAGACGCCCTGTTCGCAGGACACCATGACCTCTATGCCGTTGTCGGCGAGCACTTGATGCACGGTTTTGTCCTTGGGCACATTGAAGGTAGCGCCGCTGCTGGCGATCTGGACCTCGAAGCTGTCGTCGTTACGAGTGTCGAGCTCTACCCCGGCGAAGTACTCACTGTGCAGCTGCTCGGTGTTCCAGCCCTGAGCCTTACAGGTCATCATTACCGCCTCGATGAAGCCGGCCGGGCCGCAGACATAGAGGTGAGTTTCGGGGTCTGGTGTGGCGACCAGGTTTGGCAGATCGAGCTTCTCTGCCTCGGTGCCGTCATCGAAGTGAAAGTGCACCCGGTCGGCGAAGTCGGCCTGGAGGATGCGTCGATGAAACGCCGTCCGCGCCGGGGAGCGCGTGCAGTAGTGCATGTCGAAATCTGCGCCGATGTGTGCCAGTCGTTCGGCCATGCATATGATCGGGGTCACGCCAATGCCGCCGGCCAGCAGCAGGCTGCGCTTGGCCGGTACCAACGGGAAATGGTTCTTCGGCGCACTGATCTGCAGTAGGTCGCCTTCCTGGACCTCTTCGTGCATGGCGATGGAGCCACCCCTCGAGGCGGGATCGCGCAGCACGCCGATCTGGTAGCGGTCGCGCTCCTCGGGGTGGTTGCACAGCGAGTACTGGCGGATCACGCCCTCCCTGACTCGCACGTCGATATGCGCCCCAGCGCTGAAGGCTGGAAGCGGCCGACCGTGAGGGTCGGCTAGCTCGAAGAGTGCGATGCCCTCGGCCTCCTGGCGTTTATTGCGGACCTCGACGA
>Ga0114911_1001563_pt1 | contig 11745 bp, 30 predicted proteins | sample MalvireepMed_904_FD_89688 | JGI IMG/M metagenome (GOLD analysis project Ga0114911, IMG submission 89688) | Marine viral communities from the Global Malaspina Expedition - Malaspina viral metaG DeepMed_904 | ecosystem: Environmental > Aquatic > Marine > Oceanic | place: Mediterranean Sea...
CTCATAGAGAGATTCATGAAATTTATCTGCAATTAGCAGAAGTGTGTAGGGAATTAGGTGATCCTATTCCTATTAAATTTTGAGGTGAACTAATGAAGATTAACAACTGTAAAGAGCTTTGGGCTGTATGGATGCATGAACCCTCTTGGGCGAATAAAGAGACAGAGGAGAGATCCAAAGTACTCCTAGAAAAGTGGGTATTCAAAGGTACAGAATGCGGGTGCATATTCAATGCCAACGAGGATGGGATAAGTGTAGGAGGGTATGCAGAAGGTTCAGACGCAGAACTAGAAATGTATGATCTTGACTGGGGTTTTACTATAGATGAGTTTCATGATGCACTAGACCAAGCAGACTTGGATGGTACAGCCGCATGGAATTTAGCAAACGACGAATATGATATAGGAGGAGAAGGATGAAAAAATTAATTGGACATATTGGAGTGGACGCAGGACTGTGTTGGGTGGGAGATCCTTGCTATGTGCTAGGAGACGATGCCACCAGTCGAGTTCATGATTGGGATGAATTTTGTAACAAGATTAGTGATATGGAGCATCATGCTGCTCCTCTTGGAGAAGGTACTGGCTTCGCTATTAGTACAGGCTTCGGAGACGGCTCTTACCCCGTGTACATTGAAACCTCAGACGAGGGATCATGGGGCGAGAGAGTAAAAAGTATCACTATTGAATTCCTTGAGGATGAAGATGATGCTTAGTGCTAAACAATGGGAAAAGATCGAAGATAAATACGGTCTACTCATGCATAAGATTAGCCATAACATAAGCGGAGATAATGCTATCTCCTCGCATGAGGATAACCTACAAGACATTAAACTTGCTGCTATGGAGGCTGTTATCGGTTTTGAAAAACAGCACGAAGGAGCTAATGGTAAGTTTGATGATTTTTGGGGAAGCAAGGGGTTTGACCAGTATATTAAAACCTGTATGTGGACTAAAAAGAATAACAAGGGATCCAAAATCGAAAAGAACTATTCTATTACGAAGAGAATAGTTAATATTCATGAGAATGAAGAGGTTCTAAACTTAAGAGGATCTAGTGGAAGTTCTATTGAGAACTGTATCTTTGTTGATGAGATTAATATGCTTATCGATGAGGAGCAACAAAGAGTTGTTAAAAGTATTGTTAATAATCCTAAACTAATTAAGCGTAATGGAAAGATAAATATACTACAACTATCACGCGAACTAAATAAAGGTTGGGCAGACACAAAGAAAACAGTTAAAGAGTTGTCTAGGTTAATGAAAAATGAACTTTGAGATCGTATATCTATCTGGTCCTATAACTAAGAACCAAAATGCATCTAGAAGCTTTTCTGGAATGCAAAGGCTTTTAGAGAGAAGACGGGCGAAAGTCCTGAACCCTATGGACATCCCTCCTCCTACCCCAGACGCTAAGGGTAGTGACTGGCAGTATTACATGAGACAGGCAGTAGCCATGATGATGGATGCCGATAAGGTAATCATGCTGGAGGGCTGGAGAGGGAGCAAGGGGGCTATCATAGAATACAGATTAGCAAAGAGCCTAGACATTCCTGTGGAGGATGAGAAAGGAACGAGTCTATAATGGAATGGGAATGGAAGGTGATTCATGTGAGTGACGAAACAACTATTGAACACAAGCTAAATGATCTAGCCAAGGAGAGATGGCAGGTGGAAAGTATCCTCCCCCCGGTGACGGGAACCTTTAGAGAAGGCTTTTATACGGTATTTTTGAAACGAAAAACAAAGGAAAGAATTGATGAAGATTGAAGAGTGGGCTGAGATTGCTGTTTTTGGTGTAGTTGCATTGGTTGTAACAGTAGCTATTCTTTATACCAATCATAAGCAGTTTAAATATATGGAACGCATCCATGCGGAAGTGATGATTACAAACGATCTATTGCTTACGAACCCAAGGTATGCAGCCGAGGGTAGTTCTTGGCTGGGAGTTAGAAGGGACACTAAAGTAAAGTGATTAAAGTAGCAATTAAATACGAATGGGAGTTTAATAAAAAAGAATGGGACGAACAAATTATCCACATGAAGGGATTAGAAAACGATATCAACATCAAAGTGAATTACGATCCAGTAAGCACCTTCCACCACCTAAACGACTTGGCATTTCCCCAGGCGAGCGAGATGAAAGTGACAAAAAGCTAATGAGAGGCTCAATAATATTTGTGTTGATTGTTTCTCTAATAGTCTTCTTATCAGAGGTTTTAAAGTGAAGTCAAGTACCTTTATTACTGTTGTGGATGTTATGTGGACACTCTTCTTGATGTATGTTGCTGTAGCTTACTTGATGTACTCCTGCTGATGAAACCTTTATTTGATGTTGCCCTCGTTATAAAGAGGAAGACTGGAGAGCCTGAAAACTGGCTATATAAAGATATGAAATCCGTGGAAAACAAGAGTTGGCAGATAGATTGGTTAGTCCTGACAAATAAAAAACGCACGGTTTACATCCCCAATGAATGGGTGATGGATATACAGATAGAGGAACATAAAAATGAGGACAAAAAAGCATAAATATAACAATACTTATGATGTAAAAGGCTTAACAGAAGAAGAGTTTGAATCTATCAAAGCAAGCATGAGGTTCCTGATAGAACACTCTTCTAGTAAAAAAGAAGTAGAGAGATATAATAATCTACTAAGTAGCCTAAATATAAATTGGGAAGATGATTGGGAGTTTCTAACCAGATAGTTCTAATTTTCCTGTATAAATTATGACATTTGTAATACAAGAACCATGTGTTGGTGTTAAAGATACTGCTTGTGTATCGGTGTGTCCTGTGGATTGTATCTATGAAGCAGAGCCTAAACCAGAAACCTCTAACTTGCCTATGTTCATTCACCCCGAGGAGTGCATAGATTGTTATGCGTGTGAATCAGAGTGTCCTGTACAGGCAATTAGCATTGACGATGAAGCAGAAGACAGGTGGATACAATTAAATGCTATGTTAGCAGAGGAAAAGGACGCATCATGAAACCAGAAGATAGTTACCTTAAAAGTCAAGTTGATACAGTCTACAATAAACAATACTCCCAAGAACTTGATATCTTGGAGGGAGAGATGAATGAGCTTGATACAGAGATGAATATAGTAGCAAAAAAGTATTTTAAATTAGAGGATAAGATAAAAGACTTTGAAAAGAGATGGAATGTAAATGTTGATATGTAATGAAGAATTTCCGAAGGTTTGGAAGAAATAAACTCCCCCCAGAATGGAGAATTATACAGATCAGATTTGAAGAGATACAAAGAGATAAAGAAACTAGAGCAAATAAACTAAAGGAGTTAAAACAAAATAAAATGTATAAGAAAAGAAATATGATAATGAGATTCCTATTTAATGATAGGTTTAAACTAACATCACAAGGACCAAGATATAGTGTAGCAGAGATGTTATTGATAGCAGTAGGTGCTTATGGTTTTGTGTATCTCTTAGATGCATGGTTAAAGTAAAGTGGTATAAAGTGGGGCATTGTGGGGATTAGTATACGAAGGAGTATATAAGAAAGTCAAACCCTGTATTCCTACAAAAGTAAATAATGTAGCACAATCATTTAGAATATACAAGAAAAGTCAAACCTAATATATCTTATCTCCTAAGAGTTTAGTATAAATTCATAAGAGTTTAGTGTTTGCTTGGCCCTCATCACATAAATTCAAATAAAACTTAGAACTAAAATGAAAGAAAAAACCCTTTATAAGCACAGTTTAGGCCACTATTGGACTAAAGAAGAAGCAGATTTTGCTAAAAAAGAATACAAGGACAAGTATAGTCTTGACCTAGAGGTGATACAGGAGAGGAGAAGAAAGTCAAAATGGAAAAGTTGGTGTGTATGTGAATTCTTCCCTGAACAAAACTCTAAATCTACTCAAACTACTCGCAAGAAGGGTAAAAAGACTAGAAAAGAGATAAGAGAAAAGTCAAATTAGAGTTAGACAACCACAACATATAGTGGTTAATAAAAATTTTGTTAGCAAAAAGACCGTACTTATACAAAGTACACCACTATATGTTGTGGTTGGTCCTAAAACTAGACAAAACACACTTAAAGAAAAGTCAAAAGTCATAATGAAGAAGATGTATGAATACTCCTGCTATGATTGTGAAATTATATGGGAAATAGAGTACGATTGGGGAAAATGTGATACTAAAACAAAATGTCCACAATGTAATAAAGAATGTGAACAAAATTGGTTGAACAGAAAGGCTCCACCAGTACATTTTAAAGGCCCAGATTGGAATTAAGAACACGACCAAAGCTACCCCCTTAATTGAGGTACTAAAAAACCCCTTATTAGAAAAGTCAAATCTAATAGGGGGTTTCTTTTTACCTATTTAGAAAAGTCAAATCATCCGATCTCCATTTCTGTTACTTCCACGCTTGTTTCTTCGGCACAATCCTTGCAATAATAATAATCCTCCCAAACCAAATCCTTTATTATTTCATCCCCTGTTTTTAGTGGTCCCTCAAAATCATTTATAGGGAGCATGATCCTTGCGGATTGGAATACCTCTAATCCTCCACATTTGTAACAATTATACTTCATTTTACTCTTTACCTTCTTCTTTGTCTTCGATTTCTAAACCATCCCAATCGATATTTATTTCATAAGGTTCGGGATCGCTTTCCAGATCAGCATGAATGGCATATTCTAACTCTTCTTCGTGTGAAAGGTTATTGGGAATTTCCATCTCTATAGAGAAGTTATGAAATTCGGTCCAATTGACGGTAACTTTCTTCATTTATTCCTCCTCACACCTTGGGACATAATGCCCCTTTGGTTTATTGACCGCTACAAAATCGGTATAGATAACTAATTGACCCTCCTCATCTTCTCCTAATGTAGCATCAGGAAACATCTCTAAAGCCCATTCCATTATATCATCAAAAGTAAACATTTTAGCCTCCTAATGGCTCAAGAATTTTACGGTCTTTTCAGTCGTCCAGCATAGCCCACAATCGGCACATGATGGGATTCTATTAGTCTGTTCGGGGCAGGTGAAACTCGCACCCTCGAAACCCTCTTCTGCTGCAAAGGAAAACCCGTTATATTCTTCTGATCGGGAGAACCTAATAACGCAACGCTCATTGAATCGCATATTTAGGATGGCAATTCGCCTTCCAATAGGATCCTCATATCGGGCAGTATAACCGAATAGGGTCAGGTTCTTATGCTTGAATAGCATATCCTCCCAAAAAGCAACATAATCCACAGAGTAAAAATCACCAAGAACATGGAGCCTAATAGTAATCCCTTTAGGGTGCTTTTCAAGTAGAGTTTCAATTTCGCTTTCTAGTTTAGTTTCTAGTCCATCGGTACTAAAACGATGCGCGAACGGCATATTGTTACCGTAGCAATCGTCCCAATGGTGGCAAGAAGTAGGGCAGGTTTCCCGTTCTACTAGGGTGAGAGAATATAGTTTAGACCCTCTCCATTTTTTGGACTTGATATTGAAACCGAGTTTCTTATTATTAGAACCCTTTTTCAATAGCGTCCCCGTATCTGGAGAACGGATAGATTTCTGGTAGATCGTAGAGGTTTTCATAGGGGGCTAGTGTACCATAGAATCAGGGAGGAATCAACGAGTTTTTGGGATTTTTGTGGGCTGGTTTGGAGAAAAGTTGGTTGTAACCTACTGTGAATAAAGAAGTTATGGCGAAAACCCGGCCCCCGCCCTTTGCAATTTCCTAGAGCTCGTCGCTGTTTTCGACAGCCCAAATCAGTTCTTGAATATCGGCACTCAGCCCCTCCGAGTCCCCTGCGTCAAGTCCTTGCTTCTTTGCAACCTTGTCTCGCGCCTCTATCAGGAGGGCAACTACCGCATCACGGGTTACTTCGTCTTCATCGTTAGTAATCATCAAATCCCTGTTCTATTCTAGTGGCGCAATAATCACAAATCGCGTACTGGGGTTGAATCTTCACCATTTGACCACACCGATTGCATTTTTTTTCTACATTGGTATCCTGAACATGATGATAGTATGCAATAGCATCCTCGTCCATGTCTTCCCAATGTCCAAAATTGTCGTCGTAATATGATTCCATTTGTATCTCCTAAAAAGAAAAAGGTGGGGAGAGGTCGGCTCGTATTACAGGTCGGCAACCCCTCCCCTACAAGGCTAGAAGCCTTGCGTTGCTTTATGGGCTGCTGTAGCCCCAATGTGACGGGAATTTTCCCAGATCGAATTCTCCTCCCGAGGGAGCAGCCTACGCAGAGACTTGTAAGCCTCCAACGCTTCCAGAGAGTTTGCGCTCGGATCTTTATACAGATCCGCGAACAACTCACCAACCTGAACGCTCAAGCCTTGAATCTTGGCTTGTAGGTTATCATATTCAAATGTATGCAAAATATATACCTCCTTTCATCTAGATGCCTTCGAAGTGCGATCATTATATCATACCTGTAGATGGTGGTCAAGGGTAAAGTGACGGTTTTTTCGGTCATAACTTGGGATTGGCAAAGAACTTAGACGGGCATCCCGGCAGCTCGATTTGTCAAGTAAAAACGGGAAGGACTCACTTGGGCATTAATTCCCATTATCCGCTTCGAACGGAATCAGCGAGTCCTCCCCTGAAAGGGGTGCGGAGAGCAATGCCTTCATTAGACATTCAAACACCCTTTGCTCTTTATTCCGCTATCTAAGGGGCGTACTTAGTTATAAAAGGTGGGGGAAGGGAGACGCACACGAACGGGGCCATCTATTGTCCCGACATCATCCCGTCAGAACATCACCCCCAGCAGCATCGTGAGAAGGTCGTCCATTGGAGCCACTAACTCCCAACCCCCCAGCCGTCCTGTGATGCACCACAGGCACAGCCTTTGGAAAAATGATAGAGGCTAGGAGGTCAAGGTGGGTCTTCCCACACCCGCGCTATAGCCCTGGGTACGCGCACCCAGCCCCTACCAAGAACTAAATTGTGAAAGATGGTGGAGGTGGAGAGAATCGAACTCTCGTCCGAGAAGGTTCCCGTGAAGGGCAGTCCAACCCGTCTAAACCAGTTCACCCCCTAGAAATCATACCCGTAATGGCCGTAATCCTCGTCAGTCCCCCAGCCGATATCACGGAATGTATCCTCGTCTCGAAAAGCCTCCTCATAAGGCTCTCCCTCCGATGCCCAGAGGATAGTTTGGGCTTCCAGGGATTCGATGTCGTTCATGTCTTTCCCATACCCCTCCTGGCATTCAATGCAAAGGAGATCAAAGGGACGAGCGGCTTCAAGAACCATGATGGGGACATCACAGCCTTGGCAGAGTGTTGAGATCATCTTTTCCATGCGCCTATTATAACAAAATTGCAAGGGTATACAAGGATAAAGTGGGAAAAGGGGGAAGAAAGGGTGTAAGTGGTTGTCTTATAAGGGGTTAGGGCGTTTTGCCGCGCCGGGTGGCCGCCCTAACTTCTTTTAGAACATACGCTTATGAAGGATGTAGATGGAATTTATAGTTTCCACTCTCCCCTTCACGAAGTCCTGTTTCACTAGGGATGAGGTGGTAATGTAGTCCTCCTCATTCCTCTTACCTGTCCAATCCTCCTTTTTAGAGCGGTAGCCCGTTAGAGAGTAGGGTTCTTGGCTTATCCAACCCCCTGGAGCAATAAACCAGTCGTGCAGATGATACACGGGCTTGGGAAAAAATTCTCCCTGCTCGTATCCGTCCCAATAGGATTCCATTAGAACGGAGGGGTATTTTTGTCGCCCGTCAGATCTTCCCAAAGACCTTCAAGATCCTCCAGGGTGAGCATCTGATAGGTGGCATCGTCCATCCCCGTTTCCTTGCGGACCTCTTCAGCCTTTTGCTCAAGTGCTTCCTCCATAGTGAGTTCCTCAGCCGCTTGGATGGCTTCGTACTCGTCCCGAAGGTCGCCTTGGATTTCGTTCTTTTCATTCATGGTAGTATTATATCAGATGAGGAAGGTGAGTGCAATAAGAAAAGCAAAGAAAATGATGTCGTTGATCGTCTCTTTCATGGGTGTATTATACCCTGGATTCAAGCCCAGGTCAAGAGGTATCTTGATGTTTTTTCAGCCATAACATATGATTCAGTAAGAACTTAGGACGGGAATCCGGCCCCCAGCTCCTGTCAAGCCCTTTTTTAGAATTCAGTCTCGCTTTTGTAGTCGTCTGCTTCCCGATCCAGTCGCTCGGATTCTGCGTAACCCTTGGGCGTGACCTCGTAAACCATCTCGCTCTTTTCAGCATCCCAGAAGTAATCAACGAACCCCCTTTTGATAAGGCTCCGCATGGAATTCCTAACCGCTTCATCCATTTCTTCGTTGAAAAACATTATTCCTCCTCCTCTGAAAAGACCGCATCCTGGCAGTCCTGGCACATTCCACTAATACGGTACTCTTTCAGGCTCAAATGATCCCGAAAAGAGATGATAGAGCGCAGGTTCTTAGCCTCGCAGAACATACATTCGCCTTTTGCGATTGTGTCGATGCGGCTTTTGCCCGTGAAGTTGAAGAGTGTGGCTTCAATCTCGGGGCTTTTGTTTGTTGCTTTCATGGGTTTATTATACCAGGGAGAGAGGGTCAGGTCAAGAAGAAAATCCTAAAAGGTGGATTCTGTAACCCTTTCCATAACCAGGGTTTGTGCCTGTTCGGTAAGATCTTCGCACTCTTGCGCGGTGAGAGGTGTACCATCCATGAATTCGGCGTACTCGATAAAAGCATCGCAGCAATCGTAAGGGTCGCTTCCATTAGGATCTACGAGGACGGTGGACAGGGAGACGATTTTGTTGTTGAGTTTCATATCTTATCTTTCTTTTCTTTTGATGCCCTATTATATCACGCTTTCAGGGTCAGGTCAAACACAAAATGGGGATAATTTCAGCCATAACTTAGGGTTTAGAAAGAACTTAGGGGGGGATTCCGGCCCTCGCCGATTTTTGTCAAGTAAAAAGGCGGGGGAGGGAATGACCCTCCCCCTTTTGCGGATTACAGTTTTCGATCTGGATCCGACTCCCTGCACGGCATGGTGGCTGTGAACCTAGGCAACGCTAACAGCCCCTGGTATCGTACAGGTGAAAGGTGGGGGGAGAGGAAAACCCCTCCCCCTGCTAACTAACTTGTGGTTAGGTAGCGGTGGTTGCCCTTAGCGACAAACTGGCGGGAATTAGCGTAGTTGCTATTCCATGCCTTTTTGACTGCATTCAGGCCCCCCGTATGGGTGAACGCTTGAATCCTGGGATCAAAGATCGCATAAGCACCAGCGGTGTAGCGGTACATGATACCGTTCTGATTCGACCGAACAACCGTAGCAAAAGTGGGGAACATATAAATCTCTCGTTTGAGTAAAAGGAAAAAAGTAGGGGGGTATTATACCACCCCCCAGGGTATTTATCAAGCAGAAAGAGTATTTTCTTGCTGCCCACCAACCAGAGATTCTACCGCTTGCGCGAGCATAATGTCCAGTTCGTCTTTGCGCTGTTCTGCGCTGGAAAGGGTAGCCTGGGCTTCCTCTTCCTCGGCTTCGATGCGTTCGATCCAAGCGGTGTGCTTGGAAATCCTGGCACCGAATGATTGGGGACCATTCCCCAGCCCCTTGCGAGCCTCACGGATCTCTTTCGCCAGTTCGCCCAATTCTTCAAGAATGGGTTGAACGCTGGGGTCAGACTGGGCTTCGGTCTTTGCTTGCTTGATCTTCAAGCGTAGCAACCGTTGCTCTTGTTCCGCGATAATCTCAGCAGGGGTTCTGCGTTGTTTTGCCATTGTTACCTCCTATGGTATGTGGCCTTCAAGTGCGCCTATTATACAGTCTTGAAGGGCTTAGGTCAAGGGTATTCAGGAAAAAGTTAGGGGTGTAAGGTGTTGTCTGGAAAGAACTTAGGCCCGGAAACCGGGCCTCCTGGCCTGAAAATCAACCCTTTAGGCGTTTTTACTTTTCCATTCAGGATGAAGATCTTCGGAACCGTAGCAAATATCTCGCTCGATACCTAGGCCAAGACCAACACCTACCGATTCAAGTTCTCGGAGGGAGAAATATCCCCACTCGGGATGAAATATGTTTGCGAGTCCGAAGAATAGCCAATCTCCGTCTTCTTGCTCTTCGCCTTCTGCGACGAGCCAGGAACCAACGCCCAGGGGGTTGAAAAACTTGCATATGAATTCTTTGTTTTCGGTGGGAACATCCTCCGTACTATACAGAGGGGGGAGGGCTTTTTTGATTGCTTCGGTGAGTAGTTGCATGGTTAGTTGTTTGAGTAGTTAGTAAGTTCGTCTATGTCGAAATCGTCTTCAAGTCCAAGGTCTTTCATTATTACGGGCAAGGTTGCCAGGACCGCAGGATGCCAAAGATCACTTATCCACGCAGGCGTGTCTGCATCATTGAGAATGCGGGTAATGATAACATGCGCCCAGATGGGAGCCGAGAGGGTAAATTCACCGTCAATGATGTCGGTGGGAACGCCATCATTAGTTAGGGTCAGCAATCCTTGCTTCTCCATCTGGAGGCTAGTCATGCGGAGGATATTGTCAAATCCCGCTTCCTCTTCCTCATCTACAAGGTCCAGATTCTGAACGCAGAAGCCTAGGAGGGCTTGAAAATGTATGACCTCGGGAAAGGTGACGGAGACGAGAGTGTTGGAGCAGCCCATGAGTGAGTGCATATCAGGTTTCTTCATGGGGTCTATTATATCAGAATGCAAGCCTGGGTCAAGAGTATTCAGGAAAAAGTTAGGGGTGTAAGTTAGGGGCTAGAAAGAACTTAGGACGGAAAACCGGGCCTTTTGGCCCCTAGATCAACCCTTTTTCCTCTAATTCTTTGATTTGCTCGCCAACATTATCATCCCATGCCCAATCAAACTGGCATGAAATATCCTCACAATCAGCGGTATCCTCGCAACTCTCACATTCGCCAAAGGACTTACCCCAAGGCCAATTCTGACCTGCCTCTGTGAGATTGAGGTCTTCCTTACAAGGTTTGCAGACAAACATTAGAGAGTGGTATCTGGGCAAGGGGTAGGATCGGGATCGGGATCGGGATCGGGCTTGGAACCAAGCATCTCACTAAAGTTTGCTACAACCATGCCGAGATGTGCGAGATGGTGGAACTGAACCGCGCCTACTCGGTGGGTATCACTTTTGATTTCTTCCAAGACATCCTCAAGGATGCCCTCAACATGGAATTTATCGTATTCGGTCCCTGTAGCGAGAATGCTCACGCACTCAATCAGGTTGCCGATGATATTCTTTTCGTTCTTCATGGGTGTATTATATCAAGAGGGGAGAGGGTTGTCAAGCCTTTTCTCTAGAAAGTGTTGATGAGGGTAGTCTCTTTGCCAGCAGCGACCACATTGAGGATGAACTCAAGGGTGTTCGTGTCCTGATAGCCGACTACATCATCGGTATCACAAAGGGGGATAAACTGTCCATCCTTATCCATTACAGCGATCTCATACGAGGAGGGTATGCCCCTCATGATGCGAGTAGCATATGCCCCATCATGGTAGGCTACACTAACAGTAACCCCATTAGGGAATTCGTAACGGGTAAGCCCCTCGCGGGGGGTGACGATTGTGGGCTTCATGTTCATGGGTTTATTATAACAGGGAGAGAGGGGGTTGTCAACAGAAAACTAGGTGTTGTTGATGATCTTTTCGATCTCTTCTTGGTTTCTCACTACCCACCCTGCCCTAAGCCATAGGGCCAGTTCGTCCTTCATCTCCTGTGCGGAGAAGGGGATCACCCTACCAGCAACGGTGAAGGAAGTGTTGAGGATGGTGATGTTC
>Ga0114911_1001583_pt1 | contig 11641 bp, 18 predicted proteins | sample MalvireepMed_904_FD_89688 | JGI IMG/M metagenome (GOLD analysis project Ga0114911, IMG submission 89688) | Marine viral communities from the Global Malaspina Expedition - Malaspina viral metaG DeepMed_904 | ecosystem: Environmental > Aquatic > Marine > Oceanic | place: Mediterranean Sea...
GTATTGTTATTTGTTTCTGTTTTAAATTCATTTGTTCCTGCAGTGCCTGTTGTAGATGTAAATGTAACAGTTGTGCCATCTGATTTTGTAAAAATAAGTGTAGAACCTGATACTATATTTGCATAATCAGAAACTGTAACAGTACATGATTGTGATTTACCACCTATAATATGTCTGTGCCATGCAAGTATTTTTTCATCTTTTAAATATGTAAGTCCAACTAGCTCACCATCATCTCTTACTGCATATAATATTCTGTCTGGTTCTTGTGCATATGCTAAATCAACAAGACCAGTGCCTGTTACATGATCTGCTAACAAGTTAAGATCTGGAGCTATATAAGCATCATCTGCAAATCTAAACTCAAATGCTCTCACTTTTTGTCTTTGTCTTTGCACAAATAATACAGCATCATCAATTTGTACTGGTAATGTACTGTGTGTGCCATATGTAGTTTGTTGTGTAATATTTACATTGTCTGGTTTTAGTGGTTCTCCAGTAGGTCTAGCTACTTTAAATTCACCACCTGCTGTTAAGATAATAAGATCTCTAGCTGGTGCTAATGCTCTAATAACATTTACTTTATTAGATGCAATAGTATATATAAATGCGTCAGATGCACTTGCATCATCTACATCAAAATTATCAAACAATCCAGACTGTGATGCAAATATAGTTTGTGGAAATGATGTTGTTCCACCATAAATTAATCGTTGTTCAAAAAAAGTAACAGCTTTTGGAAACCCTGTTGTATCTGAAAATGTGCCTAATTGAAAAGCTACTGTTGCATCTGTATTTGCAAATGCTTTTGTTATAGTACAAACAACAACTGTTGTACTTGTTCTGCCAGTAATAACTGCTTCACCACTATTAAATTTTATAAGTCTACCCACATCTGTAGTTTGAAAACCATCACCACCATTAATACCAGTGGTTGCAGATGCTGTTATATCAACGCCTGTTCCTGTACTTGCTGATGCTGGTGTAAGAGTTGTAGTTGTAGTATTAGCATCTAGATATGGACCAGTTGCACCGAAATCGACATCTGCAAGTGTCCAAGATGTATGTCCTGTTCTTGATAGTTTTTCTGGCTCATGTAAAGGATGTACTATATACATTACATCTGCTGATTGTGCAAATTGTAAATCAAATACTTGTGCTGATGTATATGGTGTTGCAATTTCGTAAACCTTTGCTGCAGTACCACCTGATGTGTATGTAGTATAGTTAGTAGAATTTACACCTGACAATTCAAATGTATGTGTTGTTACATTTGCTATCGTATATCTTCTGCCATTTACTTCTGTCATACCACCTACACTGTTGATCCAAACATCATCTCCATTACTGTAGCCATGTGATGTAGCTGTAACAACTGCTGGATTTGCTTTTGTAATAGCAGATATAGATTTATCTGCTTCTGTTATTTGTCCTTGGTCTTTAAAAAATCTTATGTACTGGTCGCCAAACTCTAATACATATGCTTGTTCATCATTAAATTCAAAAGGTATAAGTCTTGTAGTATTTGCAGAGTTTTTAACTTCACATATAAACCTACTACCACTTCTTCTAGTTGCACCACCTTGTGGGAACACAGTCATGTTCTCTAGTGTTTCTACACCATTGCTATACTTGTCAAGATTAGTCTGTCCAAATAATTTAGGACTAAGTTCACCTGCAGTAAAATTTGTTTGTATTGGATGTGTTCTAGCCATTATCTTCTAAAATCCGTAAATGTATCTGAAACAAGATCATCAATAAACCCTTCTTGTCCATCAATACTACGAGCTTCAGAAAGTTTAAGCTGGTAAAGCTTATACATTTGTTCTTGTACTTTAAGACTATTAGTTACTGGATATGCTAAGTCAGATGCAAGTTTAGTAATTAATGTATCTACAAATAAAGAATCAAACAATGTTGTGTCTGTAATCCTTGCAATATAAATTATCTTGGCAGTTTCTTCATCTGTTAACAACACCCTGCCTTGTGTTGAAAAATTTTCTACTTTGAATATATAATCCTCATATTCCATAGCTAATACTCTTAGACAATATGGATCTGTAGGTAAGGCAAATTGGTAGTCATAGCCATATACAGGTGAGTCAGAAAGCTGTGTCAAACTTGCTCTTGTTATTGCGAAGTTCCAAGGATGACTTCTTAAACAAGCATCTCTTGCATCTTCGTAAAAAGCATTACATAATCTAGCTCTTTCTGAATCATCTGTTAAGGAAGTTATAGGATCATCTCCTAATCTTCTAAGTGCGTTTGAACATATTGAAACTTCTGTTGCCATAATTCACCTTGTAAGAGGGTAGCCGAAACTACCCCCTGTTGTTGTTTTTAGTCTACAACATATGTAACGATTAATGTTACGTCACCAGCTGCTGCTGTTGCTGCCACGTTAGACATAGTTAAAGCGATTCTTAAAGCTCCACCTGGATCTGATGATAAACCACCATCTTCCCAAGCAAAGTTAGAAACTGCGTTAACATTTCTAGCTTCGAAAGCAACTTCAGCGCCACCTGTTTCTGCAGCTTGTAAAGTTGTTATAGCTGTTGCATAACAATCTTCATCAAGAACAGTACCATTCTCATAATATAGACCTACATTGGCTGCCAAAGTTGGTGAGCCATTGCCGTCTAAATCATCGTTGAATAGTTTGATTGATAATACTTTTGCATTAGATGGGATTTGTACCATCATTAATACATCATCATTATCAATGTCGCCTGTTCCTGCTGCAATCGTTCCACTTGCCACACGCATTCTGCCCTCTAAACTTCCTGTTTCTAGGACTTCTCTAGGCGATGCGTCTAGTGCTGTAATTTCGACTGATTTAGCTGTTGCCATTTTTGATTCCTCCTATTAACTCTCAGTACATTCTATCTCAACAACTTTTTCATCTTCGATACGAGTTGCACCGATAGTCATTGACAAGAATACCTGTGTTGCATAATTTTTGTCTGCTCTTTCAGAAATTCTAGTTTGAATATCTGAGCCTACAGCAAGGCCGATACCAGATTTAGCAAATGCTAAAACTAATCTGTTGCTAGATGAGTTAGTATCTAGTCTTTCTGTTCTGATAAAATTGAATCCCATAAATGTATCAATTTCACCTTGAACAAGTGCTTTAACAGAGTTAAAGTCTGCAGATGTAATTTGTGTTATTGCTAACAAATCTGATAGTTGTTTAGATGTACATACTAAATATCTTTCCTCTTCAGGATCAATATCAGCAGCATCTAAGAGTTCTTTTGCTTCGATCAGTTTTGTAACTGATAAACCAGCAGAGCCGTGAACAATTTTTTGTCCAGATGGTAATGCTACAGTTGAACCACCAGCAACACCACCAAAGGCATTACCAGAAGCTGCATCAATAATTGCATCATCCATTGCTCTTCCCATAGCCCATGCACCTGCTTGTGCATATTCAGACTGTGGGCTGATAAGCATCCTTACTTTATCTTCTTGATCAATTAAGTCTGCCCAATCGTAATCATCCATACTTACTTTTCTACGAGAGTGAGGTGTGTCAACTCTTGGAGTGTCGCTATGTCTGGATGTTCTTTTTAGCGCAGCAGTTGAGCCAATTCTTTCAAAGAAATGAGATTTACCGACAACTGTTTCTGTACGGACTGCATCTCTAAGTCTTGAACCTTTTTGCTGTGCCAAATGAAATACATTACTTTTATACTGTTCTATAAAAGCTGTAGTTATTTGTACTGACATATTTCAGTCCTCCTATAAAAATATATTATCGGTATTTATCCAAATGGGATACCTTATAAAATACGTTTTTATCAAACGGATGTTTAACGCCTATCATGGCCACCCCATCTGTTATCCTTACGGGCAGAACTTTGGTATCTTAATTATAGCACAAGAAAGTTAATTTCCATAAACTTTTTCGTGCAATTGTCGCATACGCTCTACCATTGACTTATGATCTCTATGTGAAGAATCAAAATATGGATTCTTAGGATCAGCCATAATCTGTTCTATTTCTTGTTTTGCATCAAGAGTAGAAGCAGCAATAGTATTGTTTTGTGTGTTCTTTGCCATTTCTTCTGTAACTTCTTGACCTAGTCTAGCAAAAAATTTAATCATAGCTGGATCATTACCTGCTGGTCCATTAAGAACTTCTTTAAGTCCTTCATCACCATAGACATCAATAGCTCTCATAGCAGAACGCAGATTCTTATCATATTCAAAACCCCATTCTTGTTTAAGGTTTTGCTCTGCTTCTTCTCGTTGCACATTCATTTGTGCTTCTTGAAGCTGTCCAGTATTATCAATTTGATTTACTTGATACTCTAATAAAGCATTTACCTGGTCGTTATTCAGTCCTATCTTATGTGCAACATTTTTAAATTCACCTACTGCAGTTTCATTAAAATGTTGTTTATGAGTATCTGGAATAGATAAATCATACTTTGTAGGATCTGTAGGTCTGCCTAACTTGTTATACAGTTCTGCTTTCTCCTCATCACTTTTAGGTAATGGTATTCTACTACCTATCATTTTTTGTTGATGAACTACTGTCTTTGCTAATGATTCTACATCATTTAGATTTTGCAAAGTTGGTTCATTCTTAAGTTCTTCTGGCAAAGATGATTTCCAATCAGTTTGTGTTTGATTATCACTTATGCCAGATCCTAAAACAGATTCAGAATTTTGTTCTGTTTCTGGTGTAGGGTTGTCTGCCACTTCTGTGGTCGTTTGTTCGTCAGCCATTATTATTATCCTCCTTTAAAAGATTTAGTATTCTGACTATTACTGCTCTTTGCCCTTCCTTAAAAGCAGTTTCATAGGGATCTTTACTAAAAGAACTCCTATGGTAATAAGCTGATGTAAGATCAGCTAAAACTCTTTCACCTTCTTGGGTGCTAAATGTTCCTCTATAGTCTATCTTCTGTTGTTTTAATTCTTGGTCTGAATTTTTATGCTTCACCTGCTACCTCTTCCTCCAGTTGCTCCCCTAATTCATTTACTACAGCTTGTGTTTGTGGATCAGAAACATCTTTTAATGCTGATGATTGTTTAGCTGCAATCTCTGCTTGTTGCTGTTGCATCATCATTTGCTGTTGCATCATCTGTGCCTCCATTCTAGCTTGTCTAAGTTCATCTACTTCTTCTCTACCTCTAAGTACAGATTTAGGTACACCAAGTAGTTCAGCTCTCATTCTAACTGCTTCATCATTATTCAAGATATCCATGACTGATGGATCAGCTTGTCCTAGTTGAACAGCTAACTGATACAATCTTTCTACTGCAACTGCTTCTTCCATACGCTGTGATCTTGCGAGTGGACCTACATATTCAATATCTATAGATTGTCCTTGTAATAATTCTGGCGCTGGTAGAAAAGCATCTGCTCTAAACATAATACCGAACACTCTTTCTATAAGTGGGTTTAAAAACTCTGATTGGAATCTACCAAGTGTAGGACCTAAAAGTCTTTGCATAAGTTCGTATCTTACTTGTACTTCTGTAGCTGTCATCTGTGGTCCTTGTTGTAACTGTAACTGGTCTGAGTAATATGCTTGTCTTATTGCAGTTTTGAGTTCGTTTTCTTTAAAAGCATTTAGTTGCATATTTGCACCAGACTGAAATGGTTTTACTGCAGCATCACTTCTAATAACTGTAATACCACCAGGTGTCATTCTTACTCTACCTATAACACCATCATCTTGTACTAACAATGGAGGATCAATAGCTTTAGACCATGCTTTAAGTCCTAGCTCTACAGCTTTGTTTAATGTTTTAATATCTGGTAAAGCATTGTAAGACGGGGAACGACCATATACTTCACCTGTAGCTTTTGACCATCTAGGTACAAGATATGGAAACTCGTTGTATCCACCAGTTCTAACAACCATCTTGTCTTGTTCACATACATGACAAGAATGAAATGGTAACTTTGTACTAGATTTGCCTAATGCTCTTTCATAATCTTCTGTAGGTTCTACTGCATGAATAAAATCAAACTTTTTATCTGGTTTCATTCTAGCTGCTTCTTGTATTTTTGGTCCTACATTTTCTTCACCAAATTCTTGTATTGCTTGTCTAGCAGTTAATTTATATCTTCTGTATAAACAATCTATATATCCACTTACATTTTCTCCAATGTAAAATTCTGATATGTGCATTGTTTTAAAATGTATAGAATCTATATCGTATCCTTTGTTACCTTCCTCTACGAATAGACATCCTGTTCCTATAGAACAAAGATCAAGATATAGTTCATGTACTTCTGTGTTAAAATTAGTTTGGTTAAATACATCATACATTCTTTTTGCAGAATCTTCTAACCATAACTGCACATCTCTATCTTGATTTATTTCATCATCTCTAATTTTTAAATGAAACCATTGTAGTGATGGTGATGTAAGAGTTCCTTGTAAACTAGCAGCTAATAAATTGTTTGCAGTTATAGCTGTAGAATCAAACAAGACCTCAGTTCTTTTATCTCCTTTTACTCTTACAAAAACTACATCTGCTTTACGAGGCATAACATAGTCAAGTATTTCTTGCCAATGGTCTTCCCATGTGCCTCTATCAGATGACATCTCTGAGTATCTTTTTTTTATATAATCAAACTTGTCCACTATTTACCACCTAGTAATGTTTTACCAATATTAGCTTCTTCTTCGACACCAGCGCCACCAGTTAAAATAGTAGAACTATAGCCCATTTTCTTGCCAGATATAAGTCTTTGTCTTTCTTTTTGCAATGCTTCCTCTGCTTTCCTTTCTCTTTCAAGAAGTTCTGCATCAGGTCCTGGTGGTAACTTCGGTTGCTTAGGAGCAAGTATCGGTCCTATTATCGGGATATCACCCATCTGCAGTCCTCCTTTTGCATACCATACAATGCAATGTCATATAGTTTATCATGTTTTTTAAGAAAATTCTTTAAATATCCTTCTTTTTTGAAACCAACACCTTCTATTAGTTTCATACTTCTTTTGTTTTGAGCAGTACAAGTAGCAGTTACTCGCTGACATTTTGCTTGATTAAATACATAGTCAAACATTAATTTTATAAATCTACGTTGCACGTGTTTAGGATTATCAGATGCTATGTGAACATATATGTTGTTACCATCATAACCACAAAACAAAATAACTCCAACAATATTATCCCACTCATCTAAAAAACCAATAGTAGTATAATCATCTACTTCTATATTAGCTCTCGGTTGTAACCATTCGTAGAATTTTTTACTCCACGATTGATCGTATATTGGTCTAATCATTATCCACCTAATAAAGTTTTTTTAGTTGTTGCAGTTTCACCTAAACCTTCTGCGCCTGTCAATATAGTTGAACCACCATATTGTGATGCAGATGATGCAAGTCTTTGTGCAGTTTGGTCTGGTTTAGGCACAGATGCCATAAGTGCTTTTGGACTAGGTGTTTTTCGTTTTTTACCACCTAAAGATCCTAGCACAGTACCAACACCTTTACCTACAGCACTAATAACACTGCCGACAGCTTTTGCTACTCCACCCATTATTTCTTACTCCTTTTCTTAGGTGCATTTTTATGCACTTCTGTAAATGACTTACCTTCTAACAACTCTTTTTTTATCTTCGCAAGTGTAGCTTTTGTATGATGTTTGCTATGCTTTTTTAAAGATTGTTCTTGTCGTTTAGTAAGTTTCTTCATCTTTTCTTTGCAGTTTTTGCAGCCCTTTTAAAATTAGCTGAAGTTGGTGCGCCTTTAGATCCAGGCTTTCTCATTTTTTCACCACTACCTGCTTTAATTCTTTTACGTTTTTTATGTATGTTCGCATACAATCCAGGTTTCTTTGCCATTATTTCTTTTTCCTTTTCATGTTTTTTGCAATAGCTTTAGCTACAGCTTTTGGCATCTTTGGATTTTTTGCCATTAATTTTTTTGCACCATTTTTCTTTTTTGGTGGCCTTCCTTTTGTACTTCCGTATGTTCCTTTGCCCATTGGCATAATAATAGTCCTCCTATTTTTTCTTTTTGTTTTTAGTTGCAAAACTTTTTGCTGCAGCTACAGAACCAAAACCCCATTTTTTTAGGGCTAATGCTTTCCTAGTAGGACGACCTTTACTATCTTTCATAGGACCTTTCATACCAGCAAATCTTGCAGCAAAAGAAACACGTCGAGGGTTTGTGCCAGACTTAACAGGAGGTTTTAGATTAGCACCTTCTTTTCTTTTAAAGTACTTTCTACCTGCTGCAGTAAGTCCACCAGTTTTACTCTTGTGTTCTTTTCTCATGCAAAAACATTAAACTCCGATTCAGCTTGTGTAAACATTGGTTCGTAGTTTTTGATTCTTGCTTTCCTTAATGACATAACTGCATATCGCATTGCAGATATAACATCATCATGTGAAGCAACAATCTTACCATTCTTCCTATGATACATTCTAAGCTCTGTTAACAGTTTATCTTGATTCTTAAAAATTTTCAATCGTTTTGTTTGCATACGAGTATATAATTCCATGATACCAGCTTCAACTGAGTTGCCACCTGATCCTTCTTTTTGTCCTTGCTGTGGTGGATTAGAAAAATGCTCTTTAGTCATAGACACACCTTCTGTTCTATATTGTTCTGTAAGTGATTTACCAGAACCTTTGTCAGCTTGTCTGCCATCCATAGGCCAGATCACAGGTATCCAGTTACCTCTTGCTTTTATTGCACTTGCATGAATAGGTACAGATTCTTGTCTCATTGCATAGCTGTCATAAACATATGCTATATCAGAATCTCTATCCCATGTAATCCACACTGCTGCTGTCGGGTGATCCCAACCAAAATCTATACCACATATTCTAGGCCAGTGGTCAGGTATATCTACTGGTTCACATACTATATCATCTTCTGCAATAGGAAATACAAGACCAGAACCTAATTGTGGTATACCTTGTTCTCTCATCTTTCTTTCGTGTGGTGGTAATGCAGCAAGTATTTGTTCTCTTGCTTCTTTTGTCATGTGAGGTGCATCATCCCAACCAGCTTGTAGTAATGCTTGTCCAGGTCTAAGATCATTTACAAACTGTGCAACTGTTTCTGTCATGCCAGATTCTGGTGTAAATGTCATATATACAATACCACCTCTGTCTGCAGTTCTAGTAAGTGCTTGTGTGTAAATATTTGTAGGTGGTTCTTCATCTAGCCAGACCACATCTACTGCCTCACCCATCCATTTTTCTCTGCCCATTTCATATGCTTTGAAGGCAAGTCTGGACCACCCCCCTGAAATATGTTTGATAACAAGTGAGTTCATTGCATTAGGTACGCCTGGCTTTCTAGTTGTTTCTCCAATATCATCAAGTGGTATAGATCCTGTACCTTTAGCACTAGGATCATCTGGTTGACCTACAAGTTCTTTCTGACATACATCTCTGGTAGTTTCATTTGATACACCACCTACCCATGCTCTGATAGGTTTGTCAAACTTACGACCTTGCCACCAGTCAGGGTACTTGCCAGTTAGATGATATGCCATTTCTGCTGCACCACAAAAAGATTTACCTATCCTGTTACCAGCCATAAGTAATCTTTGGGATGCTTTTGTGTTATGAAAATCTACTTGATACTTGTAAGGTTCGTAATGTTTTAGTTTATTAGTTGCCTTTCTTCTTTCAAGCTCTTTAGCTATTTCTACAGCTCTTTCTAAACTCATTTAGTTGAGATCATCTTTAGGAGTTGTAACCACTTTAATGGTTGATAACAAATGATTCAGCTCCTGTTGTAGCTCCTCGTCTGATTTCTTATTTGTTACATCTTCTATCTTATTAACTGTCTGATAACCTGTTCTGTCAAGCAAAGAATTGATAGCACCTAGCTTTACTGACTGTGTAGTTTTCTCATCTTCTACCAATTTTATTAATTTATCTATAGCCAAAGGTGCAGCATTAGCCATTAACTTCCTAGTATGCTCTGTGATCTCGTTAGATAGCTTGTTTTTAAGCTCATATCCCTGTTGTTCTGCAGTTTTAGGGCTATATCCTGCTTTTATTGCAGATGCCGTTGCATTTCCTGTTTGTGAGTAGTGTTCTATAAAAGCTTTTTGTTTGTCTGTCAATTGTCTACTTATCATATTAACCATTCTAACTCATTTATCTTGTATATGCAACAACAATGAACACCTTAACTTATGTTAATACATCAAAATACCCTACCACTGTGCGATCGAATCCATATATATATACAGACAATGTCGTTTTGGGGGGTAGGGGGGTACTTAGTAATTAGTATCTAATAGGTAACTATATATTTTTAGTTGCTGGTTGCTGGAAAAGGAAGAGGTGGGTGGGTTGAGAACCATATTTTTTTACACTTCGAAGAAAATCCAATTGAGTTTGATCTAAAAATTTATATTTTATATATACTGTTATTAGTAGTAACATTTCAATATTACTTTAGATTCTTTACAAGATTATTACGGCCGTTCAACTAAAGTATTTATTTATCTTGTTTAGTAATATTTAAAAGGTTTTTGTGGATACATATATTATAACATACTAAAGTTTTATCAATGAAAAAAAAGAATAATAAATTATTTAATAAATTATTTGGTATATTTTAAAATTGATGTATAATATATATTGGAGGGTAGAAATTTGAAAGAATTAAGACTAAACAAGCAAGAGAAAGAAGACTTAGTTTTTGCGATTCGCTGTTTCATAGATTCGACAAATACAGAACTTAGACTAAAAAATATTGACAAAGAAGTTGCAGATAAAGTAATTATGGAATTTGCAAATCTTGAAAGTAAAATTGAAAGAAATTTAGATTCATATTATAGGAGGTAGAAAATATGAAAAAGAATAATAAATTATTTAATAGTATGGCAGAAGTTATAAAAAGGGTATATGGTGTTTCTATAATAGATTTACCAGCTTATCAAATTGGAATTATAGAACATTATTATAAATTAGCTAAAACTAGGTCTTTTAAAGCATATATAAAGGAGGTTATCAAAAAATGATTAAAACTATAATAAGTATTTTTATACTTTGCAGCATATCAATTCTAATAATGGGGGGTAATTTATAATGAAAGATAGAGTTAAAATATTAAAAGATAAAATCATTAATGATGATAAATTAGCATACGGAAATAAAGAATATTTATTATCATTTTTTGATCTGGAAAGTTTTGTTGAAGATTTTCAGCATAATATAAAAAATGATTTGAAAAATGAAAACTTTGACGATTACGAAGATTCTCGCGATTGGTGGATACACTCAGAAATAGGATTAAAGGCCATGAGTGAAACATTTAACGAAATTTTAGAAATGATAGAAGATGACTTAAAACAAGGAGGTAATTTATAATGATAATAAAAGAAATAGACCAATACGAATTTACACAAGTGTTGACATGGGATAAAAATAGTAGTTTTTCACATGCTGGTGCTTCTGCTTTATATGATTACTTAATTGACTTTGGCGAATCTATTGGCGAAAACATTAAATTTGATGTTATCGCGATTAGAAGCGAATACACAGAGTACAAAACATTTGACGAGATTTTAAAGGAATACTCATATCATGACGATATTAAGACAGTTGATGATTTAAGAAGTTATACGAGTGTTATCGAATTTGATAAGGGTTATATAATACAAGAATTTTAAAGGGAGGATAGACAATGAATGAC
>Ga0114911_1001585_pt1 | contig 11632 bp, 9 predicted proteins | sample MalvireepMed_904_FD_89688 | JGI IMG/M metagenome (GOLD analysis project Ga0114911, IMG submission 89688) | Marine viral communities from the Global Malaspina Expedition - Malaspina viral metaG DeepMed_904 | ecosystem: Environmental > Aquatic > Marine > Oceanic | place: Mediterranean Sea...
CATCAGGGTTTGACTGCGCCGCTAAATATTGCGTTTTTACATCAATTTCAATTTTACTGACTGTCATTCTTTTCCGCTTGTTTTGTGAGCGAGTGTTCAGTGAGCCAGTCGGATATCCTGCAGTAATCGTCTACAGAGAGCGTCTCCGGCCTTGCGCCCGGGTCAATACCAAGGGCTTCCATCTGCTCTGCAGGAACCAACTGTTTAAGGTTGTTTCTTATTGTTTTACGGCGTTGGTTAAACGCTGTCAAACATAAGCTATGCAGTTGCGCTTTATCTTTAACTGGGTGAGGGCTTTCGGCATAGGGTTCTAACCGAACCACCGATGATTCTACTTTCGGTGGTGGTGTAAATGCCGACGGTGGTACGGCAACCACTGGAGTGACCTTGCAGGCTTGCTGCACACCAACGCTGATTCTGCCATAACTTTTTGAGCCAGGCTCCGCCGCTAAGCGATCAACCACTTCTTTTTGCAGCATAAAGTGCATATCTTTTACATCATCGGCAAACTTCAGCAGATGAAAGATAAGCGGTGTAGAAATGTTATAGGGTAGATTGCCGAATACTCGTGCCGGACCCTCTTCGGCAAACTGGCTAAAATCTATGCTTAGCGCATCGGCTTGAATCACTTCCAGTTTTGAACTCAAAAAAGGGTGATGCTGAAGCCTTTCAACTAAGTCACGGTCAATTTCGATAACTTTTAAATGGCCACTGCGATCTACCGTCGGCTCAGTTAATGCCGCTAAACCCGGGCCAATTTCTATTAGGTTTTCACCGGGCAAAGGGTTAATGGCATCAACAATCTGCTCAATAATATAGTCGTCATTCAGGAAGTTCTGGCCAAACCGTTTACGTGCCCGGTGGCCCAAGTGGGTTTTACTTCCGCCCTGGTGTTTATTCCCACCTTGGTTTTTACTCATAATACGCTGCTCTTGCCATATCTATAGCGGTCTGCATTGCCAGGCGGCAACTACCGTCGCTAATCTTGCCAGACCCGGCCAGCTCAAGTGCTGTACCGTGATCAACAGAAGTCCGGATATAAGGTAACCCGAGTGTAATGTTTACGGCCTGCCCGAAACCTTTATATTTTAGCACCGGAAGACCCTGATCGTGATACATAGCAACTACCGCACTAGCATCTTCAAGGTACTTTGGCTGAAAAATGGTATCTGCGGGATACGGGCCGTGCAAGTTCATGCCTTGCTTTTTAAGTTGTTCCAGAACCGGAATAATAATGTCTATTTCTTCCCTGCCTAAATGTCCCGACTCTCCCGCATGAGGGTTTAATCCGCAAACCAATATTTTGGGCGACGACTCGCCGAATTTCTTAGTCAGGTCGTTATGCAGTATGGTAATAATGTTGGTCAGACGCTCCGCGGTAACGGCTTTTGCCACATAGGCCAGTGGAATGTGAGTCGTAACCAGCGCCACACGCAGGCCTTCTGTAGCCAACATCATAACGACATCATTGCAGTTCGCTTCATGAGCTAAAAATTCAGTGTGTCCTGAAAACGCCACGCCGGCTTGATTAATCACACCTTTGTGTACAGGGCCGGTAACAATGGCATCGAACTCGCCTGAGAGATTACCGTCAGAGGCTCTTTTTAAGCAATCAACCACATAATGACCGTTGGCTGTACATAACTCTCCAGGAGTCACGTCTTCGCACACTGGAATATGTTCTACCCAAAGATGTCCGGGTTCATGTTGCGGCAGTTCTTCACCTTTTCTATACCTGTGCAGGGTAATAGGAAGGTTCAATTGCTCAGCGCGTTGCTTCAGTAAATTTTTATCTGCACAGACAACGACAGCAGCCGACCAGGGCTGCTGCGCTATTTTTATAATTAAGTCCGGGCCAATACCTGCGGGCTCACCCGGTGTAAATACAAGAGTTGGTATACTCACTCAGCAACTCTTCTGATAAACGCCTGGTCGCGAATTTCTTGCTGCCAGTTATCAAGCTCTTCGCGGAATTTACGGCTAAACAGCATTTGGTATGCGCGTTCTTGCTTGTTTTCTTCAGTGGCATCCAGAGTGCTGCGACCGGTAACTTCTACAATGTGCCAGCCAAACTGTGTGCTGAACGGTTCACTTATTGTGTCTTGTTCAATGCTTTCTACTTTTTGCTTGAATTCTGGTGCGTATTTATTTGGACGAGCCCAGCCCAAATCGCCACCACGAGAGGCCGAACCAGGGTCAGCTGAATGTTCACGTGCAAGTTCAGCAAAAGTCTTTTCGCCATTGGCAATTTGCTCACGGTATTGATTGAGCATCTCTTTCGCTTTGTTGTCTGACAAAATAACGGAAGGCTTGATTAAAATATGACGTGCTTTAACTTCTTGTACTTCGACTGTTTGCTCTCCGCGCTTGTCCTGTACTTTCAAAATATGAAAGCCGATACCACTGCGGATTGGGCCGACAACGTCACCTACAGACTTCCCATCTACCGCTTCCGCAAACAAGGTCGGCATGCCATTAACTGTCATCCAGCCCAGGTCACCGCCATCCAATGCCGCAGAACCGGAGGAGGAACGTACCGCCAAATCAGCAAAGTCACTACCTTTGTCCAGTAAATTCAAAACTGTGTTGGCACGCTCTTTGGCTTTTTCAAGTTCGGCTTGTGATGAGTTTGAGTCAGCGGAAATCAGAATTTGAGCCAAACGATACTCTGTCTGAACTTCCTGGTTGCTCTCTATGAGTTTCACCAGGTTATTAATTTCTTGCGGTGTGATAGAAACGCGTTGCTGTACAGCTGCTCGTTGAACTTGCTGGATAACCAATTCGTTACGAATATTCTCTCGGTAGGCTGCCCAGCTCATACCACTACTGACCATGTTTTCCCGAAGCTCAGCTGTTGTAAGGTCTTGGTTATTTGCTATTTCGTTGATGGCTTGCTCTAACTGGTTGTCGTCAATCTCGATACCCATGCGGTTAGCCATTTGCAACTGAATTTCCTGCAGAATCAGGCGTTCTATAGCCTGAGTTTCCAGAACTTCGTCTGAAGGCGCGTTACTCGAGTTGAAGTTCTGACCGTTCTTAACTTGTTGGATAAGTTGGTCAATCTGGCTTTGCAGCACCACGCCGTCATCCACTACGACGACAACGCGATCCAGTATTTGCTGAGCCTGAACGGTGTTATTCAGCAAAAAAGACGATGCAATCAGCACAGCTGCTGAACAAAACGATGCAATTTTTTTCATTATACCTACCACTAGTTACTGAGATAAAAAGGACGGCGGTAACCGTACGTACTTTTCTCAAGCATGTTAATTAGACCACTGCTATCAGAAGCTAAACCGCTGATAATAAATTGTATACTAATGCCATTGTCAAATTGAGTTTCGCCGTTTATCTGAGTCGCACTAAAAGCCGGCTCAAGATCACGGTTTATGCGTCTGTACGCGCTAACCCGTAAGGCCCAGCAGCAACTGCTGTATTGAATGCCCACCATAGCATCATTTAAACGATCATGTGTGAGATCGTAAAAGACATTTGATGCGACTTGCCAGCGCGAACTTGCTGACCAAACTGCCTGCGTTCCAACTTGTTCAATATCGTTGTTCAGAATGTTGGTCGCGGTGCGATGACTGACCTGTATCAGGTTTGATTCATCTTTACGGAACTCTACCGCGGTCTGACTCTTACGGGTGGTGTTAAGTTCCGTATCGTATTGAATTGAGCTGCGTATTGACCAGTTCTCATCAACAGCCCAGTTAATGTCGGCAACCCACTCACTGTTACTGGAGGTTGTGGTTTCTTCATCGCTGGCAAACAGTTGCGTACGACTGTCATTAATATTGTAAATTTGCCCAATACTGGCTCGCAGCACTTCGCGTTCATTCTGAGTGAATAAGCTGCTGCTAACACCGTAAGTTATCTGATTAGCCTCGGCGATACGATCCAACCCTGAAAAACGGCGGCTACGGAACAGCCCGTGATAATCGTCCTGCAATAAGGACGTATCGTAAATGCCGATGTTCTGTTGGTTTTCATAGGGCACATACAAATACTGAATTTGCGGCGACAGGGTTTGACGATATTGACTGTCACCCAGCTCAATGGCTCGCTCCAGATGTAAACGGGCTCTTACCCGGGCGCGGGGCAGTGTCCGGGTAACTTCTTCGGTAATGTTGGTATCCGGACTTTCCTGCCAGTAGCGCGTATAGAGGTAAGACAGCTCGGCTTCTGTGTCAAAAGCCGGTTTTTCAAAACGGTACTGAATGCTTGGCTCGACATGTGCCCGGGTTGCGTATTCGCGTGTCTGATCCTGATTCTGAAAGTAGGTTAGCTCGTTGTATAAGCTGGCGCTGAAGCCGGTGAAGTCGCCGGTATTATAGTCGATACTAAGCTGCGGCAATGTGCGATAAGGGCTGCGGTAGTCACCAATAAGCTCGTAGTCTTCGGTGCGTAATTGCGCGGTCCAGTTTTCATTATCGTAATCAAGCTGGGCGACGCGATACAAATGAGTGTCGGCGCGGCCGGCAAAATCACTACCAAAGTCATTCAGGTAGTTGTCGTCACTAATTTCGGTCGCATCCAGGTAAAAACTCAAGTCCTGGTTTATCTGTGCCGAATGCTGAACGTGCCAAAGGTAGCGTTTTTTATTTGCAATGCGGGTGTCGTCATTGCCTAAATATTCTAAATTGAATTGCCCGGCATTTTGCTCAAACAAATACCGGTACTCACCTTTCATCATGGTGCCGCGCTCCGACATATAAACCGGAGCTATGGTCGCATCCATATTGGGCGCAATATTAAAGTAGTAAGGTACTTCTACTTCAAAACCACTGTTTGATGATGAGTCAAACGTGGGGTAGAGCAAACCGGTTTTACGCGCGTCACTCAATGGAAAATTGAAATACGGTAAGTAAAGCACCGGTACATCGAATAACTCAAATCGGGCGTGCCAGGCTTCACCGAAGTCGCTGGTTTCATTTATCTGAATACGTTCTGCGCGTAATTGCCAGGCCGGAGTTTCGCCCGGGCAGGTGGTGAAGCTTGAGTCCTGTAATAAAACTTCCTGCCGGGACAATGAAAGCAACTCTGCGTGGCCACGCGCGTTATGATTTCGCAGGCGGTAATCACTGTTGTAGAGTTTGGCCTCGTCATCGTTTAAGTCTAGCGATAGCGAATCACCCGTAACGCTTAAATAGCCGTCATTAAAAGTAATGCCGTCTGAGGCGATAATCTCACCCCGCTGCTGATCGATAGTGGCTTTTGAAGTTGAAAGCCACTGTCCGTTACGCTGAATGATGACGTTACCGGTAAAATACGCTTTTTCATTGGCCAGAATTTCGGCGCTACGCGATTCAACACCAATAGTTCCTGCATCGGTTTCCTGCAACTGGACGGCGGTAATCGTACTCTCAGTAGACTGAGGCACGGTGCAAGTCATGTGTTGTGGTGCGTCTTGATTTTGTAAAGCCGCTAGCGCGCTGCCGGGAAAGGGCAGTAGCATTAGCGAAGTAATAAACCGTTGCAGCAATTTAATCTTCCGTCGTTGTTGTTAAATGCATTTATTCTGTTTTGCAGCGCGAGGGTATAATAAAGCAATTTTGTTTGTTTCGCTATTTGGTACACTGCTAGTTTTAAGGCTTGGCGACAAATTTGGTGGAGGATATTTTGGAAGACAAACGAGAAGTGGCTCTGCAGGCTTGGTGTGAAGCCCAGACAGGTGTTTCACAACCAACGTTAGAAGTTGTATCCGGTGATGCCAGTTTCCGTCGCTATTTTCGGGCAACTAATGGCCAGGAAAGCCTGATAGCGGTCGACTGTCCTCCCGAAAAAGAACCAATGAAGCCTTTTTTGGCCGTTGCACAAGCCTATTCTGAAGCCGGCGTTACTGTGCCAGAGATTATTGCGGCGGATTTAGAACAGGGCTTTATGCTGCAATCCGATTTTGGTCAGATACTGTTGCTGAGTAAACTGCATCCACGAAATGCCCGGCAATACTACCAGCAGGCACTTACCGCGCTGCCTAACATTATGTCGGTACGCCGGACTGAGCAGGGTGAGCTGCCCGCTTTCGATACCGCTTTGTTGGAACGTGAACTTTCTTTATTTAAGGACTGGTTATTAAAACATCACCTGAACTTAGACTGGCATACCGGGGACGATGAAATTTGGAGTCAGTTTAGCCAACAAATGATTGATAACGCATTGCAGCAACCGCAAGTGGGAGTGCATCGGGACTTTCATTCACGCAACTTAATGCTGCTGGACGATGACCGTATCGGTATTATCGACTTTCAGGATGCGGTGCTGGGTCCGGTGACCTATGACGCGGTGTCGTTACTACGCGACTGCTATATTGAGTGGCCAGAAGAATTGGTCAACGAATTGAGTGAAGGGTTAAGGCAACATCTGGTTGAGTCTGACTGCTTAGCGGCGCAGGTTGAACCACAACAATGGCAACACTGGTTTGACTGGATGGGGCTGCAGCGGCACACCAAAGCGGCAGGTATTTTTGCCCGGTTGGCGCATCGCGATCATAAGCCTGGCTATTTACAGGATGTGCCCAGAACCCTGGGGTATTTGCAGCGAGTAAGTGCTAACTATCCGCAGCTTTCAAATTACAACCGCTGGTTGCGTGAGCGCATTATCCCAGCCTGGAAGGACAGCCTATGAGAGCGATGATTTTAGCTGCCGGACGGGGCAGTAGAATGCGCCCGTTAACGGATAATCAGCCAAAGCCTTTGTTACCGGTGGCGGGGAAACCGTTGTTAGGTTATCACCTGGAAAAGCTGGCAAATGCAGGTGTTAATGAAGTGGTTATTAATCATGCCTGGCATGGTGAGCAAATTGAAGATTTTGTCGGTGACGGCAGCCAGTGGGGTCTGCAGGTTTCATTCTCTGCGGAACCTGAGGGTGGACTTGAGACTGCAGGGGGTATTATTAAAGCCTTGCCACTGCTCGGAGATGATCCATTTTGGGTCATTAATGGTGATATCTGGACAGATTGGGATTACCGGGATTTACCAACGGACCTGGAAAAAGGGCTGCTGGGACATTTAATTATGGTGGATAATCCAATTCATCATTCAAATGGTGACTTTGCTATTGAAAATGGATTGTTGGTTAATGGGGAAAATGAGAATGATGCCCGTAAAACCTTTTCCGGTGTTGGTCTGTATCGCAAAGAACTGCTGGCGCCATACCCTGAGGGGAAACGGGCATTAAAGCCTTTTTTCGACAGGGCAATTAATAAGAAGCAACTGGCAGCAAGCCATCAGGATGGATTTTGGACAGACGTAGGTACACCGGAACGCCTGCATCAAGTTAACCAGCGGCTGGAGAAATAACATGGTTTGGGGAAAGGTAGTCGGCGCACTGGCTGGCTTTGCGTTTATGAAATGGCCGGGTGCTATTCTGGGGGCGCTCATTGGTCACTGGTTTGATCGGGGCATGGCTCAGGACTTTTCCCAAAAAGGTGCCTGGGGGCGTTTTTTGTATGGGGCAGAGCAAGCCGCCGGGGACGCTAATTTTATTTACACACTGTTCGCAGTAATGGGCCACGTTGCTAAGGCAAAAGGTAAAGTCACCACTAGCGATATTTCTCAGGCTCAGGAGCTAATGCGTCGTTTGAATTTAAATCAGGACGCGACCCGCGAAGCACAGGAAGCCTTTCGCGAAGGTAAAGAACCGACGTTTCCTCTGCAACAAGTCATGAAGGATTTTAGTGCCTCCTTTTACGGTAACCGCGATGTTCTACAGCTTTTTATGGAGCAGCTGATTGGTCTGGCGTTAAATGACGGTGTGTTGGAAAAGTCAGAGCATGAAGTTTTGGTTAACGTGGCTAAGCACCTTGGGTTTACTCGTTTTCAGCTGGATCAGTGGTTGATGATGGAAAAAGCGGCTTTTCGTTTTCATCAGCATCGTCGGCAGCAGCATCAGCAACAGCGAAAAACCACCAGCCAGGATGAAATAAATAACGCTTATGAAGTGCTTGGCGTAACAGCTCAAAACAGTAACGCCGAAATTAAGAAAGCGTATCGTAAATTAATGGCTCGGCATCATCCGGACAAGCTGGCTTCTAAGGGGTTACCGGAAGAGGTAATGAAGCAGGCTCAGCAACGTGCTCAGGACATTCAGGCGGCTTATGAGAAGATCAAAGAAAAGCGCGGCATCCGTTAAAAAAGGGCGTTAAAACTGGAAAGGTTAAAAGCCGTGAAATTCCAGCCAGCCTTTTATGGTGGAGATTAATTCACGCTGCCCGGTGTTACCGGAATTAACCAGCTGACGCTGGCGGTACGCTGGGTGCTGGTATTTATTCGCTAGTTTTTTACGCAAGGCCCAGTGTTCACTCACCCAACGGTTAGCTTCCGCACTGCGAATATCCAGAACCGGCAGTTGCGACTGGCTAATGCGTTCAGCAAGAGTGCGGTTATACTGAAACTGAGGCACATAAGCGTTAACCAATACAATAGCATCGGGCATTATTGAAGGCTCACTTTCCAGCAAACGCAGGGCTATGTCTGCGGTAATTCCTTCTACTACCCATACAGAAAAGCCCGGGCGGTCCAGGGTTTCGTCCAGCAGCAAAGTCATGCGTTGCTGCAAAGCATTCACTGGTGCCGTAAAGACCTCTTCGTCTGCAGCCTCAGGGAAATGCGTTGTCGTAGCAGGTGTCTGTAAATTGTCTGTACGTATGTCGTTGTCGGGCGGGGTTAAAGCCCAGGTGGTCCAGCCAAAATCCGGTGCGTTTTCATAAACCGGGCGAATATAAAAAGACTGCAGTGGATGGTAGTACCAATCTGGTAAAAGCACCATTTGCCCGCGCTCAAAGGCCTGCAAGTACTCTTTCTTTAACGCTAAATAGCGTTCGCCGTCATTTCCGGTTAACCAATGGAGTTGGTCTTGCGGCAAATAACGTTCTAGGTCGTCCTGGCTTACTGCGGGGCTGATGAAAACAACCGCCAGCAGAATTATTAGATAGCGCTTCATGCAGCCTGTATCGGCTGAAGCGGCGCTAGCTTGAGTGCAAATTGCTAAAACTGAACGGGGCTGAAAAACTCTATAGGTTGTTCGGTTTGCGGATGGGTTACGCCAAGGTATTCCGCATGCAGTAATAAACGCTCAGCAGCAGCGAAAGCATCGCTGTGTGCATAGAATTTATCTCCAAGTATAGGGCAGCCGATGGCCTGCATATGAACTCTGAGCTGATGTGAGCGTCCGGTATGAGGTGTCAGTTCAAGGCGGCTACAACCGTTATCAAAATCCGTTACACGATAAAAGGTCGTGCTGGGTTTGCCGGTGAAAAAATCCATGTGCTGGCGCGGGCGATTCGGCCAGTCGCAGGACAACGGCAACTCTATTTCCCCTTGCGGAGAAGGTGGTTTGCCCCAAACGCGGGCAATATACCTTTTACTGGTTGTGCGATTCTGAAACTGTCGGTTCAGGTGACTTTGCGCGGCTTTAGTTTTTGCCAGTAAAAGAACTCCGGAAGTTGCCATATCCAGCCGGTGGACCACTCTTATTTCTGGGTGTACGCGCTGTACGCGGGTATAAACCGAGTCTTTATGTTCTGGTCGCTTGCCCGGAACACTGAGCAGCCCGCTTTGCTTATCAACCACCAACAACTGGCTGTCCTCATAGATAACCTGAAGAAATGGCGTTGTCGGCGGCTGATAATGGAGCAGCGTCATTAATGGTTATTCACCAGGATACGCACTGCCTGAAGCGATAACTGCGGGCTCTCCAGCGCCGCCGTAATTTGCTCTTCGCGCCAATCTATCGCTTCTATTTCACTGCTGCGCACCGACGGGTTTTTCTGTCGTAATTCCAGCAGGCGCGTGCGTTCGTATTGCAGTGCAGCGAGTGCATTTTGCTTTACTTCATCCAACTGCTTTTGCTGCCACTCACGAGCCTGTTGCTGACCGGACTGAATAATCTTTTGCGCCGGGTCACGTAACTGACGCAATATCTGCCGTGCGGTTTTTTTATCAATAAAGCTGGATTGTTGGTCCAGCAGCTCGCGTGACACTTTAGCGGACAGCTCCTGACCCTGACCATTAAACAACAGACGTAAACTCTGCAATGGGCAGAACTCCTGCAATGCCGCGGCTTTAGGCGCCGGTACTATGCTGGCAAAGTCCAGTTCCAGGAACCAGCTGCCAGCCGGAATAGCCGGGTTTTTCAGCTCTGCAACGCAGGTGCTGCCAAAGTCATCTGCAGTCAGCAGTTCAAGCGCAGCCTGCACCATGGGGTGATCCCAACTTAAAAAGTCAGTATCTTCAAAGTTCAGTGCGGTCACCCTGTCAAAGGTTATGGTGATGCCATCATCCGGCAGTCCCGGCAGGCTGCCGACACGCATATGCTCACCCGGGCGAATAAACCAGCGCTCTTCATCCAGCACTTCGTTAGTCACGCCAAAACGGTCAAAGAAGGCAATCATAAAGTCGGCCAGAGTGTCGGTATCGCTGTCGCTATGAATTTGTTCTATGATTTTTTCAGCAGTTTCAGGACGACAGGCGTTTAGTGCCTGCAACTTGTCCTGCCCTTCACGGTTCCGTTCCAGCCAGGTTTTGTGCAGTTCTTTCGTCTGCTCCAGCAACTCGTCACTGAGTGGCTTCTGCTCAGCAACAGCCTGCTCAATGTCCGTACCAAAAGCATCGTACAGTTTACGGCCTATCGCATTACATTGAGAGAAGGCGTTCATACCCTGCTCGTACCATGGCAGCAATATGGCTTCCGCCGAGCCTTTGCAGTAAGGCAGGTAAATATCAATATTTTGCTGCTGGCCAATGCGGTCTAAGCGGCCAATACGCTGTTCCAGCAGGTCAGGGTTCGTTGGCAAGTCGAACAGAATCAGTTGATGAACAAACTGAAAGTTACGACCTTCACTGCCAATTTCTGAGCACAGCAGAATAGGGCTGCCGTCTTCTTCGCTGGCAAAAAAGGCGGCGGAGCGGTCACGTTCGGTCAGCGTCATACCTTCATGGAAGGTTGCCGCCTGTACCCCCGCCAGTACGCGCAAGGCTTCCGACAAATCCAGTACTTGCTCTGCCGTTTTGCATATCAGCAGTGCTTTTTCCGAGCGGTTCTGTTTAATGTGATTCAATAACCAGTCAATGCGCGGATCTTCCATCCACCAGGGCATGTCTTCATCGGGTTCGCATTCATCCAGTTCTACCGGATGAAAATGGCGTTCAGGAAAACCGCCAATATCGGCCCTACGGTTACGGAACATAACGCGGCCAGTACCATGTTTATCCAGCAGGTCATCGAGTTCTGCCGGGTCAGTAACAGACTCGGCTTGTTCTGCTAATTCTTTATACTGTGTTTGCTCTTGCTGGAAACTAGCAAAGTCGGAAAACCTGTCCGGGTCCAGTAGCTGCAGTCGCTGGAAATGGCCTTCGGCACCTTCTTGCTCCGGGGTTGCCGTTAACAGCAACAAGCCGGGTACCGCTTTACAAAGGCTTTTAACCGCACTAAATTCCGGTGCCTCGGGCTGTAAATGGTGCGCTTCGTCAATAATCAGCAGATCGAATTCCGCCTCAAGCAACGCCTGACTCCAGCGCGACTCGTGCATAAAGCGGCTACTGATAATAATGTGCTGTTCAGTTAAAAACGGATTTTCACTGTCGGCTTCCGCCTGCTCGCAACGCTCATCATCAAACAGAGTAAAGTTCAG
>Ga0114911_1001597_pt1 | contig 11590 bp, 10 predicted proteins | sample MalvireepMed_904_FD_89688 | JGI IMG/M metagenome (GOLD analysis project Ga0114911, IMG submission 89688) | Marine viral communities from the Global Malaspina Expedition - Malaspina viral metaG DeepMed_904 | ecosystem: Environmental > Aquatic > Marine > Oceanic | place: Mediterranean Sea...
CTCAGCGCGCCAACTCAACTCGGTTTCGACCGTTTCGCTTTCCTTTGTAAAGCATCTCATCAGCGCGCTGAATGAGCAGATCCAAGCTGCGCTCATTGCTTTTCATTGCGATACCGACGGTGATACTGACCGAAACTTGATTTAAGGGAGATGGTAACTCGATTGCGTTAACATTAGCGGTTAATCGCTGAGCTAACTTGACCGCCTCTTTATGGTGCGTGTTCGGCATCGCCACGATAAACTCTTCACCACCAAAACGACCCACCACATCGACACGTCGAAGCGATTGACGAATGGTTTTAGCAACCTGCTTAAGTACCTCATCACCCCGCGTATGACCCCAAGTATCATTAATTTGCTTGAAGTGATCGACATCTATCATAAGTAAGCAAAATGCCGTGTTTTCGCGTAAAGCTCTTTCTAATAAAGCTTCAGCACGTTTAATGAAATGACTGCGCGTATCAAGCTCGGTTAAGGTATCCCGTTCGGCTAATCTTCTTAACTGTGCTTCGAGAGACTTTCGGTGTTCTACTTCTCGTTGCAAGGCTAAATTCTGGTCGCGCTCTTCATTTAATAAAGAAAACTGCTTACGTTGGAGTATTTCAAGTCTTAACAACGCGCAATAACCGACAATATTAGCCATGATAAGAAGAAGAACGAGACGCGTGGCAGTTGGTACGGAGACCTCGGCATAAGCTACTGAAGCTACTATAAATCCAACACTGAGAAATCCACTCGCCCAACTGGCAATGGTTAATAAACTTGGAATGAGTAGGTAAAACGCCATGATGGCGACAACAACCGCCGTAATTTGAGTATAAAGGCTTTCGGGTCTTAAAGGCACGATCGAGATAATACCCGCGGCAAGAACCCATAACGGCAAGGCATGAAGAAGTGGTTTTCGAGAAAAGTTACCAACCCGTCCAAGAATTAATGCCAACACGACACAACTTGAAACCACGACCGCTCGCATCGATATTAAGGTAAAAAAATCAGTTGAATGACCGAGCAGATTATAGTCGGTGACAGCAAACATCGCGAAAATAAGGGAAACCAGCATCAGTGCTAAGCGAGAGTCATGCCTAACCCGTAATTTTATCGAGTCGCGATAGCTTGCTTCGAGCCGTGAATCCCTAAACTGCCCCGTTAGCCAATTAATGTCATTGTATTTTTGTTGTAATGACAAGCGAGAAAGTCCTTGTACATAAGTTATGATGATGAGCACCGATATCGTAATTCACGCAGAACTGTTTAACAAATAAAATACGCTCAAGCCGAGAAAATAGACACGGCACATGACGAATCTATTGATTTAAGTGCGACACAAATATATATTCATAGCACAATGTTAAAAATAAGTATCCTTTAAATGTCATAGCGATTCGCTTGTATGTTATCTGCAATGTGAGTTCGGTAGGCGTTGAGTTAACGGTAGCGAGGAGCCGTGATGCCGCGTAGAAGTAAATCATTAATCGAGGGGTTGCTCGACTTATTCTCAACTTGGCCTTGGTATATCAGTCTTTTTCTTGCCCCCATTACCTACTTTAGTATCAATCTCATTGTTCAGTCGCATACATGGGGTACCGTTGAAATAGACATTAATGATCCCACCAGCATGACCGCTTATATGGCCCACTTCATGGGGCAACTGCTGTTACCTCTATTGCAATTTGCGCTCCCTGCACTTCTCGTTTTGGCCAGTATCGTTTCATTAATAAACGCTTTATCGAACCAACAACGCTATGAACGTGTTATCCAATCGTCCGAGCCTGCCGTATTAAAAACCGTGGATTGGGAGCATTTTGAGCAACTCGTTGGCGAATTTTTTAGCCGCGAGGGCTATCATGTGAAGCCAACACCTACTGGACCCGATGGTGGAATTGATTTAAGGATCGAACGAAACGGTCAGTTGTATTTGGTGCAATGTAAACAGTGGAAATATCGTAAAGTACCTGTTTCAGTCGTAAGGGAACTATTCGGTGTTGTCATAGCAGAAGGCGCCGCTGGTGGCTTTATCGTAACGTCTGGCGAGCTGACGCATGACGCGCACATTTTCGCAAAGGGAAAACCCATACATATTATCAATGGCGAAACCTTCCATCGATTTGTGCGACAACGCGAAAAAGCCGCTGTTAGATTTCCCCCAAGCCCAAACACACGCCCAACCACACAGGTTTGCCCCAAGTGTGAAGGGCCTATGGTAAAACGCATAGCCCGTCGTGGACCCAATAGGGGCGAATCTTTTTGGGGTTGCAAGCGGTTTCCAAAATGTTATGGCACGCGCCCATAGTGCTGGGTTAATCGCGTATGATGCGCGGCCTACGCAACATGGGTGTCATAGTAATTGAGTAAAAGGGATATTGCATCGTCAAGCGGTGAATCACTCTTCAGGATGTCAGCACTGTCGAGTAGCAAACGCATCATCACTTGGTTATCCTCCTCCTCTCGCCACATCTTAATGTAACTGCCCTCTCTATAGCCCCGTTGTTGGCGTACATGATTCAGCGCATTTTTCCCTACGTAACTGATATAAACAGCTTCCGCACTACCGTAGGCTTGATATAACATGCTAAATAGTTGCGTCAATGATTCATTACCAAAGCACAACGGACGGTTTAAGTCTGGGCGTCCTTCTAACGCAGTTTGACGCAACAACCACCGGGCGTCTCGAGCTTCATCAGCATGTGCGCGAATACTCGCTTCAGCGAGCTTAAGTGCGGCTGTCTCAACTGGACTGGCACTGTCATCTTCTACCAAAATTTCGATAACGTCAGACACCGCGAAGTGCAGCACATCAATCAACTCCATATTGGCTTGGGCGTGGTCGACGGTTTGCTTTTTCCACCACTTGTAGCCAAGGTGTTCATAGCGTTCACCAAGCTCCACAATGACAGCCGCGAAATCATCACGGGCCAGTTTTGGCGCTATCGGCCAGTGTGCATCGAGGCCCTGATTAAATTGAGTCTGTAACTTAGCAATTTGTTGGGCTTGTTTGACCGTTAATTGAGTATCGGCGGGCATGAATACGTCCTTGGTTGACGAATAGGGCAAAAGCGTACCTTATAGTAGCGGTTCGTAGGTTGCCCATGCAATAGGAAGGGTCAATAGATGTGGGTTACCTGGAATACAGATAACCCAGTTGCAACATTACTTAGGCATGATCCATGAGCCACCCACGCAACTTACGTTAGGTAACGCGAGGTAGTCTTGGTAATTGCTCTCGTTGATACCGCCTGTGGGGCAAAAGCGAATGTCAGGGAACGGTCCATGAATCGATTTCAATAATTTTACGCCGCCAACGGCTTCAGCCGGGAACAACTTAAACCGATCATAGCCGTACTCGATCCCCATCATTAATTCGGATACGGTTGCAATGCCGGGAATCAATGGAATATCAGCGCCCTTGCCTGCCTCTAATAAAGCGGGCGTGGCACCTGGACTTATCGCAAATTGTGCACCGGCCGTTTGCACTTGGGTCAGCTGAGTGATGTTTGTAACGGTACCCGCGCCAACAATAGCATCGGGGAGCTCGCGGCGCATTTCCTCAATCGCGTGTAACGCAGCGGGCGTCCTTAAGGTTACTTCCAACACTTTAAAGCCTTGCTTACAGAGTGTTCTCCCGAGCGGCACAGCCTGTTGAATGTCATCAATGACAATCACAGGTATAACGCTCGACGCATTAAGAATATCGTTAGCAGAATAGTTCATCAGAGTCCTCAATCGATATCAGCTGTCGCTGGTGCTTTACGCAATGTTTGTTTTAAGTACTGTGCCACGCCGCGCATGCCCGCATGTTCGGCGGTTATCACATAACAGGGAATCGACTCGGCTAAATTACAGAAACGACCTTTTTGTTCAAATCGTGTTCTAAATTCGGAAGCGGCCATGAGTGGCAGTAGTTTGGGTACCACGCCTCCTGCGATATACACACCGCCGCGAGTGTTAAGGGTGAGCGCAAGGTTGCCTGCAAAACTACCCAGGCTGGCAAAAAACTGATTGACGGTCTCTGTCGCTATCGCATCGCAGTTAGTTAAAGCGCGCGCTCCAATTGTCTTCGCGCGCAACGGCGGTACTGCTCTGTCGTGGTAGTGCGCAATGGCTTGATAAAGGTTTTCAATGCCGGGGCCGGAAAGAAGACGTTCTGCTGATACCCGACCATCAAAACGACGTGCCAGAAATTCGTGAATCGCCCATTCCTTTTCGTTAAGTGGCGCCCAATCCGCATGCCCGCCCTCACCCGGCAACGGCATTACATCACCGTTAGGCATGTGCACCAAATGTCCCACACCGAGACCGGTACCTGCGCCAAGTACAGCACAGGGAGCCGTTTCCACCTTTTTACCGCCGCCGATTTTCTTCATCTCGCTTTTATCGAGTGTCAGCAAGCTCATCGCAGCGGCCGCAAAATCGTTTAATACGATAAAACTGGTTAATCCCAGTGCTTCACGCGTACCACGCACGGAAAACTGCCAGTGGTGGTTAGTCATTTGAATCGAGTCACCCTCTGCCGGACAAGCAATGGCAATCGCTACATGTTCTAACGCAACGTCTTGTTGCTCACGATAAGCAATGAGCGCATCGGTTAGATTCAAATAATCCGCACAAGGAAACACTTGTATGCGATCGAGTTCAAAGGTTTTTAAGTTGATACGACCGAAACGCGCATTGGTACCACCAATATCTGCGACCACGGCAAATTCCGTGCTTAGGTCGAGTTGTGAGTCATTTACCATTTACTGATCTTCCCTAAAGAGCACGGATGCGCCTGACTCAGCGCCACTCAAATTAGCTCGAAAGTTGCCAAACAACTCTCGTCCCATGCCAAATTGATATTCTGATAAATCTGGCGCGACTATATCACGCGCATTGAGTTCATTCTCGTCAACAAGGACCTCTAAACGGGCATTTTCAAAGTCAACGCTAACCAAGTCACCATCCTTGATCTTCGCGATCACCCCTCCATCGACCGCTTCAGGCGTTACGTGGATAGCCGCAGGCACTGTCCCTGATGCGCCTGACATACGCCCATCCGTGACTAAAGCCACGTGGTAACCGCGCTTTTGTAGAACACTCAGTGATGGCGTTAGCTTATGCAGCTCAGGCATACCGTTAGCTTTGGGTCCTTGATAACGCACAACGACTACACAATCTTTGTTGAGCTTATCCGCTTTGAATGCATCAACCAGTTCATGCTGGCTGGTAAACACCACTGCCGGTGCAGTGATCGGTTTGATGCCCTCAGGTAGAGAGGATGTTTTGATGACCGCACGACCCAAGTTACCAGACAGGACCTCTAAGCCTCCATGCTTATTGAATGCTTGGGTGTGCGGTCGTAAAACGTCTTCGTCGAGCGATTCTTCAGCAATATCGACCCAGGTCAGTTGCCCTTCTTCGGTGAGCGTTGGGCGCTGCTGATATTTGTCGAGCCCGTGGCCGACAACCGTCTCAACGTCGTTATGTAATAAACCGGCTCGCAATAGTTCACGAATTAAGAACGGCATACCGCCGGCGCGTTGAAAGTGATTAATATCCGCTTGTCCATTGGGATATATTCGGGTCAATAACGGCGTAACCGAGGATAATTCAGCGAAATCATTCCAATCGACTTGATAACCTGCGGCTTTTGCTACCGCTACAAGGTGCATGGTGTGGTTGGTCGAGCCGCCTGTTGCCAACAGACCAATGATCCCGTTTACAATAGTCTTAGCCGTCACAATTTCGCCGATAGGCCGATAATCGGCTCCCAGATCGGTGATACGCGTGACGTGCTGCGCAGCGGCACGAGTCAATTGCTCACGCAGTTCACTGCCAGGATTCACGAACGACGCGCCGGGCAGGTGCAACCCCATCATCTCAATGACCAGCTGATTCGAGTTGGCGGTGCCGTAAAACGTGCACGTTCCCGCCGAGTGATAAGATGCAGATTCAGCGTCAAGTAACTGTTCCTTATCAACTTTACCTTCCGCATACAGCTCGCGGATACGCGCCTTTTCTTTATTAGAAATACCCGACGGCATGGGACCGGCAGGTACGAAAATAAATGGCATATGACCAAAGCTCAATGCAGCGATCAAAAGACCGGGTACGATCTTATCGCAAATGCCAAGCATCAAGCCGCCATCAAACATGTTGTGTGACAAACTCACTGCGGTTGCCATGGCAATGACGTCGCGACTCAGTAGGCTCAACTCCATGCCCGGTTGTCCTTGCGTAACCCCGTCACACATAGCGGGCACACCGCCTGCGACTTGTGCGACGCTGCCAACATCACGAATCGCCTTTTTTAGCTTTTCCGGATAATCATGGTAAGGCTGGTGAGCTGATAGCATATCGTTATACGCTGTCACGATACCAATATTAGCTTTCGTCAAGCTGCGCAGCTCACTTTTGTCCGATTGCCCACAAGCAGCAAATCCATGCGCTAAATTACCGCATGACAAAGCGCTACGATGCGGACCTTTGCGCCGCGCATGTTTCATGCGCTCCTGATATGCGTGACGTGTTGCTTCGCTGCGCGCTTCAATACGCTGCGTTACGCGTTCTACTACCGGATTCATAAGCACCTCTTACGCGGCTGAATAGTAAACATTAATAGGCGTTGTTCCCGCGTGAACAAAATCACTAATCGGATATTTTTTCGGATCAGGTTGCTCAAGCGCTGTTTGCAATACCGACCATTTATCATCGCCCGTAATGTGGAAAAACACATTATGACTGTTCAACAGGCGCTGTTTGGTTAAACTCAGTCGTGTATAAGGTGCCGTTGTTGGCTGCGTCGCAATCAGTGCCTGCGGCTGAGTTAACCCAGCTTCAAGTTGCTCGCAACATGGAAAGAGTGAAGCGGTGTGCCCGTCGTTACCCATGCCCAACACTACCACGTCAAATGTGGGTAAACTCGCTATTCTGGTTTCTAATGCTTTAGCAGCATTTTCAGCGTGATCATGGCCTGTAAACAGGCTAACGTACTTAGCAGCCGCCGCTTTATTTTTTAACAAGCAGGTTTTTATCAGCTTATCATTACTGTCGTCTGAATCGGGTAGCACCCAGCGTTCGTCAGCCAACAATATAGTGACCTTTGACCAATCAATAGACTGTTCATTAAGCTCAGCAAATAAAGGTTTCGGTGTGCGTCCACCGGATACCACTAAGGTCGCTTCGCCCTTTTCTTCAATCGCGTGTGAAAGAAGTTCTGCGATACGTTTACTCAATGAACTCGATAATGCCTGATTACTATCAAAAGTATTCACGTTGATTCCCTCTATTTTATTCATCCCACTGTCTTCCGTCATGCGCTAATAAAGAAACGGCGGATACAGGTCCCCAGGTGCCTGCGTGATAAGGTTTTGGTGGTTGTTCGTTTTGTTCCCATGCAGCGAGAATGCCATCGACCCAACGCCATGCATACTCGACCTCGTCACGGTGCACAAATAGGTATTGGTTACCCTGCATTGCCTCGAGCATGAGTCGCTCATAAGCATCGGCAATACGCTTTTTCTCGAACGTTTCATCAAAACTTAAATCCAGTGTGGTCGCCTTTAGGTGCATTTGTTTGCCAAGGCCCGGGATCTTATTCAACATTTGCACTTCCACACCTTCGTCGGGTTGGAGGCGAATAACCAATTTGTTGGGCTGTAAATCTGCGGTTGTATCGCTAAAGATGTTGTGAGGCTGTTTCTTAAATGTAATGACGACTTCACTGCGTTTTTCTGGCATGCGCTTGCCTGTACGCAAATAGAATGGAACGCCTGACCAACGCCAGTTATCAATATTGACTTTTAGGGCGACAAAGGTTTCTGTATCGCTATTCTCGCGAGCGCCCTCTTCCTGCAAATAACCCGGTACTTTTTGCTCACCGATAAAACCACCTTGATACTGACCTCGTACCGAAACATCTTTGCAGTTTGACGTATCAATCGGTCGTAGAGCTTTCAAGACCTTTAACTTCTCCTCACGAATACTCTCTGCATCAAGCCGAGAGGGTGGCTCCATTGCTATGAGCGAGAGCACTTGCAGTAGATGATTCTGCACCATGTCACGTAACTGACCCGCGTCATCGTAATAGCTCCAACGCCCTTCGACACCCACTTTCTCGGCAGCCGTAATCTGAATATGGTCAATAGCCGAGTTGTCCCAGTTGGAAGCAAATAGTGCATTGGCAAAACGTAGCGCGAGCAAATTTAATACGGTTTCTTTACCGAGGTAATGGTCGATTCGATAGATTTGACTCTCTTGAAAGTACTGCGCCACCGCTTGGTTAATCGTTTGTGAAGAAGCTAAATTGTGACCGATAGGTTTTTCCAGAATAACCCGCGTACTGTCATGAATCAGTGACTGGCGGCTTAAGCCGGCGCAAATCGTGGCATACAGACTAGGTGGCGTAGCGAGATAAAACACGCGATCGACCTCGTCGGAGGTCGAGGCTTTGAGTGCTTGGTAAGCTTCATCTTGAGAAAAATCCATTTCAACATAATGAAAGCGCTTACAAAAACGTGCCAACACATCGTCAACTAATTCATCACTAGACACAAACGTTTGCAGCGTTTCCTTAACGCGCTCTTCAAACTGGCTGGCACTTAATTCCTCTCTGGCGACACCAATAATTTTACTCTCTTGATGCAATAACCCACTGCGATCTAATTGAAAAAGTGCAGGAATTAATTTGCGCCGTGACAGGTCACCCAGCACCCCGAATAACACTAAATCACTGCGTTGCAAACTGTCTGTCATGCATGCCTCGATTAATTTTAGTTGCTTGTTTTTGTAACTTTACTACATTTAGACTAGTTTAAGGGTGATAACTTTGTCAATATAACAAATAATTTCGTAACTAAATTACATAATGAGTCGTAAAACATATGGATTTGATTAACCGTATCTCGTCAGAGCAGAGTCAGTTCAGCAAGTCTGAACGCAAAGTGGCTGCGCTGATTTTGCATGAGCCCGAGCAGGCCATCCACCGAAGCATTGCCAGTTTGGCGGCTCTGGCGGGTGTCAGTGAACCGACCGTCAATCGATTTTGTCGTCGCTTGGGATGCAAAGGCTATCCTGACTTTAAGTTACAGCTAGCACAAAGTCTGGCGCAAGGTACGCCGTACGTGAACCGCGATATCGAAGAGAACGACAATGTTGATCAAATCACACAGAAGATTTTTGACTCAACATTAAATGCGTTGAGTATTGCGCGGCAGTCGCTGGATAGCCGCCCTATTGCTGCCACCGTTGAAGCCATGGTGAGTGCTCGAAAAATCGCATTTTTTGGTTTCGGTGCGTCCGCCTCTGTCGCCCACGACGCACAGAACAAATTTGCCCGATTTGATACGCCATCGGTGTTTTCAGATGATCCACTGGTCCAACGTATGTGGGCTATTAATAGCGAACCTAATGACGTCCTTGTTTGCATAAGCCACACGGGCCGCACCAAGGCACTCTGTGAAATAGCCGCCATAGCACACAACAACAAGGCAACGGTCATCGGTATAACGGCACCGAATAGCCCGCTATCCGAAAACTGTCAATTTACTGTGTCGACAAACGTGCCCGAAGATACCGACCAATATATGCCAATGGCCTCTCGTATCGCTCAGTTGGTACTCATTGACGCGATCATTGCCGGTTACACATTGCAACGAGGCCCTAAATTTAGAGAAAAACTCGCGCGTGTAAAAGAGGGTCTCAAGGGCTCCCGTTACAGCAAACAAACCACAACAAAAGAATAGTTAGGAGTAGTTATGCCCATTCGTATAGCAATTAATGGTTTTGGACGAATCGGAAAAAATATTGTACGCGCTCTTTATGAACGAGGTCTGACTGACCATATCGAGCTCGTCGCGATTAACGACCTTGGCTCACCCGATGTACTTGCACATCTGCTTCAATTTGACACGGTGCACGGTCGATTTGCTGCGCAAGTGGAAGCTGGCATCGATAGCTTGTCGATAGATAACCATACTATAAGTGTGTACGCTGAGCGTGATCCGAGCCAGCTACCCTGGCAGGCACTAAACATTGATGTTGTACTAGAATGTACAGGCTTATTCACGGAACGCGATAAAGCCAAAGCACACATTGATGCTGGCGCAAAAAAAGTAATTATCTCTGCACCAGGCAAAAACGTTGATGCGACCGTCGTGTTCGGTGTTAATGATGAAATACTAACAGCAGACATGGATATTATTTCGAACGCCTCCTGCACAACTAACTGTTTGGCACCGGTGGCGAAAATACTGCACGAATCCCTGGGTATTGAGTCCGGTTTGATGACCACCGTGCATGCATACACTAACGATCAGCGCTTAACTGACTCCTATCACAGCGACTTACAACGTGCCCGAGCAGCTGCACAAAACATGATTCCATCAAAAACAGGCGCAGCTGCCGCGGTTGGACTCGTTATTCCCGAGTTACAGGGTCGTTTTGATGGTTTGGCTGTGCGTGTCCCGACCCCGAATGTGTCTTTAGTGGACCTCAACTTTATCGCAGCACGTGATACAACCGTAGAAGAGGTGAACGCTATCGTTAAAGCCGCTACAAACCAAGCGCCTATGAGCCAGGTCTTGGCGATCAACGAGTTACCTTTGGTCTCCTCTGACTACAATCATAATGATCATTCGAGTATTTTTGATGCGCGCCAAACTCGGGTCAATGGACGGTTAGTTAAAGTGATGGCGTGGTACGACAATGAGTGGGGCTTTAGTAATCGTATGCTTGATAATACAATAGCTCTGATGAATGCGGCGTCCAAAAAGGTTGTCACAAATTCTAAACAAGAAGTTAATACCACACATTGACGTTGTTAATTTTTTGTTCTAATTTGTGAAAGCGCTTACATTTTATACGCAGCCGTACAACAAGAACGATGAATCAGGAATTCAATTATGAACCCGATAACAACAAAAATACGCCCTATTGCCGCAGCGCTCGTAGCGCTCGGCTTAGTGGGGTGTGGTGGCGACAGTGTCGAAACCAACACTGACTACACCCAAATTGATACTACTGCTCCCGTTGAGGACTGGGAACTTGTTTGGAGTGACGAGTTCGACGGTAACAGTATTGACGAACGTAAATGGAACTTTGAAGTCAACTGCCAAGGTGGCGGCAATAATGAGCAACAATGCTACACCGACAGTCCTGACAATGCGTATGTTTCCGACGATACTTTGAAAATAGTTGCCCTACCCGCTGGAGAAGGTGCTGAGAAACCATATACATCAGCACGTTTAAACAGCAAAATGAAAGGTGACTTCAAGTACGGCCGTATCGAAGTACGTGCAAAAATGCCGTCCGGGCAAGGTAGTTGGCCCGCAGTCTGGATGATGCCAACCGATTCAGTCTATGGTACTTGGCCGAAATCTGGCGAAATCGATATTGTCGAAGCCGTTAACCTCAAAACGACCGACGAAGAAGGTAACGTTGAGAACAATGTCCACGGTACCCTTCATTATGGTAGCGAATGGCCTGATAACGATTCTTCGGGCAAGTCATACGCGGTAGAAGGTAATCCAGCAGATGCTTTCCACACCTATGCTATCGAATGGCAAGAAGGCGAAATTCGTTGGTACGTAGACGATTATCTGTATGCAACTCAAATGGA
>Ga0114911_1001599_pt1 | contig 11588 bp, 13 predicted proteins | sample MalvireepMed_904_FD_89688 | JGI IMG/M metagenome (GOLD analysis project Ga0114911, IMG submission 89688) | Marine viral communities from the Global Malaspina Expedition - Malaspina viral metaG DeepMed_904 | ecosystem: Environmental > Aquatic > Marine > Oceanic | place: Mediterranean Sea...
CGAGGTTCGTGGAGCAGATTGGGAGGAGTCACATCATGCGGTTTGATTTTACAACAGGATACACTGATACCATTCGTAAATTAGGTATTTGCACCGTCAGCCAGCGCGACCCATTAACGGGTCGCACTAACTCAGTTCAAATGCACGAAGTGTATGACGAGCAGCGGTTTAGACACTGGTTAAATATGCCACCGGTAACGTTTGAGCTAATCGACTCAGTATTGGCTACAATACCTATTAACCAATGGAGTGAAGGTAACGATCGTAAGCTTCGGCAATACATGTTGCCCATCGTAATTAGTAGCTTTAAGGTTGCTGCCCATGCATGCGACCCTGCTCTTCACGTTGCATCCACGGCACGGGAAATATATTACTTTGTATCGAGCGACAACGAAGGCGATAATAAGGAGCTGGCGCTATTTATCGGCAAGCTAATAACGGTCTACCTTCGAGCTCAAGGGCAAAACATGCCCAAAGTAGTCCGCCCTGAACTGCTTGAAGCTATTCAACAACAGGAAGCCGGTATCATTCATCGTGTCATCAAATCGAACCTATTGGGTATCAGCCCTCACCCGCACCAAAAATACGTGGGCGAGACGAAACGGCAGGTAATTGACGATACACATGAGACCAACCAATTAAATGGCTCAAACCACATAACAGCTAAAACGGCAGCGCAAATAGCCACTGACATCACATTCAACGTCTAGTCATCACCTACCCTCAACTTGCATAAAAACACCTGACAGGTGCGCTTTTGCGTGCTTGTCAGGTGTGATAGCTGGGTTAATGGCAACACCTACGTTCCACCGAGAGCGTCGTTGTTCGCACTAATTCATCTCGATTCTTACTAATCCTATGAGGCAAAAAAGAAGGAGAAGCTAATGAAGTTTCTACGCCTAAACGAGGTACAAGAACGCGTCGGGCTGGGACGCACCTCAATTTACAAACTAATCGGGGAAGGCAAATTCCCCAAACCTGTTCACATACTGGGCAGAAACGTCGCCTGGGTCGACTCTGAGATTGATGAGTGGATGATGGACCGCATTGATGAGAAGCGCGGCCTCTCTGTTCCAAACATCAGGTACTGACTCTGCCCCGAACCAATCAACTTAGGGTGGTAACCATGGAGCTAGTATTTCTTAATGCAGACGACTTCCTGAAAGCTCACCTTGCTTTACATGGCAAGGTTGAGCCCAGCGTCAATACATCGAAGCTGATTAAAATCAGTATTGTGATTGGCAGAACGTACGATGAGTGCGAGGCAAGCTTAAACAATATCTTCACCGTGGCCGCAGAATACGGTATTCAACTTGCACAAACTAAATGGAATGCCGACACAGATAAGGCGGCTGCAACAGCCTATGTGAGCTGTATGTTGCACTTGAACCGTTACGGCATTCATATGGACTGCTCTCACCGAGACTTGTTTCTGATGATTCAAGACAGCTGGACTCAACCGGACAAACTTGCCGTGCATATGCTGAATAAATACTTAAACGACATTGCTGCGAAGCATAACCTTGGTTGTCGCAGTGACCTTGATTTTCAGCTTGCGGCCAATTCTATTAGTGAGCCATTGCATTGTCATGAGTTAGACAACGCAATAACAAAACTGTCGGATAGTTTCGATGCATCCGAATTTTCAGTTTGTAGTTTTTAGTATTAACCTAAATACTTCTAGCATTAAAGCTATTCTCAACGATCTAAAATGCGAGTGTAGTCTTGGCTTTCCGAATTAAAGCAGATTGTTTAAAGCTATTCCTAAGCCAAACCGTGTTTGCTTGTGATTATAGTCAATTAAACTCTCGCCATAACCTGTGAAAACACTCGCATACCCATAAAACTTACCCCATAAAGGAAATGAAAAACTTACTTCTGCAGAGCCTCTACCAGTCTCAATTGCGTGATTTAATCTTAAGCCGTATTCAAATTTACCGCTATTGTACCCCGCCGAAAACTCATAATTTCCAACATAGTCTTCTATATTCGGGTTGTCATCACCTCGTGATGCCATTGGGTTTTCTTTAGCGTCCTCTTGCAACCGAACCCATGGTTTAATAGAAAATACCCAACTCCCTTTTTCAACCACAAACTGTGTATAAAACCGGTTCCAGCTACGTGACAGTAATTGGCTTCGCCCGTTTGATAAATGCTCCGCGCCAAACACAATACCGGTATTAGCATTAAGTGGTTCCCAGCTTGTCTTAACTGCATAAACTATTTCGGGCATATAGTTCGTTTCGCGAAACGGTTTGGATATACCGTCAGAATAGACCTGCCACCATGATTGAATGGTAAAACCAAAATATAATTTATCCTTTTCAAAGAGCAGACTCGATTTGCTTAAGGGCACTTTAAAACTCAATTGAAACTTAGCCTCATAGTCCTCAAGCCCCCCTCATAACCTGCAATTTGGGCGTATTGCTCGCGGTTAATGCGATTTGTGGTGAGCACAGGTTGGATATAATTTCTCAAATGAGGAGTAAGAACATACGGCTCAAACTCCGTTTGTTGCTCTTTTAGGAGACGCTGCGTTAAAGCACCGCTTTCTTTTTTTGAAAACTCTGAATGGACTCGCGCAGAACCATCATCTGACTCGACACGCTCGTGACACTTCTGCTTTATCGCTTTAGCCGTCTTTATCGACTCTGAACTCTCTACAAGCTCCAAAATACAGCTATCGTAGTCGCTGATTTGTTGTGCGAAAGAATTGGATGAGGCAAGCACCGTCATTCCAAAAATTTGGAGCGGTAAAAATCGTTTATTCATAGCTTCTCACTCAACTGTCAAACTAGTCTTATTTGTTTAATCTTGACTGAACACTTTAAACAGATTAGCCTCTAATTATCAAAATTAACAAGTTTTTTACTATGAATGAGCTTACAGAAGCAGAGTTAACGTTTATTACGCGAATGGGTCAGCATACTCAGGGGATGGCCTCTCTCGAATTGCTGGTCAAATCCTAGCTATGCTGATTATCTCCGATGTCCCACTGAACGCCGCAGAACTCATGCACTTCCTGAAGATTAGTAAAGGAAGTGTGAGTAACAATATTCGTTTTTTAGAGATGCTTAACCTAGTCGAACGCCAAGCATTACCGGGTAAACGACAAAATCATTTTGCTATGCGAAGCAACCCTTTTGAGTCATTGTTAGAAATGAAAATCAAACAACATAAAGAAGCCAAAAATATAATTGCTGAGGCAAAACAGAGTATAAAAAATTCGAAAGCTCGGGAGAAAATAGGTCAGTTAGAACGTTTCAATCAACTTTACGATGAGAGTATAAAGAAGCTACTCATAGAACTTAACTCCTGATGCTAAAGCGTGACCAACTTAGAATACGCGCCGTTAGCCAAATTAATTAAACCATTTAGGTATACGATCAATGAGTCCATTAGCCTCCTGCCAGCAAGGCCGCATAAATAGTTCAACAGTAGTTTTTATCGCCATTATCACCTTAGTTTTTGTGTGGATAACTAGTGGCTTCATCTTTCCGAGCAATAATGATACCGCAACGAGTTCTGATATTAGTGTACCTTCAGTAGCAATAAAAAACAGTCAAGCGCAGCTCGTTGCACGCGAGTTAACCCTAAATGGAGATATTAGGCCTAATCAGCAACTTAACATCCGGGCACGTACCGACGGCATGCTCGAAATGATTGTTGATAATGGTACAGAGGTTGACAAAGGCGAACTTATCGCAAAGTTATCTATTGATGATCGCGAAGTTCAGCGTACTCAAGCTCAGGCACAAGTAAGAAAAGCGCTCAGTGATTTTCAAGCAACGAAGCAACTCATCGAGCAAAATTTATCGTCTCAATCCCAACTACAGGCATTAGAAGCGCAACTAGAGGCAGCTCGTGCGCAGCTGCGTCGCATTACCTTTGATATAGAAAACACTGAGTTAACAGCACCGGTTAGCGGCGTTGTAAATCAACGTTTTATCGAACAAGGTGCTTATGTATCAGCAGGGAGTCAAGTGCTTGAATTAATCGATAACGATCCCTTACTTGCAATTATCAACGTACAACAAAGTCAAGTTCACAGATTAAAGCTGGGCATGCCAGCGACGGTCAATTTTATCGGTGGTGGCGAACGTCAAGGGCAAATTAGTTTTATCGCGCCTATCGCTGATCCGCAGACTCGAACGTTTCGAGTCGAAGTCACTGTTCCAAACCAAGATAATCCCATCCCATCCGGTATGAGCGCCGAAGTGACTATACAAACTGATAGGGTTAAGGCACACAAGATTTCTGCAGCCCAAATAAAGATAGATACTGAGGGACGAATGGGAGTATTAACAGTGAATAAAGATAACGAAACCCAGTTTTCTCCAGTCTCCGTAGAACGAGCGGACGTTAATGCATTGTGGGTCAGCGGGCTAGATGACACGGCACGCGTTATTGTAATCAGTCATAGCTCATTAACTGCCGGTCAAAAAGTTAACCCTAAAGCGGTGCCTGCTGCTTATGAAGGTGGCGAGGGATCATAATGAAAACTTTTATTGCCGCCGCTTTTTCACGTAATCGCGCTGCGATGTTACTCCTTGCCGTGTTATTCATAATGGGTAGCGTAGCCTATGTTACAATCCCCAAAGAAGCCGCTCCCGAAATAGATATTCCTGTATTCACCGTTACCGTAAGCTACCCCGGTATTTCGACCGAAGACAGCGCACGCCTGCTGGTAGAGCCTCTCGAGCGAAAACTGCAAAGTATTGATGGTTTAGACACCTTAACAGCACAGGCTGGTGAAGGTTTTGCCATGTTGCAATTAGAGTTTGCCGCTGGCTTCGATAATGAAAAAGCATTGCGTGATGTCAAAGATGAAACTGAAAAAGCAGAGCAAGACCTACCATCAGGGGCCGATCAACCGACCGTGCAAGAAGTTGACCTATCGCTATTTCCTATTTTAACGGTCGCTCTGTCAGGCAGTATTCCCGAACGAGACTTGATTCAACTAGCGCGTGATTTAGAAGATAAACTTGAGACCGTTAACGGCGTACTCGAAATCGATATGTCCGGTGATCGTGAGGACCTGTTAGAGATAATTATTGAACCGTTAGCCATGCAGTCTTACAACATTTCGTTAGCGGAAGTGTCGCAGGCTATCAGCAATAACAACCTATTAGTTACCGCAGGTGCAATAGACACTGGGGCCGGACGTATCAGTGTTGCCATCCCCGGTACCATTGAAAACATTGTAGACGTGCTCGAAATGCCCGTAAAAACCACACCCAACAATGTGGTACGGGTTAGTGATGTCGCGGAAGTACGGCGTACCTTTAAAGACCCCGTGAGTTACGCCCGTATTGATGGTCAACCCTCGATAGCACTCGATGTTAAAAAGCTCAGCGAAGCAAACGTCATTGACGTCGTTGATCGTGTAATCCAACTGGTCGAACAGGAGCGCAAGGACTGGCCTTCAACTGTTAATGTCGCTTTTATGCAAAACCAAGCAGACGACGTTAAGCAATTTCTGGGCGACCTGGAAAATAATGTCATACTCGCCATTATTTTGGTCATACTAACTGTCGTGGTGGCTTTAGGGGTAAAGGCTTCCTTCCTAGTTGCTTTAGCTATTCCAGGCTCTTTTCTAGGTGGTATTCTAATGCTGCAACTGATGGGCATTACGCTAAATATCGTCGTCCTGTTTGCCCTCATTTTAGTCATTGGTATGCTAGTCGATGGTGCCATTGTCGTCGTCGACCTTGCAGAACGATACCGTCAACAAGGTCAAGAACGATTACAAGCTTACCTAGCCGCCTCTCAGCGCATGGCATGGCCTATTATTGCGTCTACTATGACAACCCTTGCAGTCTTTATACCACTACTTTTTTGGCCGGGTATGGCTGGACAGTTTATGTTTTACCTGCCCACTACCGTCATTATAACGCTGTTAATGTCTTTGCTCATGGCACTGATTTTTGTTCCTATCATTGGTTCCTCAGTAAAAAGCAAAGTATCCGTTCAGTCGCAATCATCTAAGCCTGCGAATAAAAACTCCAGGTTACAACGGCTAGTTAGCTATATGGTGGATAAGCCACTACTTTCTTTGCTTGTAAGCCTGTTTGTTTTATTACTTTCATTTTTTCTCTACAGCAAGCTAGGGCAAGGAGTCAACTTTTTCCCTGACGTCGAGGCCGATCGTATACAAATACAAGTTCAAGCAGATGGTAACTTATCAGTCAGTGAAGCTGACAATCTGGTCAAGCTTGTTGATAAGACTGTCGCGCCTGTGGCAGGAATTGAACGCATTTATTCACGTACCATCGGTTCGGTAGAGGAAAGACTAAAAGCTAACTTAGACTCTGAAATTATCGGCACACTGCAAATTGATTTGCTGGATTGGCGGGAACGCGATTCTGCCGCAAAAATCATACAGCGTATTCGCACTGAAACGAATAATTTACCGGGGATTTCCCTAAAGATTGAAAAACAGCAAAGCGGTCCGTCCTCAGCTCGCCCTGTTTCTATAGAAGTATCCGCCAAAGATCGTTCGGTGCTGCCTGAAGCCGTGGAGAAACTGCTAGAGATGATGAAGCAATCTGATGATTTTATTGATATTTCTAGTGATTTAGCGACGCCTAAGCCACAGATTAAAATTGATGTTGATCGCGAAAAAGCTGCTGAGTATGGTGTTAACGTCGCAACACTCGGCACATTGGCACGCCTGTTAACGGATGGCGTTTTAGTGGGCACTTACCTCCCCGAGTCAGCACCAGAGCAGGTTGATATTCGAATACGCTATCCTTGGGAAGAACGGTCAATGGCAGATCTTGCCAATTTACGTATTCCCGCAAGCAGAGGTCTTATGCCCATTGAGAACTTTGTTCAACTATCGCCTAGTTTAAGTCCAACCATTATCACTCGTGTTAACTCACGCAACGTACAAACAGTCGAATCCGGACTTACTGCGGGAGTAACCGTGGGCGAAGCAACAGAAAAATTGCAGCAGCAAATCAAGCAGAGTAACTTTTCTAAAGAAGTAAGCTTTGATTTTACCGGAGAACTAGACGACCAAAACGAAGCCATGAACTTTTTATTGCTGGCCTTTGCGTTAGCCGTTTTCTTAATGTTGTTCGTTTTACTCTTACAGTTGGATAGCTTTTTTCAGAGCGCATTAGTGCTATCCGCCATTGTCTTTTCTTTAGCTGGTGTGCTGCTTGCGTTACTCGTGAGGCAGGAGCCCTTTTCCGTGGTTATGAGTGGCATCGGTATTATGGCCCTGGCAGGCATCGTGGTGAACAATAACATTGTTCTAATCGACGCCTATAACGAGTATCGCTCGGATGGATTATCGCCAATAGACGCAGCCGTGAAAGCGGCAATGCAACGGTTAAACCCAGTGCTCCTAACCGCAACAACTACAATCGTCGGATTGTTACCCATGGTGCTAGGTTTAACTGTCGACTTTTTTGAGCGCGATATTTTTATAGGGGCACCTTCAGGACAATACTGGATACAGTTATCTACGGCACTGGTTGGTGGCCTTTTAGTGGCAACCTGTATTACATTATTATTAACTCCTGCAATGCTTGCGTGGGACGGTCAGAGAAGGGAGAAAGCCAGTTAAACCTGGCTTCACTATGCGTTTACAACATATCGTTTTAACAGTCGTTCTTTGTTTTAACTGTATCGCTTGCGCCAGCTTGCCCGACTTAGAACAGCGAACGCCAAGCTACGCTGTCCCAGTTTCAGAGACTCAAAACACTCGGCTGGGTCAGTTCTTATCCCCGGTACTTCGAAACGCTCCTGAAAGCACCGGCATAATCCCTTTAGCCGAAGCCGAGCCCTCTTTAAATGCCAGGCTGACATTAATCAACAATGCGCAAGCAACACTGGATATTCAATACTATATCTGGCGCGACGATAAGTCCGGGCAACGTTTAACTCAGGCCATTTACCAAGCGGCTAATCGAGACGTAAGAGTTAGACTGTTGTTAGACGATCTTCACTCCCGAGGTATCGAAGAGTCTTTAAAAAAACTAGACAGTCATCCTAATATCGAAGTGAGATTATTTAACCCCTTTCTTCCTAGAAGCTCTCGGATAATAGGGTTTATAACCGACTTTCCACGAGCAAACAGGCGCATGCACAACAAGTCTCTTACGGTGGACAATCAAGCCACCATAGTGGGGGGAAGAAACATTGGTGATGACTACTTTTACCGTTCTGACGGTATTCTATTTGCTGATCTGGATGTTCTTGCAATAGGAGACGTGGTTGCGAAAGTATCTAGCGATTTTGACGCATTTTGGAACAGTGACTCAGCCTATCCCCATGAACTTATTGCTCAATCAACATCACCATCGGAGCACCCCTTATTTAGCCAGCAGGCTAATACTGATGAACTTCCCGGTCTCAGCGAATTATTGCATAACGATTCGATTATTTGGGCTAAAACTCAAATAGTGAGTGATAGCCCCCTTAAAGCCTTGGGTAAAGCAGAGTCGGATCAACTGATTGCGCACGCACTTAAGGAAATAATTGGTCAGCCTAAAAAGCAATTATTACTGGTTTCTCCCTATTTTGTACCAACCCTATCAGGGGTTAAAGCGCTAGAGAGCATTGCAGAAAAAGGCATAAACATAAGTGTATTGACCAATTCTTTTGCCGCTAACGATGTTGCCATTGTGCACTCCGGGTACGCAAAATGGCGGAAACGACTTTTAAAAGCAGATATACGCTTATTTGAGATGCGACCAGGCACGGTGGGCACCGATACCACGATTTACGAGTCTGTCGAAACGAGTCTCTCCAGTTCAGCAAGCAGTCTTCATGCAAAAACCTTTGCTGTTGACGGACAACGTGTTTTTGTTGGTTCATTTAACTTTGATCCGCGCTCAGCAAGGCTCAATACCGAGCTTGGTTTTGTTATTGAGAGCCCCGAAATAGCATCAGCGATGTCGAATGTCTTTAATGAAAAAGTACCTTACAGCGCTTATGAAGTGCTCTTAGCTCCATCAGGTTCGCTCTATTGGCTTGAACGAAACGGAAACCATCATCGTCGATACGACACTGAGCCAGGTACAACCTGGTTCCAGAGATTCTCGGTCGGATTTTTTTCGTTGTTACCCATTGACTGGTTGCTTTAAAAAGTTGGTTAGTTGACTTGATAAAATGTCACTTTCTCATAATCACTTTATTACAAAAATGGTCATGCTGTCCTTAAACTTGAAACCTATAGGTCATCATAATGCTTAATACAATATTAAAATATCTCGGTGTGATCTGGATGGTTGTTATTTTCGTCTTTGTTCCCATCATTTATACCGCATTGCTATTCGTTTCTGATGCTAAAATAAACCTTTGGCTAACTATTTTTTTTATTTCTACCGTTTTCATCACTTCGCTCTGGAATATTTTTAAAAGGTATCGTGAATATAGGGTTGGGCTTCAACTTAGCAAAATGATTTTAGCCGTTTACGTTACTATTTTTGCGTTTGCCACCCTTTATCAAAGAGGTGGGATTTTGTACGGTCACGACATTTCCTTCAATCCTGTTGACGCTCTTTATTTTTCAGTAGTGACATGGACCACTTTAGGCTATGGAGACTTTCAGCCCACTGAAGGCTTACGTTTATTGGCTGCTTTCCAAGCATTGTTAGGGACTTTTTTCATACCGATGCTAATAGCGGCAATGCTATTCTCATTACAACTAAGGTCTAAAGAAGATAATATGAAAAAAAACACCAACGATACAAAGCCGTAGAGCGGATAGTTTTAATGAGGCTTATTTTTCATAACATCAAACTTCTAATAATCCTGTGTGCTTCTTTTATTAGCTTAGGCTGCAGCACAGTCGGACAAATTGAAAATGCCCCTATTTCTGAACAAAACGATAGTGAATTAACATCTGGTGCATTATTCTCAGCCGCTCGAGCCGGAGATCCAGGAGAAATAACTCTTGTTTTGGCTTTTTCCGGAGGTGGAACCCGTGCTTCTGCTTTGTCTTATGGCGTATTAGAGGAACTAAGAGATACCAGTGTCACTATACGTGGTGAATCAACTCGACTGTTAGATGAAGTAGATTTTATTTCATCAGTTTCAGGTGGCAGCATAACTGCCGCCTACTATGGGTTATTTCGAGAAAAAATCTTTTATGATTTCAAGGATAAGCTTCTGACACGAGATTTGAAGGATCAAATAATATCAACAGTTTTAAACCCCTTTCGTTGGTTTCGAATTTAGGAATAACTGATTATACAGTTGGAATATATGCTGATGCGGGATTTGGAGAATATACATTTGGCGACATGCTAAAGAGAGGACCGCCCTATGTTGCCATCAATGCCACAGACTTGTCTCAAGGGGCTAGATTTTCCTTTCTACAGGACTATTTCAATTTAATATGCTCTGATTTATCTACCTTTCCCGTAGCCAGAGCAGTAGCGGCTTCGGCGGCTATGCCGGTACTATTCGACCCTGTTGTATTGAAGAATTACGATACGTGCGACGTTTCGGATTCCGTCAACTTTTTATCCAGCAAAACTTCCGTTGGAAGACACAGCATTCGAGATACCGCCTCTGCTGCACTTTCTTATTCAAATAAAAAAGAACGCCCTTTTGTTCACTTAGTTGACGGAGGCGTATCAGACAATTTGGGGCTCAGGATTATAACTGACCCTGTTGAGTTAACAGGAGGTATAAATAATTACCTAAAGATGATTCATGGAGAGGATAGTTATTCGATTCCACGACATTTTGCCATTATAGCCGTCAACGCATCTGTAAAAGCCGACTCAAGCATAGATAAGAATTCGCATCCACCATCTCTACGTCAAACCTTAAACGCAGTTACTGATGCGCAACTTCAGTTGTACAATAATGAAACAACCGACTTAATAAAGCTTAAATTAGAGCAGTGGGTTGAGGAAACAAAAACACAAGAAAACCCTGTCGAAGCGCACTTAATAACAATAGAGTTGAAATCGGTATCACCAGAGCGCCTGAGAAGCCGACTCAATTTAATCCCGACAACTCTAGGTTTACCCGAAGAAGAAGTTGAGTTACTTATTAACACTGGTCGAAAACTGCTCAGAGAAAGCCCTCAGTTTCAAGAGTTACTCAAGCACATAAGCTCTCAAAGAAAACCGTAATCACAACCGAGTATCAAGACAAAAAATAAGCCCAGAGTGACTTCACCCTGAGCTTACTCGCTACAAGCCAAATTCGAGCATTAGCTGGCGCTTATAGTTACCACCTAGCGGCAGTACTGTTTCGTCAGCCAGCTCGACTTCCTGGTATCGACCGAGCTCTGATAGAAGCTTTCGCAGGTGATCACGCTTTACGATGTGGCTTCGATGGATGCGAATGAACCTATCGTCCAGTATGTCTTCCATATCCGAAAGCGTTGCTCGATGCAGAACTCGCTCGTTGCCAAAGTAGATCTTCACGTAATTACCAAATGCTTCCACCCGCTCTATTGATGCAACAGCAACAAAACGAACCTCGCCAGGGCGCGTTTTAACAGCGATAATGTTTCGTATCATGCTCCCCATACCTAATCCCTCTCCATAACCAGATCTGCATCAATGCTGTTACCACCAGCCATTCGTATCGATGTTCGCCCCTTTATCGAGTAG
>Ga0114911_1001603_pt1 | contig 11557 bp, 18 predicted proteins | sample MalvireepMed_904_FD_89688 | JGI IMG/M metagenome (GOLD analysis project Ga0114911, IMG submission 89688) | Marine viral communities from the Global Malaspina Expedition - Malaspina viral metaG DeepMed_904 | ecosystem: Environmental > Aquatic > Marine > Oceanic | place: Mediterranean Sea...
ACCCCATAGGGGATTTAATCTCAGCAGAATATAATCCCAGACAACTCACCAAAGATCAATTTAATCAATTAAAAGATAGCGTAAAGCGGTTCGGCTTGGTCGATCCAATTATAGTAAATACCCATAAAGACCGCAAGAATATCGTGGTAGGGGGACACCAACGCTTAAAGGTTGCGCTCGATTTAAAGATTGAGAAAATTCCCTGTGTTGAGGTAAAACTGAATCTTGAAAAAGAACGTGAACTTAATATTAGGCTGAATAAAAATACAGGTGAATGGGATTGGGACACCCTTGCCAATTTATTTGATGTTAAGGAACTGACAGATTGGGGTTTTAATGAGAAAAGCCTTGTAGGATTTAGCGATATAGATTACTCCGTATTAGATGATGAAGATATGGAGGCGGAAATCGAAGGGCTGAAAGATGGGACGCGGAAGGCTATACAGATAGATTTCAAACTTGAAGATTATGATGAGGCTTACAAACTTATTTTTGAAATGAGGAAGGAAGGCGTTTACATGGGCGGTTTATTCCTTGAATCTTTAAGAGTGGAATCAAGTAATTAAAAAGATAGCCTTTTATTATGATAGATATACCGAGGCAACTACCTCACTTGCTTTAAGCCGGGCAAAGATAGAACATACCGTTCTATGCCATAATAACAAAAGTAAATTCACCTGCATAGGAAAGCGCGGTACTCTAATTGAGACGGGTATGCCGAAGGGGGTGCAATATAATTTTAACTACGCCCTTTCAATGCTTGAAGATGGCGAGTGGGGTATTTTCATGAGTGATGATTATACGGAGTCCCGAAGGCTTGTAGATGGCAAATTTGAAAAATGTAAATTATCCTATGTATTGAAGGAATTAGAGCGGGTAGTCAATAAGGTGGATAAGAGCGGGGTGCAGTTGGTTGGTATGAATGCTGTAGGCAACCCCTTTTATGCACGGAAAAAATACTCCAAATATGGATTAATAGATACCCGGTGCTTTGCGGTAAAGAAAAATAAATTTCAATGGGATGAGAGTATTTCTACGATTGTTGATTATTATGCAACAGCCTATCACTTGAAACATTACGGGGGAAATTTAATCATTAACCATTGTTTCGCTGATTTTGTCAGATATTCCAAAAAGGGAATCGGGACATTTGATGAAAGAATGGAACAAAAGATAAAAGATTGCCGGGCATTGGTAAGAATGTTCCCGGAAAATGTGGTCTACAGGACAAAGCCAAACCACCCCCCGCTTTCCCATATAGTTGTAAAGCGTTAGGATGGAAAGAATAGACTTACAAAATATTAAACACTCTATTAAACTTGGTTCTGATTGTCCCCATATAAAGCCAAATGTTACGCGGGATACTATTTTCTATTTAGATGGCGAACCTTTGGGCTTTTATATAAAAAACATAAAAGGGATGGTTAAAAAGTTTGCTGCTATTTGTAACGCTGAATTTAAGAGTGATAGAGTGCCTAAACAGAATATGTTAAGAACAAACGGAGAACCCGCGCTTATGCACGACAAGGGAATTTTAGAGGTTCAGCAGTATTGCACAATATTAGGAGGGATGATTCCTAAACCGCACATGAGCAGACCTTACCCTTCAATGAATAGCACCCACCAACACAAGGGCGCGGAGACATTTATTAAAGCCATGCTACTTACTTGCAGGGAATCGGAGGGGATTCTGAAGAAACATTTACCAACGATTTATAAAAAACAAACGGAATTGATGAAGAACGTGCCGGAAAAATGGCGGTTCGGGAAACTATTTACAAGTTCGATATCTAATTATAATATTTCAGCCAAGTACCATACAGATGGTTCAAACATTAAGGGCGCGGTAAATATTATAATAACAAAACGCTTTGATTCAAAAGGCGGATGTTTAAGTATTCCCGATTATGATTTAGCCATAGAGTGCGCAGACAACTCAATGATTGTTTACCCTGCTTACAAGAATATGCACGGAGTTACCCCTATTGAAGCCGGGTCATCAAAGGGCTATCGGAATACGTTCATCTTCTTTGCTTTGCAGGGGTTTCAAAACTATGCCTAAAGCCGTTGATAAACAACAGAGTAGCAAGATAGGGGGAGTAACCGGAAAGGGGTGGAAGCCCGGTCAGTCTGGGAATCCGGCAGGGCGTCCAAAGAAGATTTCTGCATGGTCAGAACAAGCCAAAGAATTATTACAGGCGAGTGAATTAGATATAACAATAACACTACCAGATGGGGATCGGAAAAGGCTTACGCTGAAGGTAGAAGATGGCAAGACAATATTACACGCGGTAATAGGCTCTTTGATATTGGAAGCCCTAAAGGGGAATATACAGGCGGTGCGAGAATTGGCTGACAGAACAGAGGGCAAACCTGCACAGAAATTAGAGACAACAACAACGGAATTACCAGTTGGGTTTGAACTCAACGAAATTTGATGTCTTTAGGCATCAGAGATTATTTATAAAAAGCAAGGCTAAATACCCCTCCCTTGTGGCAGGGTATGGCTCAGGAAAGACTACTGCCTTTGTGCTTATGGGTATGAGGCAATGCGGATTAAACCCGGGTAAGACTATCTTACTGGCAGAGCCTACATATCCAATGATTAAGGATGTATTACAACCCACATTGGAGAAACTTTTAAAAGAGGCAGGATGGGATTATTCTTATTCTGCATCCGATTTAAGGTACATGGTTAGATGGGATAATGGCTATGCTGATTTGATACTCCGTTCTGCTGAGAATTACCGTAGATGGGCGGGGTTAAACCTTGCCTCTGGTGGTATTGATGAGGCTGATTTATTAAAGGATGATTCTGCTTGGATGATGCTTTTGTCAAGGTTAAGGGATGGGAACAGTTTACAGGCATTTATCACCACTACACCAGAAGGTTTTGGGTGGGTATGGCAATACTGGGCGAGTGATGAGGTAAAAGAGGGGTATGAACTTACTCAGGGTAGAACTGAAGATAATAAGGCTCTCCCACAAGAGTTTATTGACAGCCTTAAACTGAACTATGACAGTAGGCTGATCAAGGCATATATGGATGGGGAGTTTGTCAATCTCCAACATGGACAAACGTATTATTGTTTTAGCAGGGAAAAGAATGTCGGACAATACAAATATAACAGCACACTACCAATACGAATTGGAAACGACCAGAACGTTGACCCAATGTGTTCAGTTCTGTGGCAGAAGCATGACACCCATCCCAAGGTACGAGTATTCGATGAGGTGGTTATACGTCACAGCGGAGGAGATGAACTAATGACCGAGAGAATGTGCAGAGAGATTAAACGCAGATACCCAAACAAGGAGTATATGATGTACCCGGATGCTGGTTCATTGCAACGGAGAACATCCGCAAGGCGTACTGATTTTACCATTATGAAAGACGAGGGGATGCGGGTGATAATGGATAGGAGAAATCCTATTGTAACCGATAGGGTGAACTGTGTGAATCGTATGATGGAGAGTACGATTATAGACCCATCCTGCAAAATAATGATTAAAGATTTAGAGCAGGTGGTAAATAAAGATGGTACTCGGGAGATTGATAAGTCAAACAAGGAACTAACCCATATCAGCGATGCTCTTGGCTATTCTCTGATAAAGGAGTTCCCATTACATAATGTTAATATAAGGGCGATTCAACGATGAGTTATGGCAAACAGATGGTACTTAAATCAAGGTTCGATGCACAGCAACAAGATAAAGATGAATGGCTGAGATGTAGGCTTGATGCCCTGAACTTTTACAGAGGCAGAACACGGGAATACATCAACCCCTTTTACAGTAAGGACACTCTAAAGAAAATAGAGGTATCCAATATAAACATCACCAAGCGAATCATTGACCGTGTTTCACTTTGTTATATGGTTGCACCTATCCGTGAGGTAAGCAATGATGCTTACTTTGAACTAACAAAGGGCAAAGACTTCCGTATGCAGAAGGCAGAGACATATACAAACCTATTGGAACTTATACTCATCAAGCCTTGCTTTAGAAATGGCAGAATGGAGTATGATATTATAACAGACTTTGAACCTACCTTTGGCGATGATCCCATGACACCAATCTCAATCGAATATCCTTTGGCTACTCGTTCAACTGTACAGGACAGCACACCGGAACTATGGGCGTATTGGTCGGATGGTGAGCATTTCATCTATGATAAGAATAATAACGGGAAAAGGATATATAACGAGGAGAACCCAGACAATTTAAACCCATACCAGACCCTTCCATTTGTGGAAATTTTCCGTGACGGTAAGCCAGAGACATATTACATGGACACCGATGCCTGTCCCGATCTAATAAGCCAGAATTTGAACATCAATTTGATGGCAAGTGACAGACAGGCGAACATCCGATTTCAGTCCTTTGGGTACATATATATCACAGGGGAGGTAGATAATAAGTATCTGGAAGTTGCACCCGATAAGATTACCAAGATGCAATTAGATTCAACAATGGGAGTAGTAACCCCACCAGACACCACAAGGTCAATAGATGAGTGTATTAGAACCTCATACAAGATGCTGGCACAGAATTATCATTTGTCCACATCCTTTGTGGATGGTTCTGAGCAGGCATCCTCTGGCATATCCCTGCAAATTAGAAATCAAGAACTAAACGACAAACGTAAATCATCTTTGGAGAGATGGCGTAATGTTGAATATAAACTCTTTGACTTGGAGAAAGTGATTATTTCCTCACATACAGGGGTTGACATTGGACAGTTAGATGTGGTGGACTTTAGTGAAAGCATGGAGGTATTATCAGATGAACAGCAAAGAGCAAAAGACGATTGGGATCTATCTCACGGACTTATTGATGAGGTTGATATATTGGTTCGTCGCAATCCTGATTGGGATCGTGATGATGCCGAAGCATATTTGGCGAAACGTAAGAAATCGGTATCTAACATAAAACAGCAATCCGACACAGAAAGCAGTATTTTTAAACTCGGTGCATAATTTAATCCATAAATATTTAGATGGTATTGATTCACTAAAGGATGGTGTTGATAAAAATAGTGAACTCATACTTGGCAGGATTAATTTGGATAGCATGCTCAAAGAGCCACGCAGTTATTTAAAAGCCATTGCCAAAGCCTTTTATGAGGCTCACAGCCAAGAACTGTTGAAGGCTATTGATATTGGCTCAGAACACGGGAAGGAGATAATAAGCAAAAGTGGTAAAGGTTAAAGAGACTAAAAAGGAATTTGATTTTAATAATATCCCAAAGGTTCACAACCTTGTCAATCGTGTGGCTCAGATTATAGTTGGTGATGTGAAGGGTGGTGTGGCTAAAGGTGTGGACATTAAAGATAAGAAGTTTAAACCACTTAAACCTGCCACTATAAAAGCCAAACAGAGGAGCGGATCATCTACCCCCAACAAACCACTATTAGACACACACAGAATGGTTGGTAAAGATGCGAAGGGCGGTTCTGCCAGAGGAATGGACTTTACAGGCGGTACGGGCATATATATTAAGCCACACGCAACAAGGGGTAAGCATAGGGCAACAATTAGAATACCTGCCGACCGTCAATATATTGGAGGTATTCACAATGAAGGATTGGGTGATATGCCTAAGCGTGAATGGTTTGGAATATCTAAACGAGCAGAGAAACGAGCAGATAAAATGGTGAGGGAGTGGATGAGACTGCTCTTTAAAGTATAATGCCACAGACTTATTCAGATGAGGCACTTATAATTGAAGCGGAACTATCTGCAATGGCTGAAAAGGTTGCCATTAATATTGAGGCTCTGATTATCAGAATGACCCTATCGGGCGTGGAGGAATCGGTTGTTACTGCCACCCTGTTTAGTGATCTGCAATCTGGTGGAGTATTATTCGGGTCATTTAAAAATGGGATTAAGAACATTACAAAGGATGCCATCCACAATGTAGCAAATATATCAGCAGGGAAAGAGTTTACAAAGGCAGGGGTTAATACGCTTATGTGGGTAACGGTATCTGGAAAGCCTTGCCCAGATTGTGATGATAGAGAGGGTGAGGTTGGAACTGCGGATTACTTTGATGCCATTGGCAACCCCAAGAGTGGTTTTTCTGTATGTGGTAGGCATTGCCTGTGTAGACTTGTCCCTGCATCTTACAAGGGTGACACAAGGATACCGAGGTGAGTTATGTTCTTTCTTGTATCCTGCTCATTTATATTATTGGCTATTTTGCTTGTATTTTTTCTTGGTTCTTTGGACAGGAGAGCAGAGAGTATATCAGACAGAGAAGGGTAAGCGGGGTGGATATTATTATTGGATCGCTGAACTGGGTCACCATCCTCTACACTTCGGTAAGGGACACCTACAAGTAACCTTACTAATAAGTAAGTAATTTAGTATAATAACAGACCCTTATTATAGAGGGTTAATCACTCAAGAAATAGGAGTAAGAAATGTCACAAGAAAATGTGAAAGAAAGCCAAGAACAGGCAAAAGAAAGCCAAGAACAGGCAAGTGTATTAGAATCTACTTCCGATTTTAACTACAAGCAAGATATGATGAAATACAAAACCCAACGTAATGAAGCAAGGGTCGAGTTGGAATCTATTAAAGCACAGAAAGAGGAAGAAAGGGTTAAAAAGTTAGAAGAAGATGGAAAATTAAAAGAACTACTTTCCGAAAAAAATGCTCAAATTGAAAAGATGACATCTAAAGCAGATAATCAGGGTGCTATTGTTGAAAAGTATAAAACAAGCCTTATTAATAGCATAACATCTGATGAGGAAAGAAAGGAATATCTATCGACTAAAGAAGTGGACTTCTTGGAAGAGTTAAAAAAAGAGAAGGGCGTATTAACCCAAAACGAAGTAATTGTTGCTGTTGACAGTTCAAGACCGTCTGCGAGAGAATCTCGTGATGTTAGTTATGCTGAGTATCAAAAACAAGGCAGAGTTGACAGGGACAAGAACTGGAATCAGTTTGTTAAAAGTCAATCATAATTAGCGGTAAATAAAAACCCCCTGCGGTAACAGGGGGCGGTATTAGACATAAGCCTTATACACTTGGTTATAGGTATAATTTAAGGCTCTCATAAGGTCAAATGCCATTTGTTTATCGCCTTGTATAAGGAAATAATAAAATGGCAAATATTAATCCAACCACCTTATCCACGGACTTTCTTCAAAGTCTATGGACAGAGGCGGTTCAGGCGTATGCCGACCAAAGATTCCGTTTACGGAATATGGTGATGGACTATTCATCTCTAGCATATGGTGGTGCTGAATCTGTGAAAGTCCCATTACTGGCAGAAAAAACATCTGCATCTGCACCTACCGATTCATCTGCTCTAACTTTCGATTCAGGCGGTGAAACCACAGGAACAATCACAATCGATAATCACCCTTACGAAGCAGTAAGAATTGAAGATATTGCACAGGCTCAAGCCTCCAGCGATTTATTCGATGCTTATGCTAAGTCTCTCGGTTACTCCGTAGCCAAAGGGATTGAAGGGTATATTGAAGATACCATTGTTGCAGATACCACTAATACTGTAATAAGCGTATCCACATCGGCAGGTAATCTGTCAACTGATAATGTCCGCTCTGGTCTTGAAATATTATGGGCAAAGAATGTGGACAATACAGATGGATCAACCTATCTGATGTGTTCTCCAAAGGCATATTCAACGCTGATGGATGATTCTGATTTTGCTCACGCATTATCACGAACTGACGGGCAAGCACCTATGCTCACCGGTCAGGTTGGTGTTCTCTATGGATGCCCCGTGTTTGTATCGAGCCTATGGTCTGATGGTGCAACAGGAACTGTCTGTGCATCTCTGTTTAATAAATCAGCAATCGGATTTGCTTGTTCTATTGAGCCTCGTGTTCAGGCACAGTATAATCTGGAATATGTTGCCACTGATGTAGTGGCTGATGCGGTTTGTGGCTGTGATGCCTTAATAGGTGGTCACATTCAAAACTTTGATAATCCGTAAACATTAACTGATGATGGGGGTGGTTAATTCCACCCCTTGATTCTAATTGGAGATTTTAAAAATGGCAAAATTGAAGAAATGGAAAGGGGTGACTATCATGAAAGGTTACGGTGCTGGCGGTACTGCATCTGCCATTTCACCGGGACCCTCCCGGGTGACCCCATCCCAGATGGCTGTTGATTCACTCGGTTATGGCTTTGGAAGTACCAGAGAGGCTCGCAAATCCCCCAAGATAGTTATACCACCCCGCAGACGTAGATAGATGCCTCATTATGGCTCAAAATCTACACGGGTTTTAGAGGGCTTGGATGAAGATTTACAGGAACTGTTGAACGAGGTTATTAAGTTTATTGATATTTCTCTGATTGAGGGATACAGGTCTATTGAAAGACAGATTGAACTTAAAAAACTTGGCAAGACTAAAACCTTAAAATCTAAACATCTGACGGGTGAGGCTTTTGATTTTGCACCGTACAACAACGGAATAGACTGGAATAATCGGGATAACTTCGTGTACACCGCAGGGATAATCAAAGGCATTGCCTGTCAGATGGGTATTCCACTTCGTTTTGGTGGGGACTGGAATCAGAACAATGATTTAACTGATAATAACTTTGACGACCTCTGTCACATGGAACTGGATCATTGAAGCCCACCAATACCACAGCAAAACACCGTGAATGGGTCACAGTCACATTAACCAAAATCAAAGGTGATGTGGGTCACATTAAGGAGAAAACTGATGAACAGGAACGCCACTTATCCAAACTCAATGATAGGGTCGGTAAATCGGAGAATAAAATCTCTGCCATACAGGGTGTTGGCTCTGTCTTGGCTCTTATCTTCTCATCTGTATTTGGTTTTCTATTTACTAAAAATTAGTGCTTTTTGAAAAAGAAATATAAGCGTGCGATTGTAATACCAGACACTCATTTCCCCTATCAGGATAACAGGGCGATGAATGTGGTGTACCACGCAATTAGAAAGGTAGAGCCGGATGTGTTTATATCTCTTGGCGATCTTGGTGAATGGGAATCTGTCAGCCATTGGAACTGGAAAAAAAAGAAGAAACCATCCCTGGAATATCTATTACCGATTGTGGATGAAGAAATTAAAAAGGTAAACCGTGAGATTGACAGACTGGATATGCACCTTGACCATGCCGGGGTAAGTGAAAGGATAGTGCTTACTGGCAACCATGATGAATGGATAAATGATTTCTCTGCTTATTATCCCTATTTGAAGGGATATACCTTTGAGAAGGCGTGCAAGTTCGACAAACGGGGTTGGGATGTAAAACCACACAATGAGCCTTTTAGATATGGTGGTTCTAAACTGGTGATGATACATGGTGCTTTTACCTGTGTTCACCACGCCAAAAAACATGCTTTAGTTTATGGATGCAATATTTTATACGGTCATACACACGATATTCAGAGATACACTATGACACGATATGAAGATGGAACAATTCAAAGTTTAAGTTTAGGGTGTTTGAAGGATTGTTCAAGGGAAGTAAATAAGTTTGTGAAGTCAATACCAAATTGGGGTCATGCCTTTGCAATAATAGATTTTTTTAATGATGGGAATTTTAGTTTGCAGTTAGTTGAAGTAATAAAAGGTAAAAATGGAAAAGCAAGAACAAGCCTGTGGGGTGAAATTATTGAAGGGTGATAGAAACGCTAATCATAATAACAATAGCAATCTCTATTCATTATGTAGCGGAGTACATGGAAACACGCCCGGAATATACTTGCCCGGAATACTGCGAGGTAGATCATGAACATGATACTGAGTAATTGGGAATACATTTTAATTGCAATACTGGCTATTGATAAGGCGGTGGCATTGTCACCCTCTGAGTGGGATGATTTGATCTGGACTGCTCTTAAAAAGATAATATTTAAGGCGGTGGGGAAATAGATGATAGAACTGGCAATTGAAAAGTTAGCAAAAAAGATAAAACTAAAAGACATTCTTATCAAGGTTGGCGATTTATATGTGCAAAGCACACGGTCTGAAACTGATGATAAGGTCTGGGCAAAAGCCAAAGAGTTTATTGAAAAACTTTAATGTATGAGATAATAATAATGATTCTGCTTTTTATAGCAGGGTACACATTAGGAAAATCAAATGGCAAAGACTGATTTTAAATATAGCGATCAAGACTTTTTCAGGAGTGTAGCACCGGACTATGGTAAATATTTAGCACGGACACATCTTAAAAACTTCGTTCAAAGTGCAGGCGATAAATGGAAAATGAGTTCGGTGGGTACAAAGCCATCAATGGTGTATTTTGATGGAGTTGAAGGAAAAGGTGAAGCGAACGCTCTTGCTGTGGATGCGATGAGGGACTTTTATTATGATACCGACAAAGATGAACTCTGGATTTATGTAGCAACTGCCTCTGATGACCCTAATGACGATGAGGTAATTGAAATTGGAGAGGATAAAGATACTTTTATTGACCAGCAACTTGTCAATGCCTCAATGATGCTAAACAGCCTAATCACATCCGTTGTAACCCCTATACCTAAAACCTTTGTTTATAATGACACAGAAGGCACAGAAACGCCCGAATATGACTACTTTATTAAGAGAGCCGAGTGTTTGCTTGCCTTTTCTAATATGGCGAATGCAGAGGGCGATTATGAGGTTGCTGACAGGATGTATGAAATGGTGGCAAATATTGATAAAACAGGCATTGTGGACAGGATTAATGATGGGTCTATTAAACTTGCTTTTGAAAGGGAATCTGCTGATGTCAAGGGTAGGATAATTAGAGGCTCTGTGGCAGGGACAATGGAACTTACTGAACTGTCTGGAAATTGGACAGGCTCACGATATGAGAGGCTTAAAATAGAATGCACCGTGACAGGTGGGTATGGAGTTTCCAAGTTTAAAGTCTGGTCATCAAATTCTGATAAGTTATATGGCACAGAGGGTGGTGAGCAGTTTATTACAGGCAATATGCAGTCCATGGGTGGTATGTATGGAAGGTTTGAGGGTAATTCTGCAACTGATGGGGATATTTGGTACATAGAGGTTAAAAACGATGAGCCAACCAATGCCAGTTCTGGGAGTATTGAATTATGGCGGTAACATATACAAAGGTCGCCTATCCTAAAATTGAGGAAAAGATTTACAAAGTGTTAAACAATGAATTTCCCAGTATATACATCTCATCCGAATATGTAGAACAGGCAGGGGATGAGAGTATTCGTATTCACCTGGCAAGTTCTGATGATGTACTTACCACTAATGTATTTGAAAGACGGGCATACTCTGTGGAACTGTTCCACTATTACGAGGACAAGGATTCAATTAAGAGGACTGAATATGTTAGAAACAGAGTGGACAGATTGAAAGCCCTGCTAAATGATAACCAGTCCATTGATGGATATTGGTATGATCTGCAAATTCCATCCATTGAATATGATGTGGAAACAGATAGGGAAAACTTTAGTGTGACACAGATAATGATCACAATGGAAAATCACGACAGCGTTTAGGAGATAATTATGAGAGGTTGGTACAAGGCAAAAGATACATACAAGGACATCCCAGAGGATGAATCTTATAAAAAGG
>Ga0114911_1001606_pt1 | contig 11535 bp, 10 predicted proteins | sample MalvireepMed_904_FD_89688 | JGI IMG/M metagenome (GOLD analysis project Ga0114911, IMG submission 89688) | Marine viral communities from the Global Malaspina Expedition - Malaspina viral metaG DeepMed_904 | ecosystem: Environmental > Aquatic > Marine > Oceanic | place: Mediterranean Sea...
CGGCAAGACCGCCGGTTTCACCCTGCCGCTGCTCGAGCGGCTCAAGAGCGGCGAACGCGCGCGTCCGCGCCAGGTGCGCGCGCTGGTGCTCACCCCGACCCGCGAACTGGCCGCCCAGGTCGGCGAGAGCGTCGCCACCTACGGCAAGCATCTGCCGCTGAGCTCGGCGGTGATCTTCGGCGGGGTCAAGGCCAACCCGCAGATCGACGCGCTGCGCCGCGGCGTCGACGTATTGATCGCCACCCCCGGCCGGCTGCTCGACCTGTTCGGCCAGAAGGCGGTGTCGTTCGACCAGCTCGAAGTGCTGATCCTCGATGAAGCCGACCGCATGCTCGACATGGGCTTCATCCACGACATCCGCAAGATCCTCAAGGTGTTGCCCGCCAAGCGCCAGACGCTGATGTTCTCGGCGACCTTCTCCAACGAGATCCGCCAGCTCGCCAAGGGCCTGGTCAACGACCCGGTGGAGATCTCGGTGACCCCGCGCAACGCCGCCGCGACCACCGTGACCCAGTGGGTCTGCCCGGTGGACAAACAGCGCAAGCCGGCGCTGCTCAGCCACCTGATCCAGCAGCGCGAGTGGCACCAGGTGCTGGTCTTCACCCGCACCAAGCACGGCGCCAACAAGCTGACCCGCTATCTGGAGGGCGCCGGCATCGAGGCCGCGGCGATCCACGGCAACAAGAGCCAGAACGCCCGTACCAAGGCGCTCAGCGGCTTCAAGTCCGGCGAGATCCGGGTGCTGGTCGCCACCGACATCGCCGCTCGCGGACTGGATATCGATCAGTTGCCCCAGGTGGTCAACTTCGAGCTGCCCAATGTCGCCGAGGACTACGTCCACCGCATCGGCCGCACCGGACGCGCCGGCGCCAGCGGCCAGGCCGTGTCGCTGGTTTCCAGCGACGAGAGCAAGGAACTCGCCGGCATCGAGCGGCTGATCAAGCAGAGCCTGACCCGCACGCCGATCGCCGGCTTCGAGCCGGGCCAGCCGGGTAGCGCGGCGGAAGAGCCGGCCGCGGACGAACGCCCGCGCCAGCCTCGCAACGACAATGCCCGTCGCGGCACCCGCAAGCCCGCCGGGCAACCCCCCCGCAACAGCGACAAGCCGGCCGGCGAGCGCCGCCGACGCCGGGGCGGTCGCGGCCGTGGACGCAGCGCCAACCAGGGCGAGTAAGCCGCGCTAGTCACCTTGAACGCCGGGAGTCAACGCCAGACGGTGACCCCCGGCGCGCTGGCAAGACCCGCACATTGTGGGTTGACGATGCAGAAACGATGCCCGGTGGGCGCCTGCATCACCACCCACGCCTCCAGCCGTTCGACCACACCGGCACCCAGCGCCTGGGACCAGAAGTAGGCCGCTTCGTTGACGTCGTCCTGACCGTCGACGACCAGACACGCCAATCGGCTCTTGTGCATGACAGCGTTCTCCATCGCAAGGGTTATTAGTCACCTATAACCACTATAGCGCCCCCCGGCGCCCCCTCCCGAATCCTTGCGCGCTCGATCGTCGTTGGATGCCGATGGCTGGCAACAGCCGCGGGCGACCCCGTGCGACAGCCGGATATGATCGTCGAGCAGCGCCCGCGCGGCAGCTATGTCGCGGCTCAGCGCCAGCTCGACCAGTTCGCCGTGCTGGCGGTCGAGCACCTTGCGCACCGCCGGGTTGGGCGGCGCCAGGCGACGGTAGCGGTCGAACTGGTCATGCAGTTGTTCGATGAAGCGCAGCAGCCAGTGCGAGCCGCACGACGCCAGCAGCGCGCGGTGAAAACGCAGATGCGCCTGCTCCCACTCTTCCACCCGCCCGGGATGCTCCTCGGCCCGGCGCAGCCGATGGTGTGCCGCCAGCAACTGCGACTCCCATTCTGGATCGCCCGCCTGGAAGGCCTGGGTCAGCGCCATGCATTCGAGCTGAGTGCGCAGCCCGGCAATGTCGTCGAGTTCCTCGAGACGCATCGCCGGCACCCGAAAGCCGCGCTGGTTGACCTGTTCGAGCAGGCCATAGGCCGCCAGCCGGTTGAGCGCCTCGCGCAGCGGGCTGAGCCCGACCCGGTAATGATCCTTCAGGGCGCTGATGGCGAGTTTCTCGCCGGCCGCGAAGCGCCCGCGAATCAAGTCCTGCTTGAGCGTCTCGAAGATTCGGCTCGAGGCCATGTCGCGGCTGGCGGATGGCGATGCGGTCATGGCGTGGTTCCCGGTGCAGTGTGCAAGGCGCGCTCCCCGATAAGGGTTTCTGGACGATTTTCCCGCGGCGCTGCCACGTCGCGTGAATCCCGTGTTGACGTTAGCCAAGTCCCGCGCCATAGTCATCTCAAGAAAATCGATTTTTTTATTCAAAACGATTTATAACACAACAATCGATTGGAGACGGCATGTTGACGCCCTTTTCCTCGGCAACGCCCTACGCCTCCCAGCGCAGCGCCACCTATGCCAAGCACGGCATGGTCGCCGCCTCGCAGCCCCAGGCCAGCCAGATCGGCCGCGACATCCTCGCCCGGGGCGGCAACGCGGTGGATGCCGCGATCGCCACTGCCGCGGCGCTGACCGTGGTTGAACCCACCGGCTGCGGAGTCGGCGGCGACGCCTTCGCGCTGGTCTGGATCGCCGACAAGAACGGCGAGACGGGGGCGCTGCACGGCCTCAACGCCAGCGGTACCGCGCCCGCCGCGCTGACCCCACAGGCACTCGCCGAGGCCGGCTTCGAGGCCATGCCGCTGTACGGCTGGACGCCGGTCACCGTGCCCGGCATCCCGGCGGCCTGGGCCGAGCTGTCGCGGCGCTTCGGCAAGCTCGACTTCCAGACGCTGCTCGCCCCGGCGATCCGGCTGGCCCGCGAGGGCTTCCCGGTCTCGCCGGTGATCGCCAGCCTGTGGCAGCGCGCCGAGACGACCTTCCGCGAACATCTCACCGACGCCGCCACCGCCGGCTGGTTCGAGACCTTCGCGCCGACCGGTCGCGCGCCACGTGCCGGCGAGTGGCATCGCTGCGAGGACCAGGCACGGACCCTGGAAGCGATCGCCGCAAGCTGTGGCGAGAGCTTCTACCGCGGCGAGCTGGCCGAGCGCATCGACGCATTCTCGCGCGACACCGGCGGCTATCTGCGCGCCGCGGATCTTGCCGGCTACCAAGCGGAGTGGGTCGCGCCGATCGCCGCCGATTACCGCGGCCACAAGGTCTGGGAGATCCCGCCCAATGGCCAGGGGCTGGTCGCGCTGATGGCGCTGCGCATCCTCGCGGGTTTCGAGATCGACAGCCGCGACAACCCCGAGGTGCTGCACCGCCAGCTCGAGGCGATGAAACTTGCCTACAGCGACGGCCAGGCCCACATCACCCAGCCCGAGCACATGACCCACAGCGTCGCGGCGCTGCTCGGCGACGCCTACACCCGCAAGCGCCGCGCGCTGATCGGCGAGCGCGCGCTCGAGCCGCGCCCGGGCACGCCGCAGGCCGGCGGCACCGTCTACCTGGCGACCGCCGATAGCGACGGCAACATGGTGTCGTTCATCCAGAGCAACTATCACGGCTTCGGCTCCGGGGTGGTGGTGCCGGGCACCGGCATCGCGATGCACAATCGCGGCCACGATTTCAGCCTCGACCCGACCCACGACAACGTGCTCGCGCCGGGCAAGAAAACCTTCCACACCATCATTCCCGGCTTTTTGACCCGCGACAACGGCACGCCGCTCGGGCCGTTCGGCGTGATGGGCGGCTTCATGCAGCCCCAGGGTCACGTCCAGGTGGTGATGAACCTGATCGACTTCGGGCTCAACCCGCAGGCCGCGCTCGACGCCCCGCGCTGGCAGTGGATGGGCGGCAAGCGCATCGGCATTGAGCATGGCTACCCGGCGCCGCTGGTGCGGGCGATGGCCGAGCGCGGCCACGACATGCGCGTCGAGCACGATCCGCGCGGCTTCGGGCGTGGGCAGATGATCATCCGCGACCCGGACAGCGGCATCTACTGCGGCGGCACCGAGCCGCGCACCGACGCCAGTATCGCGGTGCTGTGATCATGCTGCGTACCCAGACCCAGCTGTTTCTGGCTTTCCTGCGCATCGGCCTGTTCGGCTTCGGCGGCGGCCCGTCGATGATCCCGCTGGTCCATCAGGAGGTGGTCGAGCGCCACGCCTGGATGGACGACGAGACGTTCGCCGACGTGCTGGCGATCGGCAACACCCTGCCCGGGCCGATCGCCACCAAGATGGCCGGCTATATCGGCTACCGGGTCGGCGGCGTGCTGGGTGCGCTCAATGCGCTGATCGCGGTGATCGTGCCGGTGATCGTGGCGATGGTCGCGCTGCTCGGCCTGTACGCCCGTCACGGCGACCAGCGCTGGGTGCAGGGCATGGGCCAGGGCGTGGTGCCAGTGGTAATGGTGATGATGGCCAAGCTGACCTGGGACTTCTTCGCCAAGTCGCGGGCCAGCCTCGGCTGGCTTGTGACGCTGACGATGGGCGCCGTCGCCGGCGGGCTGATCTACTGGCTCGGCGTACATCCGGGACTGGTGATCGGGGCGCTCCTGCTCGCCGCGCTGCTGCGCCCCGAGCCCCGCCGTACGGCCAGCGAGGCGAGCAAATGATCTACTGGCAGCTGTTCCTGGCGTTCTTCATTCCCAACATCGTCGGCTACGGCGGCGGTCCGGCGATCATCCCGCTGATCGAAAACGAGGTGGTCGGCCGCTACGGCTGGATGAGCTCGCAGGGCTTCGCCGAGACCCTGGCGCTGGGCAACGCCTTGCCCAGCCCGATCGCCACCAAGATGGCCGGCTATATCGGTTACGACGTCGCCGGCGTGCCCGGCTCGCTGACCGCCATCTTCGCCACCGTCGCGCCGTCGCTGCTGCTGATGCTGGCCGCGCTGGGCACGCTGTATCGCTATCGCGACTCGGTCAAGGTCAAGTCGATGAGCCAGTGGGTACGCCCGGTGGTGATGACGCTGATGGCCTATCTGACCTGGCGCTTTCTCGCTGAAGGGCTGGACACCGCCGGCACCCTGCACACCGCGATCATCGCTGGCGTGGCCGGCGTATTACTCCTGGCGACCCGGGTCCACCCGGCGTTCGTCGTGTGTTTCGGGCTTGGCTACGGCGCCCTGCTACTCGGCTAGCGGGCGACCGGGACCTTGCCCGTTCGCGGTTCGGCGGTACACGCACGAACCGAGTGTGGCCCTCGCGGGCCAGTAACGACGCAATGCATCAATACGATGACCTACAAGGACAAAACAGCCATGTCATTCTTTCCACCACAGTCAAGCAAGCCCCGTTCCACACGTCTCAAGCTGGCCATTGGCGGCCTGGTGCTGGGCACCACGCTCGGCGCCAGTGCATCGGCGCTGGCCCAGTCCGAGGACTATCCCAGCAAGCCAGTGGAACTCATCGTGCCCTGGTCGCCGGGTGGCGGCAGCGATACCCTGATGCGGCTGATCTCCAATAATGCCGAGGAGTACCTGGACCAGCCGATGCCGGTGATCAACATGCCCGGAGTCAGCGGCACCACCGGCCTCAAGGAGCTTTCCAAGCGCGAGCCCGACGGCTATACGGTGGGTCAGATCCACGAGGGCCTGCTGGTCGCCAACGCGACCGGCCTGACCGATCTCAACTGGGACGACTTCACACCGGTGGCCGCGATGACCGCCTCGCCGCAGTACCTGACGGTCAACGCCGACAGCCCCTGGCAAACCTTCGACGAGTTCGTCGATTACGCCAAGAAGAATCCCGGCGAGATCCGTGTCGGCGTGACACTCGGCGGCATTCCCCATGTCCAGGCGGCAATGATAGAAGACGCCGCGAACCTGTCGTTCCGTTACGTCGGCTTCGAGGGCACCGGTGCTCGCATCCGTTCGCTGGTTGGCGGGAACATCGACGCGGCGATCGGCGACATCGCCTCGAGTGGCGAATTCGTCAAGAATGGCGATCTGCGCTTCCTGGCGGTGGGCAGCGCAGAGCGCCAGGAGGAGACCCCGGACGTACCAACATTCAAGGAACTCGGCTACGACTCGCTCAGCCTCAACATCGTGCGCGGCCTGATCGCCCCCAAGGGCACCCCCGAGGACAAGGTCGCGGTGCTCGCCGACGCCATGCAGCAACTCTCCCAGGATGAGGAGTTCATCCAGCAAGTCCGTAATGCCGGTGCCCAAGTGCAATTCCTAGGCCCGAAGGCGTTCACCGACTACATCAAACGCACCGACGGGACCATCGAGCGGCTATCAGGGAAGTTGGCTCAATGAGTTCGTCCGCCCCTTCACGGCAGACCCGGTCCTCGGACCGGGTCGTCGTCGACACCGATACCCGACGCGCCAGTGCCCTCGCCCATCTGCTGCTGAACGGCACGCTGTTGGTGCTGTTCGGCGCGCTGTTCGTGCAGGCCGGAGCGCTGCCTTCGTCAGCGTGGGAGCCGCTCGGTGCGGGCAGCTTTCCGCGCTTGGTCCTGGCCGTCCTGATGCTGATCAATCTGGGCATCATGGCCCAGGAGTGGCTGCACTACCGTGGCGCGCCGAGCGCTGCAGCGGGGCTGGTCAAGCGCTGGCTGTGGCGCCAGCGGCTGGCATTCGGCGTCCTTGCGCTGTTCGTCCTGTACATCCTCGGCGTACCGATGCTGGGCTTTCGCCTGGCTTCGCTGGCGTTTTTGATCCTGGTTCAGTTTGCACTCGGCGCACGCCGCCCGCGCAGCCTGGCGATCGCCGCGGTCATTGCCGTGACGTTTTCGTTCGGCCTCGACTGGCTGTTCCGGGATGTCTTCATCATCAGCCTTCCCCGCGGCCCGTTCAGCTGATTCACGGCTCGCGGCTGCCTTCGAAAGGAGATGCAACATGACGGAAGCGCTGTTCGCCGGCATGGACCAGCTGTTCACGCTATCGACGATGGTCACCATGCTGCTCGGCGTGGTCGCCGGCGTCATCGCCGCGGCGATCCCGGGCTTTACCATCACCATGGCCATCGTGCTGACCCTGCCGCTGACCTTCACCATGGATCCGCTACAGGGCGTGGCGACCATGCTCGCGGTCTACGTCGGCGGCTATTCGGGCGGGCTGATCAGCGCCGCCCTGCTGGGCATTCCCGGCACGCCGTCGTCGGTGGCCACCACCTTCGACGCCTTCCCGATGGCGCGCAGTGGCCAGCCCGGCCGCGCCCTGGCACTGGGCATCTGGGCATCGTTCTTCGGCGCCCTGATCAGCGCGATCATCCTGATCATCGCCGCCCCGCCGCTGGCGATGATCGCCGTCAAGCTGGGCGCCTGGGAATATTTCTCGCTGATCATCTTCGCCATGACGGTGGTCGCCAGTCTGGTCGGCAAGTCGATGCTCAAGGGGCTGATGACCGGCCTGCTGGGGTTGTTCATCGCCACCGTGGGCGCCGACCCGATGATGGGCGTGGCGCGCTTCACCTTCGACGCCGATCTGCTCGCCAACGGCTTTCCGTTCTTGGTGGTACTGATCGGCATCTTCGCCGTCAGCCAGTTGCTTCAGGAGGTCGAGGACGCCGAGCAGACCCAGCGCGGCAAGCAGCTGATTTCTTCCAACGTGGCCTTCAAGCCGCTCGATGCGCTGCGCGAGACGCTGGCCCATCCGGTCAACCTGATTCGTTCGTCGCTGGTCGGGGTGTTCATCGGCGCGGTGCCCGGCGCCGGCGGCAGTATCGCCAACCTGTTGGCCTACGATCAGGCCAAGCGCGCCTCCAAGACCCCCGAGCAGTTCGGCACCGGAGCGCCCGAGGGGGTGATCGCCTCGGAGTCTGGCAACTCGGCAACCTCGGGGGGCGGATTGATTCCGATGATCGCGCTGGGCATCCCCGGCAGCGCCGTCGACGCGGTGCTGATGGCCTCGTTGATGGTCCACGGCATCGGCATCGGCCCGCGGCTGATTCTCGACAACGGCGACCTGGTCTACGGCATGTTCATGGCCATGCTGCTGGCCGCGTTCATGGTGCTGGTGGTATGCCTGTTCAGCATGCGTCTGTTCCTGCGCGTCACCGACGTGCCGCGCTCGGTGATCGTGCCGGTGGTGCTGGTGTTCTGTGTGGTCGGCGCCTTCGCCCTCAACAATCGCGTCACCGACATCTACCTGTTGCTCGGGGTGGGGATCTTCGGTTACATCCTCAGCAAGCTCAACTATCCGCTGGCACCGCTGGTGCTCGGGGTGATCCTTGGCCCGATCGCCGAAACCAACCTGCGCCGCGCGCTGATGATCGACGAGAACTGGGCGCTGTTCTTCACCCGGCCGATCTCGCTGACGCTGCTGATTCTCGCCGCGGTATCGGTGGCCTTCGCGATTCGTCACCGGCTGCGCCAGCGTCACGCCGCGACACCCGCCTGAGCCGGCCCCTGCGGGGGCCGCTTTGGCCCTTCGACTACGACCTGCGCCCCGCCTCGCGGTTGTAGCTCGCATCACCAGACTACCGTTCGGCGGAATCCGAACGCGTCACCCCTGGTCTGCCTGATTCGCCAGATAGGCATGGATCGCGGCGAAATCGTCGCGGCCATGGCCGGCCGCCTTGGCGCTGCCGTACAGCGACTTGGCCAGGCTGGCGAGATACAGTGGCTGATTCTGCTCGTAGGCGGTCAGGTCGAGCAGTTGCAGGTCCTTGTGCATCCACTCCAGCGGGAACTGGGCGGCATAATCGCCGCTGCGGATCAACTCCGCCTTGCCGGCGAGAAACGGCGCCGACACCGGCAGGTTGGGCAGCGTATCCATCAGAAAATCCCGCGAGAAACCGAGGTTTTCGCCGAGCAGGGCGGTCTCGGCGTAGACCAGCATCGATTGCGCCAGCTGGGCGTTGACCAGCATCTTGAAGGCCGCGCCCTGCCCCGTCTCACCGGCATGCACGATCTTCTGGCCCATGCAGTCGAGAAGCGGTCTCAGGATCTCGACATCCTCGCGTGCGCCGCCCACCAGGAACGTCAGCGCGGCCTCCTCGGCCGGCTGCTTGGTGCCGGCGACCGGCGCATCGACGAAACGCAGGCCATGCCCGCCGGCGCGGGTCGCCATCGCGCGGCTGAACGACGGGTTGACGGTAGAGCAATCGACCCACAGCGCGCCTTCGCCCATCGCCGCCACGAAACCGCCCTCGCCGAACGCCACCGCTTCGACGACGCTCGGTTCGGCGAGCATGGTGAAGACGATGTCCGCCTCGGCGACGGCCTCCTCAGCCGAGTTCGCTCCGCGGGCGCCAGCCTCGACCAGCGCCTCGACCGGCTCCGGCGAGCGGTTGAAGACGCTCAGCGTCAGGTCATCGTGGCGCATCAGGTTACGCGCCATGTGCCGGCCCATGATGCCCAGACCAATGAAGGCTACTTTCATGATGCTTCTCCCTGTCGGTTGGCGACGTTCGATACATCCCGGTACGCGAACGCATCGACCTATCCTGTGCTAGTGAAAATCGCGTCGGTTCAACTAGGCTAGACTTCGGCTTGATAACCCGTGGCCTAGCCGGCCGTGCCTACCACTTTCCAGAAAGCGCTCCATGACTACAGAAACTCGCAACGGCAGCCCTGAAAGCAATAGCGACCCGACACCTCACAAGCGCTGGTCAAGCACGCTTCCAACCTGGGTCGGCATCGGTATCTTCATCTATCTCTCGGTTTTCGCCCTGGGCTTTGCCCAGCTGTTTCTGGTGCCCGTGGTGTTGGCCTTTCTGCTATCGATGGTGTTCAGCCCGATACGCCGTTTCTTCGACCGGCGCGGCCTATCCCAAGGGCTGTCGGCGCTCATCATCATCACCTCCCTGCTCACCGGTCTGTTCGCGATCGCGGCCGCCCTGGCGGTCCCCGTCAGCGGCTGGATAAACAATGCGCCGCAGATAGAGATGCGCATAGAAGGCCGACTCAACGAAATAACCGGCCCGTTCAGCGAGCTGTTCGAAGCCAAGGAAAAGCTCGATTCGATGGCGAGCTCCGATTCACCAAAGGTTCAACAGGTCGAAACCCAGGATGACAATCTCAGCCAGAAACTCGCGGCGCTCGTGCCCACCGTGATGACGCAGTTCCTGTTCACCCTGGTGCTTCTGCTCTTTCTGCTCGCCTCGGGCGACATGTTCTACGAGAAGCTCGTGCACATCATGCCCACTCTGCGCGACAAGAAACGCGCGGTGCGGATCACTCACGATATAGAACGTAAGTTGTCGCGCTACCTGTTCACCATCACCGTCATCAATGCCGGCCTGGGCTTCGTCGTCGCGATAGCGATGTGGGCCATGGGCATGCCCAGCCCGCTGGTCTTCGGGATCATCGCCTTCCTGTTCAATTTCGTCCCGTACCTCGGCGCCTTGGCGGGCATCATCATTGCCGCCATGGTTGCCATCGTTTCGTACGACTGGATTGGCTGGGCACCCATCGTCGCCGGCACCTATTTCTTCCTGACCACGCTCGAGGGGCAACTCATCACCCCCTATTTCGTCGGCCGCAGCCTGCGTCTCAATACCGTGGTGGTGTTCCTGACCATCTCGTTCTGGGCCTGGCTATGGTCCGTGGTGGGCATGATCGTCGCCGTCCCCCTGTTGGTCGCGGTCAAGACGCTCAGTGAGCACATCGATGGCCTCGAGCCGCTCGGCCACTTTCTCAGCGAACGCCATGCCGAACGACAGGCCACGGCGACTGCCAGCGAGCAATAAAGGCGCTTGATGAAGCCTTCGGCGAGTGGTGGAAACAACGAAGGTCCGTGTCGAGACACGGACCTTGCAGGTCATTCACGCTATTCTGCCGCCAGCGGCCCAGCGTCGCTGCCTGCTGGATCCGATGGCCCGGAGCGACGGGTCAGAATTCCAGGCAGATCTTGCCGAAGTGCTTCTGGCCTTCCTGATGGCGGAACGCTTCGGTGATCTCGTCGAGTGCGAAGCGCCGATCGATTACCGGCCGCAGGCCGCTGATCTCGATGGCGCGAATCATCTCGATCTGCTCCTGACGGCTACCCACGATCAACCCCTTGAGCGAGGCCTGCTTGGCCATCAGCTTGGCGGTGGGCACCTCGCCGCCACGCCCGGTCAAGACACCGATCAGCGCGATATGCCCGCCAATACGCACCGCCTCGATCGACTGCGGCAGCGTGCCAGGACCGCCGACCTCGATGACGTGGTCGACGCCACGCCCCTCGGTGAGCTGCTTGACGCGCTTGCCCCACTCCGGCTCGCTCTTGTAGTTGAGCGTGTGGTCGGCACCCAGCTCGCGCAGCTTGGCGATCTTGTCATCGGAGGACGAGGTGGCGATCACCGTCGCCCCCATCTGCTTGGCAAACTGCAACGCGAAGATCGACACCCCGCCGGTACCCAGCACCAGCACGCTGTCGCCGGGCTTGATGCCGCCGTCGACCACCAGCGCCCGCCAGGCGGTGAGCCCGGCAGTGGTCAGCGTCGCCGCCTCGGCATGGCTGTAACCCGCCGGCGCGCGGGTGAACCAGCTCGCCGGCCGGATCACCTGCTCACGGGCATAGCCGTCGACGCCGTCGCCGGGCACGGTCTTGAAATCGCCGACCAGCGCCGGGCCGGTCTGCCAGCTGGGAAAGAAGCCCGAGACCACGCTGTCGCCGACCTTGAACTCGTCGACGCCTTCACCG
>Ga0114911_1001612_pt1 | contig 11488 bp, 8 predicted proteins | sample MalvireepMed_904_FD_89688 | JGI IMG/M metagenome (GOLD analysis project Ga0114911, IMG submission 89688) | Marine viral communities from the Global Malaspina Expedition - Malaspina viral metaG DeepMed_904 | ecosystem: Environmental > Aquatic > Marine > Oceanic | place: Mediterranean Sea...
CGGCTGATCGAAGCCGGCCTGGCCCTGCCAGCCTATGAACAGGTTCTCAAGGCCTCCCATACTTTTAACCTGCTGGACGCCCGCCACGCCATCTCGGTTACCGAGCGTCAGCGCTTCATCCTGAGGGTTCGCACCCTGGCTCGAGCCGTTGCCCAGGCGTACTTCGACAGCCGTCGCTCGCTTGGCTTCCCGCTCGCTCCCGAGGCGCTGCGCAAGGAAGTCCTTGCCGCCGCTGAGGCCGCCGACGACAAGGCGAAAAGCAAGAAGGGCAAGAAAGCGAAGAAGGCACAGCAGGAACAGGGGAACGCATAACCATGGCAACACAGGATTTTCTGGTCGAACTGGGCACCGAAGAGCTGCCCCCCAAGGCCCTCAAGCCGCTGTCTGACGCCTTTACCCAGGGCATTGCCCGGGGCCTGGAAGAAGCGGGCATCGAATTCGGCAAAGTTGAAGCCTTTGCCGCTCCGCGCCGCCTGGCCGTGCGCATCCGGGATCTGGCTGACTCCCAGCCGGACAAGTCGGTTGAAAAACGTGGCCCTGCCGTCAAGGCGGCATTCGACGACGCTGGCAATCCGACCCGCGCGCTGACCGGCTTTGCCACCTCTCTGGGCGTAACCCCGGACCAGCTCGACACCCTGGAAACCGACAAGGGTGCCTGGGTGGTCTACCGCACGGTCGAGCAGGGCAAGCCCACCGTAGAGCTGATGCCAGAATTGGTGGAGCAATCCCTGGCCGGCCTGCCGATTCCCAAGCGCATGCGCTGGGGTGGCCACCGTACCGAGTTCGTGCGTCCGGTCCACTGGGTAGTAATGTTGTTCGGCAACAAGGTGATCGAGGCGCCCATCATGGGCCTGACTCCGGGCAACAAGACCCGTGGTCACCGCTTCCATTGCCCGAAATCCCTGATCGTACCCACGCCGAACGATTACGAAGTCGTCCTCAAGCAGGAAGGCTATGTGATTGCCGATTTCGCCGAGCGCCGGGAACAGATCCGTGCCGGCGTCACCGAGCTGGCCGAGAAGGAAGCCGGTGGCAAGGCAGTCATCGATGAGGGCCTGCTGGACGAAGTCACCGCACTCAACGAGTGGCCAGTGCCGTTGATGGGTCGCTTCGAGGAACGGTTCCTCGAGGTTCCGGCGGAGGCCCTGATTTCCTCCATGAAGGAACACCAGAAGTACTTCCACGTGGTGGCCGCCGACGGGGAAATGCTGCCGCTGTTCATCACCGTGGCGAACATCGAAAGCAAGGACCCGTCACAGGTTGTTTCCGGTAACGAGAAAGTGATCCGGCCCCGGCTCTCCGATGCCGCGTTCTTCTACGAAACCGACCGGAAGACCAAGCTCGAGGATCGCATCGACGCCCTCAAGCCCATCGTGTTCCAGGAAAAACTGGGCAGCATCTACGACAAGTCTGTGCGCGTTGCAGCGCTGGCCAAGAAAATCGCCGACGCCATCGGCAGCGATCCGGCACTGGCCGAGCGCGCCGCCATGCTGGCGAAGACCGACCTGGTCACCGAAATGGTCCTGGAGTTCACCGACCTGCAGGGCATCATGGGCCAATACTACGCCGCTAATGACGGCGAACCGGAAGACGTGGCCAAGGCGCTGAACGAGCAGTACATGCCCCGTTTCGCCGGCGACGATTTGCCAACAACCCTGACCGGCTGTGCCATTGCCATCGCGGACCGTCTGGACTCCCTGGTGGGCCTGTTCGGCATCAACCAGCCGCCATCCGGCACACGGGACCCGTTCGCCCTGCGCCGGGCCTCCCTGGGGGTGCTGCGCATTATCATCGAGCGCGAACTGCCGCTGGACCTGCAAACCTGCTGCGAGTGGGCCGAAGAGAACTTCACCGTGCTGACCGAGCAGAACACCGCCAGCACCGTGGTGGACTACATGCTGGAGCGCTTCCGTGCCCACTACGACGAGCAGGGCATTGGCGCCGAGGTCTACCTGGCCGTTCACGCCCGCCGTCCGACCCGCCCGCTGGATTTCGACCGCCGGGTAAAAGCGGTGGAAGCCTTCCGGCAGTTGCCCGAGGCGCAGGCCCTGGCCGGCGCCAACAAACGGGTTTCGAACATCCTGACCAAACAGGGTGGCGAAAGCATCGGTGAAACGGTCGACGCCAGCCTGCTGCAGGACAGCGCCGAAAAGGCGCTCGCCGAGCAGGTCGACCAACAGGCCGCCAAGGTTCTGCCGCTGTTCGAGAACGGCGACTACGCCAGTGCCCTGAGCTCACTGGCAAGCCTGCGGGCACCGGTGGACAACTTCTTTGATGAAGTGATGGTCATGGCCGACGACGAGGCAGTAAGGAACAACCGGCTGGCGCTGCTGAACCGCCTGCGCAACCTGTTCCTGCGCGTTGCGGATATCTCCCTGCTGCCCACAGCAGGCTGAGACCGGACCAAGGGGCACGCGCACAACGATGTTGATCATTCTCGACCGGGACGGGGTCATCAACGAGTACGATGGCAATTACATCTGCTCAGCGGATGAATGGCACCCCATTCCCGGCAGCGTTGAGGCGGTGGCCCGGCTCTGTATTGCCGGCCATCGCATTGCCATCGCCACTAACCAGTCAGGCATCGGCCGCGGCTACTACGACACCGAAGAGCTGGATGCCATGCACGAGAAGCTCGAGCAGCTGGTGGAAGCCCAGGGTGGCTGCATCGACTTCATTGCCTACTGCCCCCACCACCCCGACGACCAGTGCTGCTGCCGCAAGCCGCTCACCGGCCTGCTGGAGCAGATCCGCGAGCATTTTCATCTCGCCAGCCTTGAAGGGGTCATCATGGTGGGAGACAGCCGCAAGGACCTGGAAGCCGGCCACGCCGAAGGGTGTCGTCCGGTACTGGTGAGAACCGGTAATGGACTGGACACCGAACGCCATCTGGACGCCAGACCCATACCCGGCGCCGATGTCAGTATCTACGATAATCTCAGCAAATTTACGGATTCCCTTTTATCCGCCGAGGGCTGGTAAAACCGAAGCGAATCCGTATAATACCGGCCGTTGATCGGCGTGTGGCGCAGCTTGGTAGCGCACTTCGTTCGGGACGAAGGGGTCGCAGGTTCGAATCCTGCCACGCCGACCATTTTCCCGTTTATTCCCTTCCCGTTTTTCCCCCCTAGCGGTACGCATCAAAAAATCGACTTATCGTCGAGGCCGTCAATCACAGCGCTGATTACGTAACTAAAGCAACGGCTCCACAGGCAACAAAGAGAACAGATACACCAATGCCCGTTTGAAAGGGCCGGTATTCGGGTCATGGTGGTGCTCGATCGTTTCTGCACCCGTGAACTCCAGCCACCGGAGATCGCCGTCTTCATCCAGCACAACCTCATAAGCCGCCAGTCTGACTTTCTCGGGAAAGGCGGATTCAAGTGCGGTCGCCAGCTCCGGGCTCTTGATCAGAAAACCCAGCTCGGTGTTCAGGTTCGCTGAACGGGGGTCGAAATTGAAGGAACCAACAAAAAGCGTCTGACCATCTACGGCAAAGGTTTTGGCGTGAAGGCTGGCGGCCGAGCTTCCGGCAATGCCGCCAGGGCTCGACTTGGTGTCTTTATCTTCCGATCTAAATTTGCGCAGCTCGAACAACTCCACACCCGCCTTTAATAAGGCCTCCCGATATTTCGCATAGCCTGAATGCACCAGGGCGACGTCGTTGGCTTCCAGGGAGTTGGTGAGAATCCGTACCTGCACACCGGCGCTTTCAAGCTCGCGAAACAGCTCGACGCCACGATTACCGGGGACGAAGTAGGGCGAAACCAGGGTCACTGTCTTTTCAGGTTCACCCAACGCCAGAGCCAACTGTTGGCTCAATAGACCCTGCTCTCCTTCGAGCCCCTGGGCCTTGGCAGGATCATCGCTCACCATCTCTACCGGCGCCCAGACAAAAGAGACCTCCCGGTCCAGCAATTCCCTGAGAAACTCTGAATTCTGCAAAGCAGCCACGAAGCGCCGGGCTTCAGCATCCTGTTGAACGGAAGCAAGATCGGCTGCCATAGCATCCAGATCCTCCTCATCGGCCCCTGATAGCAACCGATCCGCCGGATACGCGGACTGACTCGCCCAGTAGCGATCAAAATCCCTGGAAACACGATCCACGACAGGCCCGATCGCCAGAACGTCCAGATCCGCGAAAAGGGCACCGTCACCTACACCGAAATACTCATCGGCAATGTTGCGGCCGCCAATGATGGTGGCCTGGTTGTCAGCCGTGAATGACTTGTTGTGCATCCGGCGGTTCAGGCGACCAAAGTCCGTCAGAAAACCCAAAGTCCGGGAACTACGGATCACAAACGGATTGAACAGCCGAACCTCGACGTTGTCGTGATGATTTAACGCCGCCAGGAGATCGTCCAGGCCGGCGATGCCGTTGTCATCCAGGAGCAACCGAACCCGAACGCCACGTTCGGCCGCGCGATATAGCGAGTACAGAAGCAGCTTGCCGGTAATATCGTCCCGCCAGATGTAGTACTGGACATCCAGGGATCTCTCGCTGGCCTCTGCGAGCAAAGCGCGGGCAACGAAAGCGTCCAGTGGATGCTCCAGCGTTGTAATACCACTGAGATCGGGGTGGGTTTCAATCTCTCTGCCAACTGCGCTGCCAAGGCGCGTATCTGCCGTCTGCGCCTGAACGAATGCAACAGACTGTGAGCGGTCTTTCAGGGATGGCAACGCACAACCTGCCAGCAGACCTGTGAGCAGTAGGAGTGCGAGAGGGGCGAAAGTTCGGCTTTCGATCATTTTCAAAGGGGCCTGCGACTATGGGCACAATCTGAAGCATGCCACAGAGTAATCGCTTTATCAGGACAGAGAAGAAACGTCACGGTAGAGCGATCTACTGAGAAAGGCCCGTCCTCAATTCGTTAAGCCTATTTGTTCTATAGATATAACTTTATTGGCTAAGAGCCTCCTGACGGGTTATTGTTATTCCGACATCAAGAGGCGACCCGCCTCCACCAGCAAAACCCGACAGGAGATTCATCATGAGTTTATTGCTTGGCTCTACCGCCCCGAACTTCACCATCGACAGCACCGCCGGCCAGATCAACTTCCACGACTGGGCAGGTGATTCCTGGGTATTCTTCTTCAGCCACCCGGCCGACTTCACGCCGGTGTGCACCACTGAAATGGGCCGCACCGCGCAGCTGGCGAAAGAATTCGAGGCCCGCAACGTGAAGCCCCTGGGTCTTTCCACCGATACCGTGGAAGAGCACGTAAAGTGGATTGAAGACGTGAACGACACCCAGAACTGCAACCTGCAGTTCCCGATCGTTGCTGACGCTGACCACAAAGTGGCCGAGCTGTACGAAATGATCCACGCCGGCGAGAGCGAAACTGCCGCTGTACGCAGTGTGTTCATCATCGACCCGAACAAGAAGATCCGCCTGACCATGACCTACCCGATGGCGGTGGGCCGTAACTTCGACGAGATCCTCCGGGTTATCGATGCCCTGCAAACCGGTGATGCCAATAAAGTTGCCCTGCCGGCAGACTGGCGCAAAGGAGACGACGTGATCATTCCGCCCTCCATTTCCAACGAGGAAGCCAAAGGCCTGTTCCCACAAGGCTGGAATGAAATCCGTCCGTACCTCCGCACCACCAAGCTTTAATCTGGTTCGCGGATGAAAAAAGGGGTTGCCGTTTGGCAGCCCCTTTTTGCGTTTTGATCTCGATCAAGCCAACGCTTATATGCTTATAACTCTTATTGAGAGCAGCGGTCATACAGTCGTATGTTGAAGAGAGAACAGGGGACACCCGAATTCAGGAGGAAACCATCATGAAACAGATAGTCACAGCTCTTCTTGCCACTTTCGCCATTGCCTTCAGCGCCCAGGCGGAAGAAGCACTTTCCCTGACCCCAAAGGAAACCTATGACATGGTGCAGAAGCAGGGGGACCAACTGCTGTTTGTGGATGTCCGGGATCCAGTGGAAATCATGTTTATCGGCTTTACCGACGTTGTCGACAAGAATATCCCGTTCAAACTGGCCGATCGCTCGGAATTTCTGGCTGACAAGGGTCGCTTTGCCATGAACACCAACCCGGAGTTCGCGGCAGACGTGGAAAAAGCCCTTAAAGAAAAAGGCCTTACCAAGGATGACCTGATCATTACCATGTGCCGCTCTGGTTCCAGCCGGGGCAAGCCCAGCGCGGAATACCTGCTGGAACGGGGCTTCACCAATGTGAAGTACATTGACCACGGCTTCCAGGGCAGTGGCGCCAAAGAAGGCAAGAAGAAAGGCATGAGAATTGTGAATGGCTGGCAGAACGACGGCCTGCCATGGTCCATGACGCTCAACCCCGAGAAGATCTATCGTCCCTGAGTCGGATGTAAACGCCCGGCGTCAGTGCACCCCGGGCTTATAAATTCAGAAGGTGAATGTACGCATCTTCGGATTCAGCATCTGGCCGGCCATTTCCGGCGGCATGGCAACGCCTACACCGTCAATCAGGTCGTCCTGGTTGTAGTCGCTATTAGGTAGGTACAGCGCACAGACCTTCGCCTCGCCACCCTGCTTGAGCAGGCCACGCAGCATCTGCCCCGGAGTAACATCCTTGGGCTTCAGTGCCGGAGCTTCGTAGGATTTCAGGGCAAGATCACCAGCTTTGTCGCACAACAGCACGTTCACCTTGGCGCCTTGCTGGGCCATGGTGTTGGATAGAACCATCGCCATGCCCTGGGTCTGCAAGGAATCGCTGGAAAGAATCACCAGCACTTCTTCAACACCCCCTTTATGACTGTCGGCATAAGCGCTGAAAGCTACGGCTGCAATAACCGCAGCCGCGGCGATGGCTTTGATTGACTTGATCATGGGAAAAGCTCCTTTTTGGGTTGATCGAAAAACTTTGAAACCAATGTACCTGGGCAAAATCGAGCCTTCAGTGACAAAGTCACTTTCGACGCTATGCCTGTGACGAAGCTGGCCAACCTTGTATATTTCCATTTATGCTAACGATAGAACATTAAGTTTGGTAGGCTTTAATATATCTCAAGCTCACTCGCGCACAGCAAACAAAGACAAGAGGTTCGAGGCATGACCAGCAACACAACCACCACCGGCAGCGTCAAAACCCATACCGTCGTAATCGTGGGCGGCGGAGCGGCCGGTATATCGGTGGCATCAAGCATCCACAAACGGGATGGCAATATCGACATCGCCCTTATCGAGCCGGCTACCCGGCACCACTACCAGCCCGGCTGGACCATGGTGGGTGGTGGGGTTTTCCGGCCAGAAGTCACCTCCAAGCCCATGTCAGAAGTGATGCCAAAATTCGTATCCTGGTACCAGCAACCGGTAACCGCCATCGACCAGGACAACAACCAGATTGCTCTGGGTGACGGTTCCTCCTTGGAATACAAAGCCCTGGTGCTCGCTCCCGGGCTGGAGCTGAACTGGGGCGGCATCGACGGTCTTGAGGAAGCGCTGGGCTCCAATGGGGTCACATCCAATTACCGGGAAGGCATGGCCAGCTACACCTGGGACATGGTGCAGAAGCTCAAGAAAGGCAGGGCTCTTTTCAGCCAACCGCCAATGCCGATCAAATGTGCCGGCGCCCCTCAGAAAGCCATGTATCTGTCTGCCGATTACTGGCTCAAGCACGGCGTGCTCAACAACGTGGATATCCAGTTTCATAACGCCGGAGCCGTGTTGTTTGGTGTCGCCGATTACGTCCCGGCCCTGGAAGCCTATATCGAAAAATACGGCATCGACCTGAATTTCCAGAGCACTCTGGTTGCTGTGAACGGACCTGCGAAAACGGCTGTGTTCCGCTCAACAGATGGCGACGGCAATACCGAAGACCGCGAAGTCAGCTTTGATATGCTGCACGCTGTGCCCCCGCAGCGGGCGCCGAAGCTGATCCGGGAGTCTGCCCTGGCGAACGAAGCCGGCTGGCTGGACCTGGAAGACGACACCCTGCGCCACAAAACCTACGCCAATATCTTTGGGCTTGGCGACGCGAGCGGAACCGGCAACGCAAAAACCGCTGCCGCCGTGCGCAAGCAGGCACCCGTGGTGGCTGAAAACCTCGTGGCGACGCTACGAAACCAGCCGCTTGAAGCCGCCTACCTGGGCTATGGCTCCTGCCCTCTGACGGTCGAAAACGGCAAGATCGTGCTCGCAGAATTTGGCTATGGCGGCGTACTTCAGCCCAGCTTCCCGAAATGGATCAACGATGGCACCAAAGCGACCCGAGCCGCCTGGTGGTTGAAGGCCAGGCAGCTGCCAACGCTGTATTGGCACGGGATGTTGAAGGGGCATGAGTGGCTGGCCCGGCCCGCAAAGCGTTAACCCCTGGGAGAGGCTTACCAATGGAGGCTGCCCCACGAACAAACGGCCCGCCAGCGCCATGTGTCGCGTTGGCGGGTAGCGCCTCGGGCGTTGTCATTAGGGAAATTCCTGAGGCCCTTCACCGTTCCCACCGATAGAGTTATTGCAATATTTGTCCTACCCTGACTTAGTAATAAGTCTTTTACGCTAATGTCAGGGTTGATAATGCGCAGAAACCTACCGGTTACGGACAACGAAAAAACCTTCTCACCCAATCAGAAACTTATTTCCTCCACAGATCTCAAAGGTAAGATTAGGCACTGTAATTCGGCCTTTGTGGAGATAAGTGGTTTCAGCCGGGACGAGCTGATTGGCCAGCCTCACAACATTGTCCGGCATCCCGATATGCCACCCGCCGCCTATGAGAACATGTGGGCACACCTTAAGGCCGGACAGCCCTGGATGGGCCTGGTAAAGAACCGTTGCAAGAACGGCGATTTCTACTGGGTCAGTGCCTACGTTACCCCGGTCACCGAAAACGGCAAGGTAGTCGGCTACGAGTCCGTGAGATCCTGTCCCGACAGGAAGGACGTCGAGCGCGCAGAAAAGCTATACGCAGCCCTGAGGGCGGGCAGAACAGGAACCCCTTTCTGGCGCCGCGTCCAACCCCCCACCATCTTTTTGGCGCTTGTTTTCATTGTCACAGGGGCACTGTTTCTTGCCGATCAGAAAATGTTGTCCGAGCTTGTGCTGGCTGGGGGCGTGATTGCCTATGCCGGCTGGATGCATCTGGCCAGAAAACAGCTGATGGGCTCGGTCACCAGGCTACTGGCACACAGCTTCACAGATGATCTGGCCGCAAGAAGCTACACTGATGACGATTTGCCACTTGGGCGTATCAAGGTTGCAGTAAAGGCCCAACAAGCTCACCTTGATGCGGTACTCACCCGGCTTGAAGACTCCGCCGATGAGATGCGACTGTATTCTGTGAAAGGTCGCGAAGTCAGCTTCGAAGCTCAGGAGGCCCTCAAACAGCAGCAGGCCGAAACCGAACAGGTTGCGGCAGCCGTACACGAGATGTCCCATACCATTGCGGAGGTCTCCTCGAACGTCCAGTCCACGGCAGAGCGGGCGGATGGCGCAAAAGAGTTTGCCAATGAGGGGCGCTCCGTTGTGCGCGGGACCCGGGAAGCCATTGAATCTCTCAAAGGTTCCGTTCATGGCATTAGCGCTTCCGTTGGCGAGTTGGCTCAGCAGACTCAGCAGATAGCCTCAGCCGCAAAAATTATCGAAGAGATTGCAGAGCAGACCAACCTGCTGGCCCTGAATGCCGCCATTGAAGCGGCGAGGGCCGGCGAGCATGGACGCGGATTCGCCGTTGTGGCCGAAGAGGTAAGGTGCCTGGCATCCCGGACCCGCAATTCAACGAGTGAAATCCATGGCATTGTCAGCGAACTGATTGCCCGCTCCGAGGAGGCCAACCAGAAAGCCGACGAGGGCAAGCTTTCGGCAGACGAGGGCATGGAAAAAATGCTTTCGGCCGAGAGCACCCTTAATGACATTGCTGAATCCGTCTCCAACATTGCCGAAATGGCAATGCAGATGGCAGCTGCCGTGGAGGAGCAGGCCCAGGTGTCGGATCAGATCAACGAGCAAGTGGAGAAAATCTCGGATCTGGCATCCAACAACCTGTCCAAAGGTGAAGAGTCCACCGAGTGCGTTAAAAACATTGAGCAGATTGCGAACGATTTGCACGAGCTGGTCGTACGTTTCAAGTGACAGGAGGATGGACGCCGCCGAACTTTGTTCAAAAAATAACCACCTGGCCTAGCAAAGTGAGTCACGACCATGGATAGCAGTACCCTGGAAAAACGACGGCTCACCGCCCTTGAGCGTTTGGGCATTCTCGATACGCCCCCGGAAGACCGTTTTGAAAGGCTTACCCGGATTGCCCGCCAGTACTATGGTGTAAAAACGGCGCTTTTTTCGGTGCTTGATGCCAACCGTCAATGGTTCAAGTCGCGTCAGGGCCTTGATGTCAGCGAGACCCCCCGCCCTGTTGCTTTCTGTGATTATGCCATTCAGCAGGACAAGGTGTTTATCGTCTGCGACGCTACAAAGGACCCTCGCTTTTCACAGAACCCACTGGTTACCGGACATCCCAACATCCGCTTCTATGCCGGCATGCCAGTACGTGAGCCGACCGGTTTCAAAATTGGCACCATTTGCATCATCGACGATCAGCCCCGTGATTTCGGGGAACTGGATCTGGACATCCTCCGAAACCTTGCCACGATGATCGAGGACGAGCTCGAGCGAACGTACCTGTCGATCGAGAACCATGAATTCGTGGAAGTGTCTCACCTGAACCGATCGATCCAGCGAGCTTTGAATGTCTTTCTGACCAGTGACAACCAGAATGCGGCCTTCGAGCAGATGCTCAACGATCTCCTGTCGCTCACCGGCAGCCAGTTCGGGTTTATTGGCGAAACCCTATCAAAAGAGAATGGCGCCCCTTATCTGAAAATCGGAGCGATCACCAATATTGCCTGGAACCCCAAAACCCAGGCGTTGTATCAACAGGTCGAACGACGGGGGCTTGTGTTCGATCGCCTGGACACCCTGATTGCACTTCCCATGACCTCGGGGGAGGTGGTCATTTCCAGCGATGTCGCGACCGACCCTCGCCGCGGCGGGCTCCCTCAGGGGCACCCAGATATTGATGCCTATATCGGTATTCCGGTGTTTTCCGGAGATCAACAAGTTGGACTGGTGGGGCTGGCGAACCGTCTCGGCGGATACAAAGTAAAACTGGCCGAAGAGCTCGAGCCTTTGCTGCAAACCCTCGGCAACCTGATCGAGCGCAAAAGGTTGCACCATGAGAAGCAGCAACACCAGAAACGCCTTGAAAAAGCGGCGAACTACGATGCCCTCACCGATTTGCCCAACCGCCGGAAACTCACTGAGATTTTCACCCAGGAGCTGCACGAGGCGAACCTGCGAGAAGGCACAGTTGCCCTCTGTTTTATCGATCTGGATGGCTTCAAAGGCATCAACGACCAACATGGCCACGCAGTTGGTGATGCAGTCCTGAAAATCATCTCCGAACGCCTGAAAGCAACTGTGAGGCAACATGACGCCATCGGTCGTCTCGGGGGAGACGAATTTGTCGCCATACTCCGGGATGTGGAGGATTCGACGGTCTACAAC
>Ga0114911_1001613_pt1 | contig 11485 bp, 11 predicted proteins | sample MalvireepMed_904_FD_89688 | JGI IMG/M metagenome (GOLD analysis project Ga0114911, IMG submission 89688) | Marine viral communities from the Global Malaspina Expedition - Malaspina viral metaG DeepMed_904 | ecosystem: Environmental > Aquatic > Marine > Oceanic | place: Mediterranean Sea...
GTCGACGGTCAGGTCCTGCTCGCCCTGCAGGATCAGCACCGGCAGGTCGCTGGCCGGCAGCGCCAGCATATGGCTCATCCAGCGGCGCATCGCGGTGACCCAGGTCAACGTCAGACGGTCGGGCTGCAGGGGGTCGCTTTCGCGCAGAAAGGCGGCGAAGTCGGCGTCGTTGGAGTTGGCCTGGTAGCTCCGCGGGATCGAGCGGATGAACGGGCTGGCCAGACGATGCAGCCAGCTCGACTGCGGCCAGCCCCATGGCCGCACCAGCGGCGCGAGCAGGGCGAGCCCCTGCCAGGGCGAGGCCGTGCCGCGACCCAGCGCGTCGGTGGCGAGGATCGCTGCGCCGGTACTCTGGCCGATGCCCACCCAGGGGTGAGGCGCCAGGTCCTCGCCGGTGAGTTGACGCTGCAGCGCCTGCAGGCAGGCGCCGTAGTCCTCGAAGTCGTCGATGGTCGCGCGCGCCCCGCTGGACAGGCCATGCCCCGGCAGGTCCCACAGCACCACGCGCCAGCCCTGGTCGAGCAGCCGTTCGAGCAGGTGGCGGTAGAGCCCCAGATGATCGAAATACCCGTGCACGACGAAGGCCGTGCCGCACGGTTGCTCGGGTGTCCATACCTGCGCCCACAGCCGGTAACGCTCGGTGTCGACGAACCCGGCGTAGAGGCCGACCCGGCGATCGAGCAGCGGCGCCAGACGATAGTGCGCCAGGTAGTCGCTCAACGCGCGCGGCGGCAAAGCGCTTATCCGCGCCAGCGGTCCGAGGGCCTGTAGGGATTCGAATTGGCTCATTGGGCTCCTTGTTGTACGCCTCCATGCTAGCGTCGATTGTGAACCAGCGCAGGCCTTGTGTCGCTAACCGATGACGCTCATTGGCCCTGCTCGCTTGCCCCTTGCGGGATTTTCTGAGCTAATGTGTGGAATGTATTTCCACAATTACCGCATGAAGGGCCATCGCATCGCGACGGCGTCATGCAGTGCAGCAGGAGGTAGCTTGCCATGACTCAACGTGTCACACGTCACCGCCTTCAGGTGGCCGCCGAACTCGATCGCTTCCTCAACGAGGCCGCGTTGCCCGACAGCGGGGTCGATCCCGACGACTTCTGGTCCGGGCTCGATGCGCTGGTACACGATCTGACTCCCAGGAACCGCGAACTGCTCGCCGAACGCGAGCGCCTGCAGGGCGAGCTGGATGCGTGGCACAAGGCACACCCCGGGCCGGTCCGCGATCTACGCAGTTACCGGGACTTCCTCAAGCGGATCGGCTACCTGGTCGATCCGCCAAGCAGCGTCGCGGCCACCACCCGCAATGTCGACGCCGCGGTCGCCGTACAGGCCGGCCCGCAGCTGGTGGTGCCGATGAGCAACGCCCGCTACGCCCTCAATGCCGCCAACGCGCGCTGGGGCAGCCTCTACGATGCACTCTACGGCAGCGACGTGATCGGCGAGGAGGGTGGCGCCGAGAAAAGCGGCGGCTATAACCCCAAGCGCGGCGAGAAGGTCATCGGCTACGCACGCAACGTGCTCGACCAGGCGGCGCCGCTGGCCGAAGGCTCGCATCGCGACGCCCAGCGCTACAGCGTCAGCGGCCGCCATCTCACGGTGACCTTGAAAGACGGGCGCGACGTGGGCCTCAAGCGCCCCGACCAGTTCCTCGGCTATCAGGGCGAGGCCAGCGCACCGACGGCGGTGCTGCTCGCCAATCATGGCCTGCACCTGGAAATTCAGTTCGACGCCGAGCACGCCATCGGCAAGACCGACCCGGCGCACGTCAAGGACGTGGCGCTCGAGGCGGCGGTGACCACCATCATGGACTGCGAGGACTCGGTGGCGGCGGTCGATGCCGAGGACAAGGTCGGCGTCTACGCCAACTGGCTGGGGCTGATGCGCGGCGATCTTACCGAGACCATCGACAAGGGCGGCAAGACCTTCACCCGCCGCTTGAGCCCCGACCGCGAGTACCGTGCGGCCGATGGCAGCGCGCTGAGCCTGCCCGGGCGCTCGCTGCTGTTCGTGCGCAACGTCGGCCATCTGATGACCACCCCGGCGGTGCTCGACGGCGACGGCAACGAGATCCCCGAGGGCATCCTCGACGGTTTGGTGACCAGCCTGATCGCGCTGCACGATCTTAACAAGGCCGACAAAAACGCGAGCGCGGCTTCGGGCGCCACTGACGGCGCCGCGATGAGAAACAGCCGTACCGGCTCGGTCTACATCGTCAAGCCCAAGATGCACGGCCCCCAGGAAGTGGCGTTCGCCAACGAGCTGTTCTCGCGCATCGAGGATGTGCTGGGCATGGCCCGCGACACGCTGAAGATCGGCATCATGGACGAGGAACGGCGCACCACCGTCAATCTCAAGGCCTGCATCGATGCGGCGCGCTCGCGGGTGGCATTCATCAATACCGGCTTCCTCGATCGCACCGGCGACGAGATGCATACCGCCATGGAAGCCGGGGCGATGCTGCGCAAGGGCGACATGAAGGGTGCGGCGTGGATCGCCGCCTACGAAAAGAACAACGTCCAGGTCGGGCTGACCTGCGGCCTGCGCGGACGCGCCCAGATCGGCAAGGGCATGTGGGCGATGCCCGACAAGATGGCGGCGATGCTCGAGCAGAAGATCGGCCATCCCAAGGCTGGCGCCAATACCGCCTGGGTACCGTCGCCGACCGCCGCGGTACTGCACGCGCTGCATTATCACCAGATCGACGTCGACGCCGTCCAGCAGGAACTCGAGCGCCAGGGCGAAGGCGACCTGCTCGACGACCTGTTGACGGTGCCGGTGGTCGAACGCGCCGACTGGGGCCGCGATGAGATCCAGCAGGAGCTCGACAACAACTGCCAGGGCATTCTCGGCTACGTGGTGCGCTGGGTCGAGCACGGCGTGGGCTGCTCCAAGGTACCCGACATCCACGACGTCGGCCTGATGGAGGACCGCGCCACACTGCGCATTTCCAGCCAGCACATCGCCAACTGGCTTTACCATGGCGTGGTCAGCGAGGCTCAGGTACGCGAGACGCTGGAACGCATGGCCAAGGTGGTCGACGACCAGAACGCCGGCGACCCGGAATACACCCCGATGACTGCCCATCTGGCCGACTCCAGCGCCTTCCAGGCCGCCTCCGACCTGATCTTCAAGGGTCGCAGCCAGCCGGCCGGTTATACCGAGCCGCTCTTGCATCACTGGCGCGCCGTGCACAAGGCGAAATCCTGAGCTGCGGGCTACGGGCTACGGGCTATGCAGGCCTGAGCGGGTGGGAGCGAATTTATTCGCGATGAATTGGCTCCATCGGTAACAAGTTCCCTCCCACGGGGCTATGGGTTATGAGCTGCTAGCAATGGGTAGGGGGTATCCTGATGCTCGCGGCTCGCGGTCTGTGCGGCGCTCGGCGCTTGCGCTATCGTGGGCGCAACCGCCGAGCGTCATCGAGCCCGCCAGGAGAAAGCCATGACCGTAATGACCGCCGCCGCCATCGAGGAATTTCTCGACGAGGTATTCCCCCATCGTCAGGGCACCATCGAAGGGGTCGACGAGATGCGCGCCACCATGAGCCTGGCGATCGAGGACGAGCATCTGCGTCCCGGCGCCTGTGTCTCCGGGCCGAGCATGATGGCGTTGGCGGATGTCTGTCTATACGTGGCGATCCTCGCTCAGATCGGTCCCGAGGCGATGGCGGTGACCAGCGACCTGAACTGCCACTTTCTGCGCCGTGCTCGCGGCGATCGCGACCTGATCGCCAATGCCCGGCTGGTCAAGCTCGGCCGGCGCCTGGCGGTGGGCGAGGTCGAGCTGTTCTCGGCCGGCGACGATCAGCCGGTGGCGCTGGTCACGGCGACCTACGTACTGCCCGATCAGGACGAGGACGACTGAATCATCTCGCCGGGCGAGCCCGCCCGGCGCAGACCGCCAGCGCCAGCCAGCCAGCCATCAGCAGCAGCCCACCCAGCGGCGTGACCGGCCCCAGCCAGCGAGCACCGGTCAGCACCAGCAGGTACAGCGAGCCCGAGAACAGCGCGGCTCCCGAAGCCCACAGCGCCAGCACCAGGCGCTGACCGCGCAGCGGCTGGATCTGACGCCAGACCAATACCCCGAGCATCGCCAGGGTATGCCAGACCTGGTAGCGCACGGCCGTGTCGAAGGTCTCGAGCAGACCCGGCGCGACGTCCCCCTGCAGGCCGTGGGCACCGAACGCGCCGGCGGCCACGCCGAGCAAACCGCTCAGCGCGACGCCAATCCAGGTAAACCGATGGGGCATGGCGAAGCACTCCTGACTTGGTGAATCATATAGGCCGTGAAAGCGCATCCGGTCGGCCGCGCAAAGCACCGAGGCTTTCGTCGTCGATGTGGCTCGCTATGATGCCGCCCGTCGACCCGCCTGGCGAGCCGGTATTCGATCCCAAGGTGCGCAACGAGCCCGAACAGGTCGATAGCGATGTCTGGCCGCCGCGAGATATCTGATTGCGGGATGTCTGCGGCAACGTTTGGCGTTAAAATGATGGCCCGTCTTCGGAACGGGCCGTTAACGCTTTGATCATTGGATGCACAGACGTCATGCAGATTCAGCTCAATGGCCAGCGCCATACGCTCGACGGCGAACCGACCCTCGACGACCTGGTCGCGACGCTGGGCCTGACGGGGCGGCGCATCGCGATCGAGGTCAACGAAGCGATCGTGCCGCGCAGCCAGCACACCGCGACCCGGCTGGCCGACGGCGACCGGGTCGAAGTGGTCCACGCCATCGGCGGTGGTTGATCGCCGCGGCAGGACGACCGCAGGTGCGCAGGCCACCGCGACTACTCTCGGAGCCATTATGACCGACCTTCAACTCGACCGGCCTTGGCGGGTCGCCGAACGTACGTTCCATTCGCGGCTGCTGGTCGGCACCGGCAAGTACCGCGATCTCGACGAGACCGCGGCGGCGGTCGCCGCCAGCGGCGCCGAGATCGTCACCTTCGCCGTGCGCCGCACCAATCTCGGCCAGAGTCCCGACGAGCCCAACCTGCTCGACGCCGTGTCCCCCGAGCGTTACACGCTGCTGCCCAATACCGCCGGCTGCTATACCGCCAAGGACGCCGTACGGACCTGCAAGCTGGCGCGGGAACTGCTCGACGGCCACAACCTGGTCAAGCTCGAGGTGCTGGGCGACGACCAGACGCTGTATCCCAACGTGGTCGAGACGCTCAAGGCCGCCGACGAGCTGGTCCGCGACGGCTTCGAGGTGATGGTCTACACCAGCGACGATCCGATCGTCGCCCGCGAACTCGAGGCGCTCGGCTGTAGCGCGGTAATGCCGCTGGGCTCACTGATCGGCTCGGGCCATGGCCTGCTCAACCCGGCGAATCTGGCGCTGATCGTCGACAACGCCAGCGTGCCGGTGCTGGTCGACGCCGGCATCGGCACCGCCTCCGACGCGGCGCTGGCGATGGAGATGGGCTGCGCCGGGGTGCTGATGAACTCGGCGATCGCTCACGCCCGCCACCCGATCGTCATGGCCGGGGCCATGAAGAAGGCCATCGAGGCCGGCCGCGAGGCCTTCCTTGCCGAGCGCATGCCGCGGCGCTCGCGCGCCGAGGCGTCATCGCCGGTCAGCGGGCGGATCAACTCCTGAGTGCATGAGATGAGTGACAACCCTTTGAGCGTCGAGAGCGAGACCTCGTCAGCCGGCGATTCGCCTCCGCGGCGCGGCATCAAGAGCTATGTGCTGCGCGCCGGACGCATGACCGTCGCCCAGACCCGCGGCCTCGAGGAGGTCTGGCCGCGTCTGGGACTGAGCGTCGTCGATGGCCCGCTGAATCTCGATGCCCTGTTCGGGCGCGCCGCGCCGCGGGTGGTGGAGATCGGCTTCGGCATGGGCGCCTCGCTGATCGAACAGGTGCAGGCCCACCCGGAAACCGACTTCATCGGCATCGAGGTGCACGCCCCGGGGGTCGGCAAGCTGCTCGACGAGGCCGACAAGCGCCAATTGAGCAACCTGCGGGTGTACCGCGAGGACGCCCTGGAGGTGCTGTCGCAGTGCATTCCCGAGGCCAGCCTCGACGGTCTGCAGCTATTCTTCCCCGATCCCTGGCCGAAGAAGAAGCATCACAAGCGGCGCATCGTCCAGCCGAGCTTCGTCGAACTGGTGCGCACCCGGCTCAGGCCCGGCGGCACACTGCACATGGCCACCGACTGGCAAGCCTATGCCGAACACATGGCCGAGGTCATGGCCGCGGCCCGCGGCTACCGCAACACCGCGGCCGAGGGCGATTACGTGGCGCGCCCCGCGTTTCGCCCGCTGACCAAGTTCGAAAGCCGCGGTGCGAAGCTCGGTCATGGCGTATGGGACCTGCTTTTCGCGCGGACCGATTGAGAAAAACCGCCGCCGCTGCATGCCGTCCCGAGGCCGCTCATCGAGCGGCCTTTTCATGCGTCTGACAGGGGCGGCGCTCGATAAAAAAACCGCCCGGGAGGGCGGCTGTAAGACCGTGACTAGCTTGATGAGGAGATAACCATGGCAGGAACCTGACATTCGCTGCGATGGTCCGTGGCGCTTTGGCAAACGCCACAATCAAAAGGTAATAGTTCTCATTTGTTCTGTCAATCTAAAAGAGACATATTTTCAACAAGTCCTCGCGCCAATCGCCGGCCGCCGGATTCGCGCTAGCCGGTCAGCGCCAGCCAGGCCGGCAGGCTGAGCATGGCGAGTAGCGTCTGGCCAGTGATCAGCGCCGCCATCAATTCGGCATCACCGCCCAGTTGGCGCGCCAGGATATAGGCCGAGGTGGCGGTGGGCAGGGCGGCGAAGAGCAATGCGACGTCACGGCTGACCGGGTCGAGCCCGGTCAGCCAGGCCAGCGCCAGCACCAGGGCCGGCATCAACAACAGCTTGACCAGGTTGGCGCTCCACACGCCGCGATCGAGGCGCGCCAGCGCGCGTGGGCGAAGCGCCACGCCCACCGCCACCAGGCCGAGTGGCAGTGCAGCGCGACCCAGCAGGCCGACGGCCTGCTCGCTCCACCCTGGCAGCCCAAGGCCCGATAGATTGAGGGCAATGCCAATGAGGCAGGCCAGGATCAGCGGGTTGCGGGTCAGCGCCGCGAAGCTCTTGGCAAGGCTCGACGGGCCCAGAGTGCCGGCGGCGATGAAGCACGCCACGCACAGCACGTTGATCACCGGTACCATCAGCGCCACCGCCACCGCGGCGACCGTCGCCCCGGCGTTGCCATGCAGGGCAGCCGCACCGGCAACGCCGACGTAGGTATTGAAGCGCAATGCGCCCTGGAACACCGACGTGAACGCCGCCGCGTCGAGTCCCAGCGCGGGACGGGCCCACCACAGCGCGACCGCGAAGCCGGCGATGGCACCCAGCAGCACGATGGCCACGCGACCCACCGGAACCTGGGAGACATCGGCGGTGGCCAGCGTGGAAACCAGCATGGCAGGAAACAGCAGAAAATAGATCAGGCGCTCCATCTGCACCCAGAAATCGCCGCCGGGCAGGCGTCGCCAGCCGAGCAGGGCGCCCAGCAGGATCAATAGAAACAGCGGACCCAGGGCGCCTTGAACGCTGCTCATCGAACTCTCCTTCTGGCTGCGAGGCCGGGCGCCGTGGCTTGATGCCTTGACCCTCATCACGCGGAGATCCACAAAAAACCCCCGCACGGCTGGCATGCGGGGGTGAGCGAACCTTTCGCGGCTGACTCGCTTGGGCGTGCTTAGCCGTTCTGGTCACTATTGCCGGCGTTGGCGCTATCACCCTGGCCCTGATTGCTTTCGTTCTGGCTCTGGCTGTTTCCTGACTGGCCTGAAGCCTTCGCCTCGGCCTTGGTCACGTCAAGCAGCTCGACCTTGAAGGCCAGCGCCTGGTTAGGGCCGATCGGGCCGCCGGTTCCGGCCGGGCCGTAGGCCAGGTCGGACGGCAGATAGACCATCCAGGTATCGCCAACGCTCATCATCTTCAGCGCTTCCTGCCAACCGGGGATGACCTGATCGACGCGGAACTCGACCGGCTCGCCACGCTCGTAGGAACTGTCGAAGACAGTGCCATCGATCAGCTTGCCTTCGTAATCGACCTTGACGGTATCGTTGGCATCCGGCGAGGCGCCATCACCTGATTCGAGCACCTTGTACTGCAGACCCGAGTCGGTGACCTTGACGCCGTCCTTCTTGGCGTTTTCGGCGAGGAACTCTTCGCTCTCGGCCTTGTTCTGCTCGGCGGCCTGCTTGGCCTGCTTCTGACGTTCGGCGTTCTGCTGCTGCTGGAACTGGGTCAGCGCCTGAGTCATCTCCTCCTTGCTCATCTGCAGATCGTCGCCGGCATAGACGTCCTCGACGGCCTGCGTGAAGCTGGCGATATCCAGGTCCTGGATATCCTGGGAGAGACTCTGGCCGAGCGTTACGCCGATGCTGTAGCTGAGCTTCTGCTGGTCGCTCTGGGGAGCGGCGAGGGCCCACGGCGCGCTGGCCAGTAGCGTCAAGGCAACGGCGGTCACCTGAATTTTCATGAAATCTCCTCGTTATCGTGGTTCGGCATGCGATGTACAGTCTTTCGGTGGGCGATGGCTCGCAGCCGCCCAACCGCTAGTGGGACTCTAACAGGGCGTGTCAGGTTCCGCATCCATGCACATCCCCGCTTACGGACCCCGACTTGACATTGCCATGGCTTTGCTCTTCTCTGGATTAACATCGACAACGAAAGGGGAACGTGATGCAAATGCGCAATTTCATGATCGGTGTTACCGCCTTGGGTATGGTGGGTACCGCTTCTTCGGCATTCGCCGAAACTTGGCGCTTCGGCCTCGAGGAGACCGAAGGCAGCGTTCAGTACAGCTACGCCGAAGAATTCAAGAAGATGATCGAGGAGAAGAGCGAAGGTGACATCACCGTGCAGCTTCTCCCCTATGGATCCTGGGGATCGAACTACACGGCGCTTTACGATGCCATCCAGAACGGTTCGATACAGATCGGTTTCGGCTCGGGCTTTCTCGGTGGCACGGTGCCCGAAAGCCAGCTGATGAGCCTCAACTTCGTCATGCCGAACGACCAGCTTCAAACGGCGCAGATACTCAACTCCGATGAGTTCCTGAAAAGCGATCCGTGGCAGCAGTCATTCCGTGAGCGTGATCTGGTTCCGCTGGCTGCCCTGCCCGAGGGTTACCAGGTCTGGACTGCCAACAAGGAGATCCGCACCCCGGAAGACATGCAGGGGTTGCAGATTCGCGTCATGGACAACAGCCTGCTGCGCAAGACTTACCAGGCCTACGGCGCATCGCCGATCACCATCGCTTACGGTGAGTTGTACAGCGCTCTGCAGCAGGGCCAGGCGGAAGGCAATATCCAGCCGGTTTTCGCCCACGAGAACATGGGCTTCTACGAAGTTCAGGACTACATGATCTTCGCCGACCAGTCGCAGTTCATCGCCAATCTGATCGGTAACCTCGATTGGTATGAAGGGCTGTCCGACGAGCAGCGTCAGACCCTCGACACCACGCTGGATGAAATGGTCCAGAAAGGCCACGACATCCAGACCCAGTTCAATACCGAGCGTCTTGATACCATCAAGGAAAAGAGCGATATCAACATCATCAAGCTGACTGATGAAGAACGCGCCAAGTTCCGCGAACTCGCCAAGCCGGTTCGCCAGGTCTATGTCGATTTGGTCGGTGAGCGTGGCAAGCAGTCGCTGGATATCCTGCTCGAGCAGATCAAGCAGAGCCAATCCGGCAACCAGGACTCCTGATAGCGAGACCCGCGCGTCGGCCAGGGTAGCTGGCTAGTCGACCCCCTGCCCGGAAGCGAGAGCTTCCGGGCAGTTTCGTTTGTCTGTACGAAGATTTCGCTCCAGGCACAGGGTTGGCCGTGGCATTAACTTTTCACCAGATAACCAGGCGGCGCGGCCGTATGGTGGCATGAGCGTGGGTCAGCGCGGAGAGCGGCCCGGCGCCGGGCCGGGCCGGTGGGATCAATCGCCGCCCAGCGAGGGCAGTAGCAGGGAGATCTGCGGGAACAGGATTAGCACCAGGGTTGCCAGTACCAGGATAGCGATGAACGGCGGCGTGCCACGAATCACGTCCATGTAGGGCCGGCGGAACACGGCGATGGCCGTGAAGATGTCGACGCCGAACGGCGGTGTCGCCGAGCCGATGGCTGCCTGCAGCGTGACGATCACGCCGACCTGCAACGGATCGAGCCCGGTGGATTGTACCAGCGGCTTGAAGATCGGCACCAGAATCAGGATGACCACGATCGGGTCGACGAACATGCAGCCGATAAAGAAAGCGGCAGCAATCAATAAAAGGGCCAGGAACTGATTGTCGCCGATGCCTTCGATGAGCGGGCCCAGGATCTTCTCCGGCACGCCGGCCGTTCCCAGTGTCTGGGAGAAGGCGGCGCCAACGGCGACGAGGATGAAGACCACGGCGGTAATCATGCCGGTGGACAGGGCGAGGCTGCCGAGATCGCGGATCGAGACCTTGCGATAGATGATGACTTCGAGAATAAAGGCATAGGCCACGGCCACCGCGGAGGCCTCGACGGCACTGAAGAAGCCGCCGTAGATGCCTCCCACCACCAACACCGGAAAGCCCATCGGCAAAATCACCCGACGCATGGAGCGCAGGCGCTCGTTCCAGCTTGCCTGGGGCTCCGGAGTGATGCCTTTGAGGCGTGAGTCGATGTAACAATAGATCGCAAACATCGCCAGGATCAGCAACCCTGGCAGGATACCGGCCAGGAACAGATCGCCGATCGATATCTTCATCACCACGCCATAGATAATGAAGCCGATGCTGGGGGGAATCAGCAGGGCGATATCGCTAGAGTTGATGATCAGTGCCAGGGAGAAGTGGTCAGAGTAGCCCTTGGCCAGCAATCGCGGGCGCATGGGGGTACCTATGGCCACCACCGTAGCCTGCGTGGAACCGGAGACGGCGCCGAACAGGGCGCAGGCGGCAGCGGTGGTGATGGGCAGGCCGCCGCGAATGTGCCGGGTGAAGGTGTCGACCACATCCAGAAGCCGGTTGGCCGTATGGCCCTTGGTGAGGATGTCGGCGGCAAAGATGAACATGGGTACCGCCGCCAGCACCCAACTGCCCACGCCGTTGATCATCCAGCTGACCGCTTGCTCGGGGCCGAAGAAGGTCATCCCGGTAAACATCATGAATAGCGTGCCTACGGCCAAGGGGACCATCATCGGGAACCCCAGCAGCAGTAACACGAGCATGGTCACACCTAGCCAAGTCAGCATGAAAAAGTCCTCGCATTTTTAGGGTCTTGGTGTAGTCGAGGAATCAAACGCCGCGCGAATCATCGCGATCGGGAGTTTGTTCGCCATCGTCCGTGGGAACCTCGGAATAGGTCTCCTTCTCGGTGAACGAACGGTAGATGTCGTCGCTCATGAGATTGCGCGCGATGGTCAGGAAGTATTGGATGCCGGCCAGGGTGAAGCCGATGGGCAGCGCGAGGTAGACGGTCCACATGGGGATGCGAAGCGATGCACTGACCCGCCCAC
>Ga0114911_1001616_pt1 | contig 11470 bp, 24 predicted proteins | sample MalvireepMed_904_FD_89688 | JGI IMG/M metagenome (GOLD analysis project Ga0114911, IMG submission 89688) | Marine viral communities from the Global Malaspina Expedition - Malaspina viral metaG DeepMed_904 | ecosystem: Environmental > Aquatic > Marine > Oceanic | place: Mediterranean Sea...
CGTTAGAATATCTCAGGTTTTGATAGATACACAATAAATTTTAGGTTAACACGCAACAAATTTTAGGTTAATACACAATAAATTTTAGGTTAGCATAAAATAAATACAATTCAACCCTATTAGAACAAAACCAACTATAGCCAATTTAAGGTATAATTTTATCATTTGGCTGGTTCAAGGATTTAGCTATAGAGCATAATCTCTCATGTCTGCGTATAGCAAGCATCCCAACATTAGCTGGTCTAATCGGGTGCGTATACGGGTAAGGTGTCACCAATGGATTAATAGAGGATAGACAACCGCATATTGACTTGATAACTTCCATATTTACTCACACACTCCACATATACTATAACTACCGCTTAAATCTTGATTAGGTGCTAGAGTCTAATCTCTCAAATAGACTATCAAAATCACTAGGTATACCGTGTTTCACTTTCCATAAATGGGAATATAGACTAAAGATATACTCTAGAGACACGCCATTTAAGATTAACCCGTTTACATTTCCTATAATATCGCCAGAGTCAAAATCGACTACATCTCGCAATTTCTCTTGTATATAATCGTATGTAAGGTTTGGTTCTACCATGTATAGGCTACTTAAACTCTGTATAGATATTCATTATACTTTTCAAAATATATTGTACTTTCCTATAGGTGGGTATATATACTGTCATGATTTCATCTTTTACTCACTACCCTATTTTCGGGCCGTTTTACCACTATTAAGTTCTAAACGTATTAAATCGTTGCATAAATTCAGCCTGTCTGTTCCACGAATCCTTTTCTATATGTGATATTGGACGTAAGAAGTACAAGATAGAAAATATCAAAAATACTCCGCATAGTCCAAGTTCAAAAATCACTACCATATAAGCTCCTAAAATATTTACATCCAAAATTTATTATTTCGCTCAACATAGTATCTCTCAACATTATCTCTGTGTATATTCTCGCTACGGGTTAATCGTGAAATCAACACAAACAAGACTACAAGACCAATTATTGCACCGACTGAGATTAAAGTATCTATCATAAATTATGATAATCCTCCCAATAAAGTATCTAGGTATAGTATACCATAAAATCAGGTTTAATGGGGGAAAAAATTTAATTTATTTTAATCTTACGGCCCTTTTGTAAAATTGATTGATAACCTAAACGATTATACACAAGATGCTTCAAATCTTTGCAGATATAATACAGCCGATTATACCAACCCCATCGTTTATAAAATCCAAGGAACGAAAACTCACGAATAATTACAGCACATAAAGAACACTGAAAATTATCATGCAGATTTTCTCTTGTGATAAAGAACCACTCACCAAATGTGCCTTCAAATTTCGGATAGGCTTTGTGTAACAAGTATCTGTCAGCGCATCGTTTACACCATATGCCCTGTCGTTTTCCCAAATCATAGCCATATAGACTAGGTGGTCTTGGTTTACTCAATTTATCGTGGTCTACCGTTTGAATCATTTTTGAAGAAAACCCAGTATATAACTATTGACGAAACTACAATTAAAAAGAGCGTAAACAAATCATTCCCCAAAAAACGGTTCTGTTCCCTGTTCCTTTATATAGTCGAACCAATTATTTATTGCTTCAGATAATGTATTACCTGTTGCGGTATAATATGTCTTGTCCTTTGCTGGCGCAAAAACCTTCCATTGAATATGAGTTTTTAAGCCTCTCTCACTACTAGACCGTATATCCAAATCATACGTTACACTGAGAATGCGTTGATACGATTTCATATCATCGGCTGTTAACTCATAAAAATCTGTATTGTAGTTAGTCCTCAGTTGAAATACTCATTTGATGTATTGCTGTGTTGGGATAGTCTCTCACAGCATCTGTATAATTCAAATAAACTGGCAAATATCCTAACTGGTCATTTTTCAATTCCATCTCCCCAAATAATGGAAGAAAAATTTTACCTTCTCTTTTATCACCCGGCGAAACAAGCTTTAGAACGATGTGTACATATCGACTAGGAATTAATTGGTCTTCGTATCGCTTATCGTACACTGGCATTTTCTTCTCCTATTATTTCATCGTGACAACGTGATGCTAAGTCAATGAATATATCAGCCAATGGTACTAATACCATTTTTGATTGATTATCATCCCCACCCCTTACACCACGATAGTTAGATGTTTTGATTAATTGTTTTAGATGGTCAGTCTTGAATAGCAACATACAACAGTCTATATCATCTATTGCTAAAACATGACACCAATAATCTGCTTTGGTAACGTTAATCCCACTAGGATTATTTTTGTACTCATACTCAATAGCTATATTACCTGTTTTACTCCATTGGTTACGTTCTGTTTTAACTTCTACAGTACAATTCTCTAATATATCAGCTAATCTCTTTTCTCTTATTGCGCCGTATTTAAAATCTACATCAAAATCTGAAAATGCTGTCATTCCATCATACCCACGGTAGACGCTTACCACCTGTATATTCTCTCGCATGTCCTTCGCTAATCATCTGTATATTCAAATTTCGCATTATCAATTCTGTATCTTTAACCCATAGTGTTCCAATCACACGACCAAATTTTCCCTTCTCTTTTTCACAGTGCAACTCAATATCTTGACCAGTAACTAACTCTTTCAAACGAGCCGTTGCTTTTTTACCTAATTCTTTTTCGGCCAAATTTCTAGTGCGTGTCTCAGGACAATTTATGCCAGCCAATCGTATAGTGGCCTTGTGCAAAATGCTAAATCCTAAATCAATAACACAACGAATTGTGTCTCCATCAACAACTCGCACACTTCCACGTTTTATCTTATAGTCATACATTTAAATGAGTATCCCTATCACTAGACCAAACCCAAACGATAGCACCACCAATAAAAAGACCACTATTGCTGAGTGTTGATAACAGAATTTAGACAACCCTAACATCCCTAATCCAGACATTAGGACTTGGCAGTTCCTCTGATTTCATTTGCCAATTCCCAAAATGCTCGATTCAACTTATTTCGTTCTATTGCTGTTAGCTCTCCATCAGATGTTGTAGTCCTAATCAATTTTACTAGTTCCCATGCCGATTTCATCGCCTTACGATTGCTAAAAACCTGAAATATAAAACCCATGCTATCTCCTTTTACCTCTCTATAATTCGTGGCCTTACAAGCCTACTCTGAAAACTTGGTTTCTTGTAGTCTCTGCCCTTTCTAGACCCCTTATCCCAACATTTTAAACAAAAACCATCACCCAATTCACCAATTTTAAAGCATCGATTACACGTACCAATTGTTTCTTCAGGCATTTCTACTGGTTTATTTGAAAGTAAATCATCCTCTAGTCGTTTCCCCATAATCAATCCAAATAATCAGTATTAATGCTCTCTTCAAAGGACTCAAATTCCTCAACCTTTAAATTATATCGGGTAGTAATTGGTATTTTTTCAAATGCAAGTTTAGCTTCGTCTTGAGTAGTATATTCTCCACAGGTACTAGTTCGCCATTCAACATCAGGTTTTCCACCACCATTAGTAATCACAACCGCCCTTTTTTTCACTATTCTATACATCTATATTATCCTCTACAATCAAATTTAGTCCTCTGGCCGAAACAGCATTTGCTTACCAGTTAATTCTTTAACCTTGTCCATAAGGTAATAAACAGAATCAAAAACATATACTTTTGCTTTATGGTGGAGTCCATTATAGCTATAAATCAAAGACCACCCAGTTAATGGGCTATTATATGCCCACATATCAATGTCATCGTAGCTAGAATACCAGCCATTCCTATACACAGTAAATACTATGAAATATGGCATCCGTAGAAAGCTACTACTTCTCAACCCCTAACAATTCTATTGGGTTATTTTGTTGTGCTTATTAATCTTTCGTAATTCATATCCAATAGCAATTAACGCATTTAACATGCCCATTTGATATGCCTGTTCATCACTAAATTCATCGACAATATTTAACTGTTTCCTAGCTTCGGCCAAATAATCAATATAAGTGTTGCTATACCCACCATGTCCATTTAAACTAGGCTCTTTTCCCTGATTCCCCAGCAATCCTTGCGACATTTTCTACTCTCCTATCTCTTCAGAATTTACATTAACTTTAAACCAATCTACATAACAATAACTACAAATTGGGCCAGAGTTATACTCAGGGTCATCTTCAACAGCTATGATTATGGGAGAATCTGTCTTAAACGTATGACCTCTAGGACACAAATAAACTTTGATGCTATTATCTTCCTCACTCATAAACTATATAAGAATGAATCCATCTTCAAATTTATACATCCCAGTTCCCAAAGTGGGCCATCCATCAGACTGCGGTTCAAATATTTTCCATGTACCATCAGAAAAAACTATCAGATTATATGCGTGACCACCTGAATAATCTATGACCAATCCAACAGAGTTCACCCCAAACTTTCTTGCTACTCTGGCCTTGAAATTAAATGCAAAATTATCACAATCATATTGCTCCGTTACATATTTTTTTTCGTTTGTCCAATCATACTTTATTATTTTCTTCCAATCGGATTCATTACATGCCCAAAACTTGCTATCTAAAATCTTAATCTCCATTTTAGAAGATTGTGGCATTTTCCCGGAGTTCTTCAAATCCACTATAGTTTTACTTATGGAACTTCTAACAGAAAATCCAGTTCGTTCTTCATAGTGAATATCAGGAAGTTTGAAAAAATCGAGGCAACCTTGGAGACTCTCAATTAAGTTCGCCATTTTAGCATCTCTCCCTGCAATTTTTCACTCAAATCAGTCGCTTGTTCCAATGTAGAATTTAATGAAGCAATTTTCTTTTCTAAAGTACCAATTTCTATAACGTAGAGACTGTTTTTTTTCTTTGCCTCAATATTCATAGAATTTACATACTCTAACTTCGATTGTAATCCACGAGTACCTTTTTCAAGAATTGCTATTTCTGATTTTGCCAACCCCAAAGTGGAAGCCAACGTATCATTTTTCTTCCCTAATGCCACAATAGTTTTCTCTAGAGTTTTTAACCCCTTTTCATTATTTAACTCGACAATAGATGTAGATACCAGTTTATATTTTCCTAAGAACCCCATTTTTACAATAAGGTGAATACAGAATAATAGCCATTCTTGTATACGTATCATGATTTTTTTACAACCAACCTTTCCTTCCGAATTTTCGTAATCGGTTCCTCCATAAATTTGGTTAACCCACAATTAATGCATTCAACCCCTTTGTCAAAATCCATTGGACGTAATGTACCGTGGCACTTTGGACATTGATTAAATAACAACATTTACTCTCCAGACCAATCTATAAAATTTGTGTCAATTTGAATACCCAGATTAGGATTATCTCCACAGGCCATACGCCCCATTATGTATCCAACGTGCATATTTCCAAGTATAACTTCAACAATTTCCTGTGGCATAGCATCTCTAGCAAAACCATAATAGGAAACTGATAAGTGCCTTATCTCATCAGTTTGCATAAAAGTTTGCAATGATAAATCCTTCTCTAAATCTTCTAATGAATGTATATAATCACAGGCTCGTTCAAATAATGTCTTATCAATTTTCTTAACTTCGCTAGATGAATCCATAAAATCAAACCTTCTTATTCTCAGTGGAGTATACAGGGAACCCATCAACTATCTCTGATGTGTAATCCTTAAAAAGATTAGGCCAACTCTTAATCGCTATGTCAGCTACTTGAGAAAATACAAGCCTAAGTTCCTCTTCAGCGGATGGGTCTGTACGCATCTCAATAACATGACGTAACGTTCTCATATTAGTAGTCCATCCAATATTAGTAGATAACCCAATTGGAGCAAGTCTACGCATAGCCGATGTAATTTCTTTCTTCTCTTGAAATGAATCCAAATGGTCTAAATCAAAAATATCTGCCATCTCTTTCTGTAGCTCAGACAATTCCTCAAAGGTTTTTACAAAGAGACTCATAGCCTCTTCATTCTCTTGAATACACAACGGCGCATAGAAATTCAAATCAGTTAAACGCACGTACCGCAAACTTTCTTGAGACATAGCCGTTCCTACACGATGCCTAACCAATTCATGAGTAAATACCCGGCTAACATCACAAAAGAAGAAATTAACTACGCCATGTTCTAAAACGCTCCCATCGCCTTTAGCGATAATATTCGACAGATAAGACTCGTTAGAAGAACGTACTCTCGTAATATTCGGGTTTAAGGTAGTCCCAAAACTTTTATAACAGGCTCTCCCATAGATTTCGGTTAATGCTTCAATATCTGTCGGTGCGTCAGTAACCCATTCGGGTACGCCTAAATGAGATAATAAGGATTCTACGCCAGCAACATTAACTCTTGATTCCCCAACCAAAAACACTTTTGGGGCAATTTCATGCGACATACTACCACCTAGCACAATTTATTTATAGCGTAGAGATTAAAAATCACTTGTCTTCCACCTACTAACTGCTATGTCACAATATTGAGGGTCTATATCTATGCCAATTGATTTAAATCCTTCGTTACGGGCAGCTAAAAGTGTTGTACCAGAACCTAAAAATGGGTCAAGAATCACACCACCGGGTGGAGTAATCAATCTACATAAATATCTCATTAACGCTAGTGGTTTCACTGTAGGGTGATTATTCCCTTCGCCACGTTCAGATTTTGATGCTTTAGCACAGTAAAAAAATCTAGCTGCTGAACCATCATCGTTATAAAATTCATGTCTACCTACTCTGGTAGTTTCAGATTTATGGAATGAATTTCCAGCATAGGGGTTAAATTCTGTATTATGATTTTGACTTCGTGAGTCTTTTCTATCAGGAAACAACTCCACCACTTCGTCACTACCATCATGAATTAGGTTGGCAGGAAAACGACCTTCCTGTTTCATACCAGATTCAACTATATGTTTTTTTTCTGACCAATCTTCTGTATGAAAATTTCCACCTCTAATATCTGCTCTTGGTAATTTAGCTCTAGCTATACCTTTCTCAAATGAATCATCACCATCTGGATAGCTAACCCTACAAGCATCTATATTCAAACCACCTGTTCCATGTTTTAATACATTAGCTGCTACTGTTTTTTCCAACAATGATTTACGGGCCAAGATTATAGGTTCCCATGCTGGTTTTTGAGTGCAGTTCCCCAACCTTCCCATTGTTTTGCTTCTTCAGTGGCTGAGACAGTTATAGTTGGAATACGTCTACCTTGCATACCTGTTTGAATAGATGTATCTTGCCAATTATTATAAGTAGATAAAATTTGCCCACCTTCTGGAGTTTGATATTGACCAATAACTTCCCGCTTCGCTCCCGCTATCTTATCTATAGCCTTACTTACATCCAAGCTCTTTGGAAACCCAGTACCATACACCCACATTAAAGTATCTCTGATTTCAAATCCTGCATCTTCAATAGCTACCATTAACCTATGATGAGTACGAGTACCACCAAACGCTAATAAATGCGCTCCCGGTTTCATAACATCTTTAATACTAGTCCAGTAACTAACTCCCGGAACACCATAATCCCAATCTTTTCCCATAAATGAGAGTCCATATGGAGGGTCTGTTACTACAGCATCAACACCTTTAGAATATTTCAAATCCTTACAATCACCACATAAAATAGCTGTGAAATCATCTTTATAAATTACTTCCATCTCTCACCTCAATTACTCAATATTTATTTATTAGAATATCAATACTTCATTAGCATAGCAAGATTCATTATTCCTCTTTATTCAATACATCTACAGATGCCATTTTCTCATGTCTAATTTTCCAAATATGTCGGATACTGCACTCTCGTGAACAATGTATGTTTTTATATCCTCTACGTTTCTGAGCATTAAATATAGCTTTAGACCATGTTACATCCACATTACAAAAACTACACTTAAAAGTTATGCTGGAATTTTTTCTCCGACATTCTGGGGAACAAAATTTACGAGAGGACGCTACACGGATACTACAAACAGCACATAATTTTGATGTCTTTCTCGCCTTTGTAGGTAACCCACGCTTTTTGAGAATTTGTCTAACACGCTCTCTTGTAACCCCGACCTCTTTACCGATAGCATCCAGAGTCCACTCAGGATGTTCCTCCCGAAAGGTAAAAATTTTTTGCTTGTTTACAACCTTATCCATGAATTCTTTTCCTTATGTCCTAGAAGACACCACCCCTTTATCAAGATGTTCCTTAAATACTACCAAAAATAGAATAGGCTGTCAATACTACTTAAAGGGTATCTGATACAGCCATGTAACAAGCTCTTCTTCGGATGTACCAAAAATTGTTTGGGATGGTGGAGAATCATAACCTAGTTGTAAGGCATATTCATCGTGACTAACCAACGTTCCATTCATGATAATTGGCATACCATTAAAATTTAGAACATTAGCGGTATGAAAATGTCCTAAAACAGCAGCATCAAAATTCTCTATAAATTTCCAATGCTCCATCTTTTTTATAACACTTCCAAATGGAAATCCACCATAACTTTTAATGGTATCCCCATGAGTCACCAAAAATTTATGGTTCATTACATCGGCTATGGAAAACGCTACCCGATTTATATGTGGTGGCCTATGGAAAAATATTCTCTCTTGATTACTCTTCAAATTCTCCATCAAATTAACACGAACTAAATCCCAATTTGAACCAGCACTGTAAAGTTTATCTAAATTACCGTGATTACCGGGAGCATCATGCCAATGGACTTCATCAAATATACCTAATAGTTTATCTATCAATTCTCCCATGACATTAGTTGATATAGCTAATTGCTCTGGAATACCAAACTCAAAATCATTCATTCTTCCTTGCTGGCCCACACGTTCCCCATGAACATTATCACCAGCATCAAACACATGAATAATCCTCAGTGCTGAATCATTACGATGCAAACGAACAATATTATTAACAGATTCATATAGTTGAAACATTCTATCGGTATATACATGAGAATCAAACGTAGGTGTCCTTCTGCCAATATGCAAGTCTGAAAGAATTAAACAAACACGTTCTTCAACACCAAAATTACTATCTAATTTTGGTGCGGAAATTCGAGATGATGGAACCAGAAGTCGTTGAATTTTTTCCTCCATTGTTTCTTCAACAGTAGCCTCAGACTGTATCAATTCTCTAAATGAAGAGTTATATATAGCATTTTTTATTAATCTACCTTCGGGACTATTTCGTTTTATCCATGAATAAATTGTGGCTTTATTAACCCCAATCTGGTCAGCGACTTGGGAAATACTCTTCCCAGTCAACACCTCTTTCACAATAAGATACGCTATTTGAGATTTTTCCTCTGCGGTGAACAATCTTGGTGTTTCCAAAATAAATACTCTCCAAAAAATACCATAGTTATAACTCTCTCCCTTTAAATATAGCTACCATAGTTTTGGACATGCCTTTAGCTGAACATTCTCTGGAACAATAATTTCGACCTTTGTATCTAACATCATCAACTTGTTTTAATACAACAGTTCTTCTCCTAAAAAAAACTTGATAACACGTATCACACATCAATGACATATACAAATAATGAAACCAACAATCCTCTGAACAAAACTTTTTTGAAAGTTGACCAACAATAGATAATCCACAACTCTTACATGGATGAGATGAAACAATTCGTTTAGTTTCTACGTGATAAACAGAACAAATTTGTCTAACTCTCTCCCCACTAATACCAAAAATCTCTCCGATTTTTCGGAGAGCCATTTTTGGATTACTTTCCTTAAATTCAACTATGTGAAGAGAGTTAACTTTCAATAGTAATTTTTATCCTCTACTTATAAATACAGGAGATAGGATATTCTCACAATCTAGAAAAGACCCCCAGTTGCTCCCCCATGAAGTGATAAAATTATACTACTATTTATCGGAATTAACAAGGAATGTCCGATATACTCGTTCCTACAAACTCTAGTTTAATCTAGCCATTTATATTATCTCCATCTTCGTCAAGTATATACCATTCACGCAACAGCCAATCTGTGGAGTCTGTGTCGGGGTAATGCTCTTCAGCATAGGCATTGGCCTTCTCATCGCTATCGGCGTATACTGTATCGAATGGTGGTTCCCAATCCCCAGTTTCACCATTCATTGTAACGAGCTGGTATTCTTTCATATTGTTTACTTCATCGTCACTCAGATTTTCTCGCTCTTTTGCATTCATTAGTCTTACTCCTTAATTCTTGCTGGTCAAGTAATCGATTACATCGTCAAGCATGTTCACATCCAAATCACCCTCTTTTCCATCAAGTATAGCACCCACGACTTTCCGCTTTTTCTCAATCAAACTCCAGATGAAATTGTCGATGGTGTTCTTTCCAAGAATGTAGTAGCAGTTGACCGCATTCTTCTGAGTGTTCCGATGGAGTCGAGACTCTGCTTGGTCATGCGTGGCAGGATTCCAACCCAAGTCTACAAACAAGGCATTTGAACCAGCCGTTAGAGTTAATCCTTCCGATGCCCCCTTGAGAGAGCATATGACCAGCTTTTCATTCGGGTCATTCTGGAATTTGTTCTTAGCCTCATTTTTCTTCTGAGCATTATCCGAACCTAGAATCGTAAGCGCATCAGGATATTCTTCAATCAGCATATTCTGAACAGCCCTGCTATCGGAGAACACCACCAATTTTTCATCAGACTCTAGGAAATCTGCAATCCAAAGTTTGATGTTGTTCATCTTTCCCCGAACACATGCGTCTTTCAGAACGTTGATGCGTACTAGATGTTCTGCACGAGAAGCACGTTCTGCACTCGCCATTCCTTTATTCTCCAACAGCCACTCAATCAAATTTGCCTCAATTCGATTGTACTCAGGACGGTTATCGATATTGCTTGGAACCACTGAAATCGTGCGGTCTGGCAAATCAGGTAGAGCCTCTGCTTTAGTAATACGGTTGTAAACCGTAGAGGTCAGTTTAGCGTGTAATTCCTCTAGGTTACTCGCACCGCTATAATCAGTTCCCCACCGGGAAACTTTCGGGTCACAGTACCTACCGATGAATTTTTTGATTCCACCGAAATGCTTGATTCCATTCATGGCCTGTAGCTGAGTTACCAACTCAACAGGCTTGTTCATGACCGGGGTTCCTGACAGTAAGAACACGTAGGGAATCTCTCTAACAATCTTTAGTGAGCTAGATGTGCGCTTCGCATTACGAGTCTTGATTTTGTGAGACTCATCAAGAATTGCACCTTTGAAACCAGCGTGTTCAATTGGGGCAAGGTGTTTGGTCAGAATATCATAGTTTATAATGGTGAAATCAGTGTCACCGTATTTTCCAAGTGCCTTTCCACCATTCAAAACCTTGAAAGTCTTGTTTGGCAACCATTTCTCAATTTCTTCGGCCCAAGTGTATTTCATGGAAGCGGTGGTCACTATCAATGCTGGATACGCATCAGCAGAATGAATCGCCACTAGGGAAGTAGGAGTTTTCCCGGTTCCCATGTCC
>Ga0114911_1001620_pt1 | contig 11447 bp, 10 predicted proteins | sample MalvireepMed_904_FD_89688 | JGI IMG/M metagenome (GOLD analysis project Ga0114911, IMG submission 89688) | Marine viral communities from the Global Malaspina Expedition - Malaspina viral metaG DeepMed_904 | ecosystem: Environmental > Aquatic > Marine > Oceanic | place: Mediterranean Sea...
AAGAACACCATCACCAGCACGATACCCACGAAGGAGGTGACGCTAGTCCACGGCAGCTGCCCGAGCATCACGAACAGTTGCAGTTCGAGCGCGGCATTCTTGACGCCCTCGAAATTGTCGGCCACCAGTTGATGAATGGCCGTGCCACCGAAGGCGGTCATCCACAGTACCGACACCAGCGAGGGCACCAGCAGTACGGCGATCAGGAACTCGCGCACGCTGCGGCCACGGCTGACCCGGGCAATGAACATGCCGACGAACGGTGACCAGCTGATCCACCAGGCCCAGTAGAAGGCGGTCCAGCCCTGGCTGAAATTGACGTCCTCACGCCCGAACGGATTGGACAGCGCGGGCAGATAGGCCAGGTAGCTCGCCAGATTCTCGAAAAAGCCGGTGACAATCATCAGCGTCGGTCCGACGGCGATCACGAAGGCCAGTAACAGGAAGGCGAGCACCATGTTGACCTGGGACAATCGCTGCACGCCCTTGTCGACGCCGGCCATGACCGACATCAGCGCGACAAGGGTGATGCCCATGATCAGGAGTACCATGGTGACGTTGTTGTTGGGCGTGTCGAACAGATAGCTTAAGCCGGCGGAGGCCTGGGAAGCGCCCAGGCCGAGCGAGGTTGCCAGGCCGAACAGGGTGGCGAACACCGCCAGGATGTCGATCACGTGGCCCGGCCAACCCCAGATCCGCTCGCCGAGGATCGGATAGAAGATCGAACGCATGGTCAGCGGCAGCCCCTTGTTGTACGAAAACAGCGCCAGGGCCAGGGCAACCACGGCATAGATCGCCCAGGGGTGCAGCCCCCAGTGGAAGATCGTCGCCGCCATGCCCAGCGAGATGGCCTCTTGCTGATCGCCCGCGGCAGCCCCCAGCGGGGCCCAGTCGGTGCGCACGCCACCTTCTACGCTGGTGCCTGCCATCGAAGTGCCGAAGTGGGTGATGGGCTCGGAAACCCCGTAGAACATCAGCCCGATGCCCATGCCCGCGGCGAACAGCATGGCGAACCAACCGGCGTAACTGAAGTCCGGCTTGGCTTCCATGCCGCCGATGCGCACCTTGCCCAGCGGGGTAAAGATCAGCACGACCGTGAGCACCACGAAAATATTGGCGGCGAACAGGAACAGCCAGGTCAGGTTGCCGGTCAGCCAGCTCTTGGCGCCATTGAAGATCGGGCCCATCTGGTCCGGCAGCGCCAGGGTAATGAACACGAAGAACAGAATCAGCAAGGCGGAGATCGAGAAGACCTTGCCGTGCAGGTCGACATCCACGCCAAACCGGCGGGTGGTGAGGTTGTCCTGGCCGATCACATAGTCGGTATCGATAAGGTCCGAGCGTCCGGTCGGCGCCGGAATGCCTTCCTGGCTTTCCGGCGATGGCGACTCGTTCTGCCTGTTGGGATTTTCAGCCATAGGGCATCTCCGTTTCGGTGTGATGTTCGAAGCGTATGCTGGCGGCGTTGCCGGCCAGGCCGAGATTGCGCGAGTTGTGGACAGGGCATCGGTGATGCCGTGAGTCTTGTACGCGACGCGGATGCAGAAAAGAGCGCAACGGGTGCCTTTATCCTGCCGCAAAGTGGCGACGGTTGCTACCGGAAGCCGGGCTTGGCGTTGTCGCCGCCGTGCGCGACAGCCGCATACAGCCGCCGAGTGTTGGGCGAGAGCGTCGGCCAGGCGTACCGGCGAAGGTCGGCTATGACTCGGCCGGCCCCTGGGCTAGTATTCAATCGATCGTTTGAATACTTGTGCCGCCGAGCCTCTTCAGGCAAACCCTGTTTTTCGGCCAACCGCTTTTCAGCCAACCGCTTATCAGGAGTAATCCATGGCCAGCTACCAGGCGCCGCTGCGCGACATGCGTTTCGTGCTCAACGAGGTTTTTCAGGCCGGTGGGGAGTGGGCGGCGATGCCCGCAACCGCCGAGCTCACCCCCGACCTTGCCGAGGCTATCCTGGAGGAAGGAGCGCGGGTCACCCAGGCCGAGCTGTTTCCGCTCAACCAGAGCGGCGACGCCGAAGGCTGTCGCTTCGAGGCGGGCCGGGTCACCACGCCCAAGGGCTTCAAGGAGGCCCAGCGGACCCTGGCCGAGGGGGGCTGGTTCGGCCTGGGCGGCAACCCCGACTATGCCGGCCAGGGGCTGCCCAAGCTGCTTACCGTGGCCTTCGAGGAGATGCTCTACGCCAGCAACGCCAGCTTCGCGCTGTACCCGGCATTGAATACCGGGGCGGCACTGTTGCTCGACCATCACGCCTCCGAGTCGATCAAGCAGCGCTACCTGCCGAAGATGTACGCCGGCGAATGGCTGGGCAGCATGTGCCTGACCGAGCCGCACTGCGGTACCGACCTGGGCTTGATCAAGACCCGGGCCGTGCCCATCGATGACGAGCGCTATGCGATCAGCGGCAGCAAGGTGTGGATCACCGGCGGCGAGCACGACCTGGTCGACAACATCGTCCACCTGGTGCTGGCCAGGTTGCCGGACGCGCCGGAGGGCACGCGGGGCATCTCGCTGTTCCTGGTGCCCAAGCGCAAGGTCGCCGAGGATGGCGCGCCGGGCGACGCCAACGGCGTCAGTTGCGGCGCCCTGGAGCACAAGATGGGCATCAAGGGCAGCGCCACCTGCGTGATGCACTTCGACGGCGCGGAAGGTCTGTTGATCGGCGAGCCGCACCAGGGCCTGGCGACGATGTTCACGATGATGAACTACGAGCGGCTATCGATCGGCATCCAGGGGCTGGGGCTCGGCGAGGTAGCCTACCAGAGCGCCATGGATTTCGCCCGCGAGCGCCTGCAGAGCCGCGCGCCGGGCGGCGCTCGATATCCCCAACAGCCCGCGGACCCGATCCTGGTGCACCCCGACGTGCGGCGCATGGCGCTCAACGTGCGCGCCTGGAACGAGGGCGGGCGCGCCTTTGCCGCCTGCGTGGCGCAGCAGCTCGATCGTGCCAAGTTCCATCCCGATGAGGCGGTACGTGACGAGGCCGAGGCGCTGGTCGCACTGCTCACCCCGGTGGCCAAGGCGTTTCTCACCTAGCGTGGCTTCGAGTCGACGGTCGAGGCTCAGCAGATCTACGGCGGCAGCGGCTACTGCGTGGAGTGGGGGGCCGAGCAGTACGTGCGCGATGCGCGTATCGCGATGATCTACGAAGGCACCAACGGCGTTCAAGCCATGGACCTGATAGGGCGCAAGCTGGCCCGTAACCGCGGCCGCTATCTGGTGCAATTCGTCGCGGCCATGCGCGAGGATCTCGGCGAGCGTGCCGGGCCCGACTTGCGCGATTCGCACACGCGCATCTCGCTGGCGCTGGTGCTGCTCGAGAACGTCACTACCCGCGTGCTCGGGCGGAGCGAGAAGCACCCCGATGAGCTCGGCGCGGCGGCGGTCGACTACCTCAACCTGCTCGGCCACGTCGCCTACGCCTGGATGTGGTGGAAGATGATGCGTGCCGCACAGCGCGGGCTGGGCGAAGACGGCGGCGTCGGCGAGCGCTTCTACCGGACCAAGCTGGCGGTCGGCCGTCACTACCTGACACGCATGTTGCCGCGTATCGAAGCCCTGGAACGACAGATCGAGGCGGGCGCCGAGGAATTGATGAATCTGGCCGAAGAGGACTTCTATCCCGAATGATGAGCTTGAAAGTACAGGATACGACCCCGGCCTCTTGAGGCCGGTTTTTTCAATTGCCCGAATTGATGCATCTGATGGGCAGGTTGTCGTCGTGGTGGTGCATGAAAGAGGTGCGTTGAACAACAATGGTGCATGGAAGAAAAGGGGGTGAGCGGCATATATTGTATAAGATACTGATTAATAGGGTAAATAAGCGAAATAAACTAGGTTGGCACATGCCTTGCGAGGGGTAACGCGACGTTATTCGGTGTCGTGGATACCTATAACAATCATTCGCAAGGAGATTGCCGTGAAAAAGCTGAATGTTTCCCTTCGTTGGTTGGCTGGCGCCTCGCTGGTGTCCCTGGGCATGTCCTTCCCCGCTTTCGCCCAGCAAGACACCATCAAAGTGGGGATCCTGCACTCTCTTTCCGGGACCATGGCGATCAGCGAGTCGACGCTGAAGGATGAGCTGCTGATGCTCATCGAACAGCAGAACGAAAACGGCGGGTTGCTGGGCAAGCAGCTCGAACCGGTGGTGATGGACCCGGCCTCGGACTGGTCGCTGTACGCCGAGCAGGCACGCGACATGTTGACCGGGGACGACCGGGTCGACGTGATCTTCGGCAACTGGACCTCGGCGTCGCGCAAGGCGGTTCTGCCGGTGGTCGAGGAACAGAACGGCTTGTTGTTCTATCCCGTTCAATACGAAGGTGAAGAGTCTTCCGAGAACATCTTCTATACCGGCGCGGCGCCCAACCAGCAGGCGATTCCCGCGGTCGACTACCTGATGAGCCAGGGCGTGGAGCGCTGGGCGCTGCTGGGTACCGACTATGTCTATCCGCGCACCACCAACAAGATTCTCGAGGCGTACCTCAAGGATCACGGCGTCGCCGACGACGACATCATGATCAACTACACGCCGTTCGGTTTCAGCAACTGGCAGTCGATCGTCGCCGAGGTCAAGGATTTCGGCAGCCAGGGCAAGAAGACCGCCGTGGTCTCGACCATCAACGGCGATGCCAATGTGCCGTTCTACACAGAACTTTCCAACCAGGGCATCAGTGCCGCCGACATTCCGGTCATGGCCTTTTCGGTGGGTGAGCAGGAACTCAGCGGCATCGATACCGGACCGCTGGTGGGGCATATGGCGGCCTGGAACTACTTCATGAGCGTCGACAGCGACGCCAACTACGACTTCATCGACAACTGGATCGACTACACCGATGACGAGAACGCCGTCACCAACGACCCCATGGAGGCCCACTACATCGGCTTCAACATGTGGCTGGAAGCGGTGCGCAAGGCCGGTACCACCGATGTCGACGCGGTCAAGGAAGCGATCATCGGCGTCAGTGTGCCCAACCTGTCCGGCGGCTACGCAACGATGATGCCCAACCACCATATCACCAAGCCGGTGATGATCGGCGAGATCCAGGATGACGGTCAGTTCAGCGTGGTCTGGGAAAGTGCTGGCACCATTGCCGGCGACGCCTGGTCCGATTATCTCCCCGAGTCGCAGAACCTGATCAGCGATTGGCGTACCCCGCTGCGCTGCGGAAAGCTCAATGTCGACACCATGACCTGCGAAGACGGCGCCGAGTAAGCACGCCCATGGCAAGCGACCTGCGCCTTGCCGTTTCCTTCACGTCAAGGCGCCCTGAAGAACGGGGCGCTCCCGAATCGTGCGCCGCGACCGTCGCGGCGCGAGAAGGAATCCTTCGATGACGCCAACTCACGCGAAGATGCGACCTGGCATCGTGATCGGATCGCAAGCCAGCACCGGTCTTCGGCGTTGCCTGACGGTCGTGGCCGTACTGCTGGTGTGGCTTGTCGGCGTCTCGCCGGTGCAGGCCGAGGTGACGCCACAGCGTGCCCAGGCCCTGCTGCAGGCGCTGGACACCGACGACTTCGATGCCAAGGCCGAGGCCGCCCAGGCCATCGCCGCCAGCGACGCCGCCCAGAAAACGCGCTGGCTCGAGGCCTTGCTCGACGGCCGTCTGGGACGCGAGCGTCGCGGCGAACGTTTTTACATCATCACCGATGATAGCGGCCGCGAATGGCCGATCATCGATGCCATCACCTTCGAGGACGCCGGCACCGGCTCCCGTCGCCGCGTCGATGCGTTTCGCATCAACAACGCGATGCGTACCCAGTTGCAGGGCCTGATCGCCTCGCTGTCGCTCGACGCGGGCGACGAGGCGACCCGTCTCGATGCCGCCAAGCGCTTGATCGGCGAGGTCGATGCGCAAAGCGTCGACGCGGTCGCTGCACAACTCGACGACGAGGAGAGTTCCGCGGTACGCGCCGAGATCGAAACCGCGCTGGCGCTGTATCGCGTGGAGCAGGGCGATGCCGCGGTCCTGGCGACCCTGCGCGGCAATCTCGACACCCGCGTGCGCAATTCGCTCTCTACCATCGCCGCCAGCGACGCCCCGATCGCTGCCCAGGCCGGCGAGACGCTGGCCGGCATCGAGAGCAAGCGTGCCTGGTACGAGCGCGGCCAGACGCTGTTCTTCGGCTTGAGCGCGGGGTCCGTGCTGGTGCTGGCGGCGATTGGCCTGGCGATTACCTTCGGGGTGATGGGGGTGATCAACATGGCGCACGGCGAGCTGATCATGCTGGGGGCCTACACCACCTGGATGATCCAGCAGGTTCTGCCCGGGCAGCCGGGGCTGGCCTTGTTGCTGGCGATCCCCGGCGGCTTCCTGGTGGCGGGCGCATTCGGGATTCTCATCGAGCGCAGCGTGATCCGCTTTCTCAAGGGGCGCCCGCTCGAGACGTTGCTGGCGACCTTCGGCATCAGCCTGATTCTGCAACAACTGGTGCGCACGGTGTTCTCGCCGCTCAATCGGCGCGTGAACTCGCCGGACTGGCTGCAGGGCGCATGGCAGGTCAACGAGGCCTTGTCGCTGACCCTCAACCGCCTGGGCGTGCTGCTCTTCTGCCTGGTGGTGTTCGCCGCGCTGTGGGCGCTGATGCGCTACACCCGGCTGGGGCTGGAGGTGCGCGCGGTGACCCAGAATCGTGCCATGGCACGCTCGATGGGCGTGCGCGCCGCGCGGGTGGACATGCTCACCTTCGGCCTGGGCGCCGGGGTCGCCGGGCTGGCGGGCGTGGCGCTGTCCCAGATCACCAACGTGGGGCCCAACCTGGGGCAGAGCTATATCGTCGACTCCTTCCTGGTGGTGGTCTTCGGCGGCGTCGGCAATCTGTGGGGCACGCTGGTCGCCGGCATGTCGCTGGGGGTGATCAATCAGGTCCTGCAGCCCTGGGTCGGTGCCGTGCTGGCCAAGGTGATCGTGCTGATCGGCGTCATCCTGTTCATCCAGAAACGTCCGCAGGGCCTCTTCGCGCCCAAGGGGCGGACATCATGAGTCTCGCCACGATGTTCAAACGCAATTCCTTGCTCGATGAGCGCTCGACCTGGATCACCAGCGTCGTGCTGATCGTCGGCATGCTGGCGGTGGTTGTGCTCCATGCCTTGCCGCCGGAGCATGCCTGGCACCTGGACGGTTCCGTCGTCTCGCTGCTGGGCAAGTATCTGACCTACATGCTGCTGGCGCTGGCGGTGGATTTGATCTGGGGCTACCTGGGCATCCTGAGCCTGGGCCACGGGGCCTTCTTCGCCCTGGGCGGCTACGCCATGGGGCTCTATCTGACCGCGCAGCAGGCACCGCTGGCGCCCTGGCAGGGTGTCTTGGCCCACTTTCCCGTGGCGGCGCTCGCCGTGGTTCTGGCGCCGGGGCTGCTGGCGCTGATCTTCGGTTGGCTGGCGTTTCGCTCGCGGGTCACCGGCGTGTACTTCTCGATCATCACCCAGGCGCTGACCTTCGCGCTGATGCTGGCCTTCAACCGCAACGAGATGGACATGGGCGGCAGCACCGGGCTGACGCGGTTCGATGAGCTGCTGGGCTTTTCGCTCGCCAGCGAAGGCATGAGCGTGGCATTGTTCGTGGCCTCGGGCGTGGCCGTGCTGCTGGCGTTCTGGGGCTGCAAGGCGGTCACCCGGTCACGGCTCGGGCGGGTGTGCATGGCCACCCGGGACGCCGAGGCACGGGTGCGCTTCATCGGCTATCGCGTCGAGCATGTCAAGCTGGCGGTGTTCGTGCTGTCGGCGATGATCGCGGGCATTGCCGGGGCGCTCTACGTGCCACAGGTCGGCATCATCAACCCGAGCACCTTCGCGCCGCTGTTCTCCATCGAGGTGGTGGTGTGGGTCGCATTGGGCGGCCGCGCCACGCTTTACGGCGCGCTGCTCGGCGCGCTGGTCGTCAATTATCTCAAGACGCTGCTGACCGGGGTGATGCCCGACGCCTGGCTGTTCCTGCTGGGGGGCTTGTTCGTGGTGGTCACCCTGTTCCTGCCGCAGGGTGTGGCGGGCTTGATGGCACGCCTGCGTCGGCGCCGGGAGGTGACCGCATGAGCATGATGGATTCGCAGCGCATGCAACGCCTGCGCGAGTTCGCGCGTCCCGATCGCGTCTTCGACTTCATGGCGCCGGCGGATTCCCCCGTCGACGTGCGTCACGGGCCGATTCTCTACCTCGAGGATGTCAGCGTGAGCTTCGACGGCTTCAAGGCCATCGACGATCTCAACCTGACCATCGACGACGGCGAGCTGCGCTGCATCATCGGTCCCAACGGCGCCGGCAAGACCACCATGATGGACATCATCACCGGCAAGACGCGTCCCGATCGCGGCCAGGCCTGGTTCGGCAGCCGCCATAACCTGTTGCAGATGGACGAACCGCAGATCGCCAACCTGGGGATCGGCCGCAAGTTCCAGAAACCCACCGTGTTCGAGGCGCTGTCGGTGAGCGCCAACCTCGAGCTGGCGATGGCCGGCGACCGGCGCGTGTGGAAGACCTTGCTGGCCCGGCTCGACCACGAGGGGCGCGAGCGTATCGACGAGGTCATGGAGACCATCGGCCTCAGTGCCGAGCGCGAGCGGCTGGCCGGCGTGCTCTCGCATGGTCAGAAGCAATGGTTGGAGATTGGCATGTTGCTGATGCAGCGCCCGCGCCTGCTGTTGGTCGACGAGCCCGTGGCGGGCATGACCGAGCCGGAAATGCACCGCACGGCGGAGTTGATGACGCGCCTGGCCGGCCAGCAATCGGTGGTGGTGGTCGAGCACGACATGGGCTTCGTGCGCTCCATCGCGCGTACCGTCACCGTGCTGCATCAGGGCAGCGTGCTCGCCGAGGGCAGCATGGACGAAATCGCCAACGACCCGCGGGTGATCGACGTCTATCTGGGTGGTGACGCGTCGTCCGACGTGTGGGAGGGAGAGTGATGCTCAGCGTCGACACGCTCAACCAGTATTACGGCGAAAGCCATATCCTGCGCGATCTCTCGCTGGAGGTGCCGGCGGGGCGCTGTACCTGCGTGATGGGCCGCAACGGCGTGGGCAAGACCACGCTGCTCAAGGCCATCATGGGCGAAGTGGCGGTGCGCGCCGGTCAGCTGAATTTCGCCGAGGAGAACCTGCTCGAGCGGCGTCCGGAGAGCCGCGCCGACCTGGGCATCGGCTACGTGCCCCAGGGGCGTCAGATCTTCGCCACGCTGAGCGTGGAGGAGAACCTGCGCATCGGCCTGCCGGCACGGCGCAAGCGTGTATCAGGCGAGGCGGAGCGAGGCATTCCCGAGCGTATCTACGAACTCTTTCCGGTACTCAGGGAAATGCGCCACCGGCGGGGCGGCGATCTGTCCGGCGGCCAGCAACAGCAACTGGCCATCGGCCGGGCGCTGGTGATCGAGCCGTGCCTGTTGATCCTCGACGAACCCGGCGAGGGCATCCAGCCCAATATCGTCACGCAGATCGGCGAGGTGCTGCGTCGGCTCAACCAGGAGGACGGGCTCACCGTATTGCTGGTCGAGCAGAAGCTGCCGTTCGCGCGCAAGTACGCCGACCGCTTCACGATCATGGACCGGGGACAGACGGTCGCCGGCGGCGAGATCGGTGAACTCGACGATGACCTGATCAAACGGCACCTGACGGTATGACGGACTTGTCTGTTCCCGGCCATGTGGCATCTCCCGGCGAATCACCGGGCAAGACGCCATCCGGCGATTCGGGGCATCGCTTCGACACCCGGCGCCATTGGGCGGCCTGCTTGTCGCTGGGCTTTCGCCCGCGCGAGGCACGCACGCGCATGACCCACACGCGCCACCACGGCCCCCTGCGCGTGCAACGGCCGTTCTATCCCGAGCCGGGCCGAATCCCCGAGCCTCCGTATGCCGAGCCCTGCCACGTGTATCTGTTGCATCCGCCGGGCGGACTGGTCAGCGGCGACGAGCTGCGCATCGACATCGAGGCCGAGCGCGGCGCCCATGCCCTGTTGACCACCCCGGCGGCGACCAAGCTGTATCGCGCCGATAGCCATGGCGTGAGCTGGGGGCAGCACACGCACCTGACCGTGCGGCCCGGCGCGCTGCTCGAATGGTTGCCGCAGGAAACCCTGTGTTTCGACGGCGCGCGTGGCGTACAGAGCACGACGCTGGATGTGCAGGGTGATGGATGCTGCGTGGGCTGGGAAGTCCTGGCGCTGGGGCGTCCCGCCAGCCGGTTGCCGTTCGCCAGCGGGCGGGTCGAGCAACGCTTCGCGTTGACGCGCGACGGATGCCCGCTATGGATCGAGCGTCAACCGCTCGATCCCATGCATCCGCGCTTCCACGGCCATTGGGGGCAGGGCGGCAGTACGGTACAGGCGACGCTCTGGGCAGTGGGGCTCGACGACCCTGCGGCGGCGGTGAAGGCCCTGCGGCAGCGACTGCCGGCGTCGCGGCACTGGGCGGTCACCCAACGCCTCGACGTGCTCTTGCTGCGTTACCTGGGCGATGAGCGCAATGCCGCCTGGGCGATGTGTCAGCAGGCATGGGAGGTGCTGAGGCCCCGGCTCTGCGGGCGCGAGGCATGTGTGCCGCGGATCTGGATGACGTAGCGGCACTTCGTGCCGGCCACGAGCTGCGGGCAACGAGCTGCGAGCTAGAATGCTGCCGGAGCCTGAAGCCCGAATTCATGAAGAGAGAATTGCCGATATGGAACTGACCCCGAGAGACAAGGACAAGCTGCTGCTGTTTTCCGCCGCGCAGCTTGCCGAACGCCGCCGCGACCGTGGCCTCAAGCTCAACTACCCCGAGGCGGTGGCCTTGATCAGTTTCGAGATCCTGGAAGGCGCCCGCGACGGCAAGAGCGTCGCCGAGTTGATGAGCGCCGGGCGCGAGATCCTGACTCGCGACGAGGTGATGGACGGCGTGGCCGAGATGGTCGACGAGGTCCAGGTCGAGGCGACGTTTCCGGATGGCACCAAGCTGGTGACCGTTCACTCACCGATCGTGTAAGGGGGCGCCATGATTCCCGGTGAATACCAACTCCAGGACGGCGAGATCGAGCTCTGCGCGGGGCGCGAGCGGATCACCGCCATGATCGCCAATACCGGCGACCGGCCCATTCAGATCGGCTCGCACTATCACTTTGCCGAGGCCAATCCGGCCTTGATCTTCGACCGCGACAAGGCGCGCGGCTATCGCCTCGACGTGGCGGCGGGTACGGCGATTCGCTTCGAGCCCGGTCAGCGTCGCGAGGTGACCCTGATTCCCTTTGTCGGCAAGCGCCACATTTATGGGTTCCGCGGAGAGGTCATGGGTCACCTGGATCAGGGAGATAAATCATGAAGATCACGCGTCAGGCCTATGCCGACATGTACGGCCCCACCGTGGGGGATCGTGTGCGACTCGGCGATACCGAGCTGTGGATCGAGGTCGAAAAGGACTACACCCATTACGGCGACGAGGTCAAGTTCGGCGGCGGCAAGGTGATTCGCGATGGCATGGGGC
>Ga0114911_1001634_pt1 | contig 11393 bp, 10 predicted proteins | sample MalvireepMed_904_FD_89688 | JGI IMG/M metagenome (GOLD analysis project Ga0114911, IMG submission 89688) | Marine viral communities from the Global Malaspina Expedition - Malaspina viral metaG DeepMed_904 | ecosystem: Environmental > Aquatic > Marine > Oceanic | place: Mediterranean Sea...
AGAAGCTTCTGGTTCAGCAGGCGCCACCTCTGCACCATCGCATAGTTCAGCAGGATCACCTGTCCTCCCACTGCGGATTGCATCAGCGCCTCCCGTGCAAGAAAGTCATGCAGATAGCCAAAAGCCGCCAGAGCATAGATCAGACCACCAACGAGCATGATCAGCCAGGCCAGCAGATACCACATAGCCGGCTGATACCCCTGTTTCCAACGAACCGCTGCGATGATGAACAGGCTTGAAATAACCGTCAGTGCGAGAACGGTATTGAGCAGAATGGTTTTGTTGTAGGGCAGTATCAGTGTCAGTGCCAGGAAGCCAATGCAGAACCAGGCCTGCCCTTTGAGGACCGTTTCCGAGATGGTTCCGCGGTCTACTTCCAGGAAGGACCGGCCGAAAAGGATCATGGCCAGGGCGCAAAGGGACAAAGACAGGGGGATGGATGTATTGGCAAAGCCCGGGTTGTCTGGCCAGAAGTACTGGTTCGCGAAGCCGCCCATGGCGAACAGAAAGAGTCCGAGTGCTCCCAGGTAAAACGCGTTGTAGAAGTAATAGCCGGTGCCGGAGCTGAAAAACAGCAACAGGTTGAAGACCGCAAATACCAGGAGCGCGCCGTAGAATAGCCCGTGGGTCAGTGTCAGATGATTACTGCGGGCAATGACTTCCGCCGGGGTTTCAAAGCTGAGCGGCACGTTCAGAGCGCCATTGCTGTGGATCCGGATCGTCAGGGACCGGGTTTCACCGCCATCCAGTGTGACGGGAAGCAGAAAGTACCGGTAGTCTACCGCCCTGGACCCGAAAGGCCGCTGATCTCCGGTAACCAGTGTCTCTGTAGTATCATTACCCGCCTGCCAGAATGTGACTTCGTCCAGCAGCGGGTAGTTGAGTTTCAGGTACCAGGCGGCCCGCTCAGCGCCTGAGTTGCTGACGTGCAGGTGTACCCAGTAAACGGATTTGGTGTGGCTGAATACCAGGTCCCGGCCGCTTGCCGGGGTCCAATTGATATTTCGGGGGAGTTGGTCCGGATTCCTTGCTTCATGTCCGGGCGCGCCCGGCGGCGCACTGTAATAGCAAACGTATTGCATCAGGGAAGCGCGGGCAGCAGTATCGGTGGCCTCGAGGACAGGGCAGTCCGACGCCATCGAACCCGTGTCTGGCAGCGCCAGGGCAGGGGCCAGCAAAAGGCAGAGAATGGCAATCAAACGCAAAACGGACGACATTCATGGCTTCCCGCGGTTATCAGAGCGGAAAGTGTAGCCAGAGAAGACAATCTAAGCTGTTAAACAGTTTCAACTTTTACGGGTTGGTCTCCGACCCTGATTCAGGAAATGCATGGAACAGATTCTTGTGTTTTGCCGGCCAGGCTTTGAAACCGAAGCCGGCCGTGAAATGACCGACTCAGCCTCGGAGCGAGGCATTTTCGGGTATTTCGAGCCCCTGAAAGTCCAGAGGTGGGGGCGCTTCTATCCGGCAGCTCGGGAAACTGTCGATGATGTGATGGCTCGTCTGCCTCTTGAGGAGCTGGTCTTCGTCCGTGACTGGATTGTCGTTCTCGGGCAATTCAGACTGCCAGAGACCGACAGAGTCGGTGCCGTTATCGAGGGAATCCGTGGACTTGGGCGCGGTTTTCCGGGTTGTGCGCGGCTGGAAGTCCGGTTACCGGAAAACAACGCGGATGGAGACCTTGGAAACTTTGCCCGAAAGTGGGTGTCTCCGCTCTCCCGCGGTTTGCGAGGAGCCGGCCTCCTGAAGGCTGACCAGAATGCTCCTGCGCCGGCGCGTCTGGAGGTTTTCCTCCCCGATTTTACGTCGGCGGTCGTCGGTTTCAGTCTGGCGGATAACCGGGCACGTTACGTTGGTGGCATCCCGCGCCTGCGGCTGCCGGCATCAGCGCCCAGTCGTTCTGCCCTCAAGCTCGAAGAGGCCTGGAAGGTGTTTCTGCCCCCGGAACAGGAGCTGGACTACCTTGGTGGTGGCAAGAAGGCCGCGGATCTTGGGGCCGCTCCAGGCGGATGGACCTGGCAGCTTGTGCGTCAGGGGATGATGGTAACCGCAGTGGACAACGGCCCAATGAACCCTGAATTGATGGCCTCTGGGCAGGTGGAGCATGTTGAGGCGGATGGTTATGGTTGGCGGCCCAGGCGCGGCATCGACTGGATGGTCTGCGACATTGTGGATCAGCCCCGGAAAACGGCAAAATTGGCTGTGACCTGGCTAGGTGAAGGCCTTTGCCGTTACACGGTGTTCAATCTGAAGTTGCCTATGAAAAAGCGCTATGACGAGTGGCTGATTTGCCGGAACATTCTCGTTGATGGCTTGAAAGAGGCGGGCATCGGTTTTCGCCTTAAAGCCCGCCACCTTTACCATGACAGGGAAGAAATAACCTGTTTCATCGAGCGGACGGGTTAAAAGGCGCTTTGCTCCAGCACTGTAATGTGCTCTTCTTCGTCCATCATGGGGATAAGCTCCAGCATGAGTTCACGGCGCTCATCGGAGTGAAACCATCGATCCCAGTCTGCTTCGGAGCGCCAGTTCGCCAGTGTTATCCGGTGATTGGGGTCGTGGCTGTCGAGCAGGGTTTCGCCAGAAATGAAACCGGGGGCACTGACAGCCTGCTGCAGAACCTTGCGCGACCGTTCTTCGTAGGCTGTTTCAAGGGTTTCGGCAATATGGCGTTCGATCAGAACCCGGATCATGAGAAACCTCCAAGTGGTTTAACTGTTATAAACAATAATTTAGCAGGTTTTTACGAAAAATCAGGTTCATTGACAGGAGACGACGTGTGACCGCAACTGACTACGACCTTGAGCTGGACGCCCGGGGCCTTTTCTGCCCGGAACCGGTCATGATGCTTCATAATCGAATCAACGATGTCCAACCTGGTGGCGTGTTGCGGGTTTTGGCGACAGACCCCTCTACCACCCGGGACATACCGAGGTTCTGCCAGTTTCTCGGCCATGAACTGTTGAAACAGCTGGAAGAGGACGATCTGTTTATCTACCTGATACGCCGGGGACAATAGCGATTTGTCAGTCAGACTTCCGGCTGCAGCGTCTGCAGGTGGCCAAGGAATTCCTCCCGATCCATTTCGCCCAGCACTCTTCGTTGGGCAATTTCTTCCCCGTTGCTGCCATAAAATAGTATGGCTGGAGGCCCGAACAGGCCCAGTTCGTCCAGCATGGCCTGCTGCTCGGGCGTGTTGTCCGTCATGTCGATCTGAAGCAGGGTGAAGGGGCTGAGCGCCTGGATTACATCCGGTTTGCTGAAAACATTGCGTTCCATCACCTTGCACGAGATGCACCAGTCGGCGTAGAAATCGAGCAGCACGGGCCGGCCCTGCTCACGAGCCTGTTCTAGCATCGCCTGAATATCCGCTGGCCGTTCGACCCGCACGAAATCAGCGTGCTGAATGCCAGCGGTCCCAATGCCGCCTGACGATGCCGAGGCAATGGTGAATGGTGCCAGGGGTTTTAATGGGTCATTGGCGCCACCCACGGCGCCTGCCAATAACGCCAGACCATAGGCGAAGAGGACCAGGCCCAGACCTTTACGAGTGCGCTCCCAGCCCGCCTTGGCAGCGTCAAAGGCCCCCAGTTGAACGCCGGTGATGGCGACCAGGAGGCCCCACAGGGTCAATGCCAGCCACCCCGGCACCAGGCGCTCTACCAGCCAGATGGCTACGGCCAGCAACATCACACCATAGAAGTGCTTCACGGCGGTCATCCAGTGGCCGGTTGTTGGCAGGAGTTTCCGGCCACCCACCGCGACCAGAATCAGAGGAATGCCCATTCCAAGTCCAAGCGCAAACAGTGCAACCCCGCCGATTACGGCGTCCTGGGTCGTCGAGATGTACAGCAGGCTGCCAGCGAGTGGCGCAGATACGCAGGGCGATACGATCAGCGCTGACAGGGCGCCGATACCGAAAATACTGAATACCCGACTTCCCGTGAGCCGGTGACTGGCATCATTGAGTGGTTCGCGAATAAAGCGAGGCAGCTGGATTTCAAACAGATCGAACATCGACAGTGCGAAAACGACAAACATCAGCGCAAAGACGCTCAGAACCCAGGGTGACTGCAATTGTGCCTGAAGATTGAAGCTGGCCCCCAGCAGGCCGGTCAGCACGCCGGCCGCAGCGTATGTGAGTGCCATGCCCAGCACATAGCTACCGGACAGGAGCAGGGCATGGCCGGTTGTCCGGGTGTTTCTGCCGGAAACCAGCGAGGAAATAATCGGGACCATGGGCAACACACAGGGGGTGAAAGTGAGTCCCAACCCGAGGAGCAAAAATACACCGGCAATGACCAGGGTGGATTGCTGAGCCAGAAAGCCGGCGAGGCCGGTGGCGGTTTCCGTGTCGACGGGAACACTGTCGCCTGACGCAAAACCAGCTGTTGCGGCGGTCTGTGAGCCGGATCCGCCGCTACCCTGGTAGAAAAGTACATCCCGGGTCTGGGGCGGGTAACACAAGCCTGCTTTGGCGCAGCCCTGGTAGGTTACCTGAAGTTCTGCTTCCCGAAGGCCAGCAGGCAGCGCGACAGGCACACGGGCGTCAACGGGATCAAAGAAAACGGTGGTTTTGCCGAAGAATTCGTCCTCGGTCACCGTGCCTGGCGCCGAGAAAGTGGGTTCGCCCAGGCTTACCTCGGGATTTGTAGCGGTGATGCTGATCCGGTCGCGATACAGGTAGTGCCCGGGCGTGATATTCCAGGAGAGAACCACGGTGTCAGCGTTGGTTGAGAAACTGAAGGGCAGTGCTTCGTCGACGGGCAGAAAGTCGCTACCCTGGCCACCGAAAAGCGAGCCTCCATTGCCGCCGAGTGCCCAGGCGGAGGGGGAACTCAAACACACAAGGGCGAGTGCCAGAATCAGGCCCAGAGGATTTGCCCATTGGCGTTTTATCGTCGTTACTGCAGCAAAAGCCATCATTGATTGTAAGATTTCCCGGTTGGTGTCTCTCTGTTCAGAGTCTTTTCAATTGCGACTGTTACACCGCAATCGGCGCCGGCGCACGCCAGCCATGGACACGACGTGACTGTCAAAGTTCCCTCTGGTATTGGGGGCGGTAAAGTCGCACAATAGCCACCCAATGAATCACAGTCCAAATGATCTTATCATGCTGTTTAATGACCTTTTCCGGGAAGCATACCGGACAGTTCTGGTCAAAGGCAGTGATGAACCTGAATACTTGCCTGCCAGCGATCCGGAAGGTCTCGCACAGGTCGTTTTCGCTCACGGCTATTATGCCAGTGCTTTGCATGAAATAAGCCACTGGTGTATTGCTGGTGAGCACCGGCGCACACTTCATGACTATGGTTACTGGTATTGTCCGGATGGCCGGACACTGCAGCAGCAACAGGCGTTCGAGCAGGTTGAGGTCAAGCCCCAGGCCATTGAGTGGTTGTTTTCGGTGGCCGCAGGGTCCCGTTTTCACATCAGCGTGGACAACCTCTCCGGCGTTGGCGCCGCCGATGAGGAGCGGTTTCGGCAAAGAGTCAGAGACCAGGCAGGTGAGTATCTGGAACAGGGGTTGCCGCCCCGGGCCCAGAGATTTTTTGACTCGCTGGCCACATTTTACGGTACCGGAGAAACCTTAGAAGAACGCTGGCATGAAGATGCCCGACGTATCGCTCCGCTATATTCTGAATCAGGACATTCCCAGGAAAACTGAGACTTTATGACATCTGACCCAAAACACACCGGCGATCTGAGATTCAGCGATCTGAACCTCGACAAACGTTTGCTGGATGCCATTACGGCCATTGGTTTTGAATACTGCACACCCATTCAGGCCGAAACACTGCCCTGGACACTGGCCTGCGAAGATCTGATTGGTCAGGCGCAGACCGGCACCGGCAAAACCGCTGCGTTTCTGATTACGGCGATCCAGAGTTTGCTGGAAACCCCGATTCCCGAAAAGGACCGTTTTGCCTCCGAGCCGAGGGTTCTGGCCCTGGCGCCAACCCGGGAACTGGCGATGCAGATCGCGAAAGACGCTGAGCAACTGTGCCAGCATACCGGGCACAACGTAGTAACCGTTGTCGGTGGCATGAACTATGACAAGCAGCGCGATCAGCTGCAGAATGAGATCGTCGACATTCTGGTTGCGACCCCGGGCCGTCTGATCGATTTTCTCGGATCCCAGGACGTGTTTCTGGACCAGCTCGACATCCTGATCCTTGATGAGGCTGATCGCATGCTGGACATGGGCTTCATTCCCGATGTGAAGCGCATTATCCGCAAATGCACACCCAAAGAGGAGCGCCAGACCCTGCTGTTCAGTGCCACGTTCAACCAGGACGTGCTGAACCTCGCCTCCATGTGGACCAGCAACGCGGAGTTTGTCGAAATTGAACCGGAGCAGAAAACGGCGGAGCGGGTTGAGCAGACCGTCTACCTGGTGGGCGACGATGAAAAGCTGCCGGTGCTCGTCAATTTCCTGAAGCGGCCGGAAGTGGAAAAGGCGCTGGTATTTGCCAACCGCCGGGATCAGTGCCGCGACCTGGAAGAAGATCTGAGGAACCAGGGGGTCAAAGTTGCCCTGATGTCAGGCGAAATAGCCCAGAACAAGCGCCTCAAAACCCTGGACCAGTTCAAAAAAGGCAGCATCCAGGTCCTGGTGGCCACCGATGTGGCTGGCCGTGGTATTCACGTCAACGGCGTCACCCACGTTTTCAACTACAATCTGCCTGATAATGCTGAAGATTATGTGCACCGGATTGGCCGCACAGGCAGGGCTGGCAAACACGGGGTTTCCATCAGTTTTGCCGGTGAGGATGACTCGTTCGCGCTTCCCGCCATCGAAACCTACATCAGCCAGAAGCTGAAGACTGCCGTGCCCGATGAGGCGCTCATGGCGCCGATGGACAATCCGCCAATTACCCGCAAGCGCGGTCGTCGCCCGCAGGGTGGCGGTGGACGTGGTCAGGGTGGGCGCAATCAGCGTCAGCGCAGGAACTGACAGGGCCGAATATCATCATGTTGATCGTAGCAGACGAAAACATTCCCTTACTGGATTCCTTTTTCGGCGATATCGGAGAGATTCGCCGGGTATCCGGCCGTTCCATGTCGAACGAGGATGTCCGGGATGCCGATATCGTGCTGGTTCGTTCCGTCACCAGGGTAAATCGTGAGCTCCTGGAGGGCAGTCGGGTTCGGTTTGTCGGCACAACCACCATCGGTACCGACCATGTCGATCTCGACTGGCTCGAGGCCGCGGGTATTCGCTTCTCGGCGGCGCCCGGCTGCAACGCCAACAGTGTTGCCGAGTACGTGTTGTCTGTGCTTTCGCTGCATGCCGAGCGGCGTGGCCTTGCTGACTGGTCCCAGCTCAGTGTTGGTATTGTCGGGGTCGGCAATGTCGGTGGCGAACTGGCCCACAAACTGGAACGCCTTGGATTTGATGTGCGCCTCTGTGATCCGCCCAGGGCGGATCGGGAAGAGGACGACCAGGAATTTGTGTCGCTGGAAGAGGCCATGAAGTGTGATGTGGTGTCCCTTCACACACCTTTGACACGAGAAGGCGACCATCCCACGCTGCATATGATTGGTCATCCCGAGCTTGAGGCTCTGGGCGCAAATCAGCTCCTTATCAATGCTGGTCGTGGAGAAGTCATCGACTCGTCAGCATTGCTGGCCCGGCTTGACCAGGGTAACGCGCCGACCGTGGCGCTGGATGTCTGGGAACAGGAGCCGAGGATTCACCCCGAACTGGTTGACCGGGTCTGGTTGGCGACACCGCACATCGCCGGATACAGCCTCGAAGGCAAGGTTCAGGGGACGGAAATGATCTACCAGGCGCTTAGCCAGTTTCTGGGCTTGCCGGTTCGCAAGAAAGCCGGCCAGTTTTTACCCGAGCCGGCGCTCAGCAAGATTTCCTTTACCAGCTCGGCCGACGAAGACGATGCCATCCGCATTGCGCTGAGGGCTTGCTATGACCCTCGTCCCGACGATGCCCGGCTGCGGAATGCCATGACCGGATCCGTTGAAGAGCGAGGTGCGGCTTTTGACAGGCTCCGTCGTGATTACCCGGTCCGTCGGGAGTGTTCCAGTCTCAAGATTCAGCTCAAGGGCACCAGCAAATCGCTGCAGGACAGTTTCCGGGCCATTGGGTTCAAGTTGAAAATCTGAACGAGTCTCACCTGTACAACAAAAAACGGGGCCCGAGGGCCCCGTTTTTTTACAGCTTGGCGTGCTGCAATGCCTGTATCCGGTCTTCCAGGGGCGGATGCGTCATAAACAGGGCGCTCAGGCCGCCCCGGGCTCCGCGATTGATGCCGAATGCCTGGAGCGAATCCGGCATCTGATCCGGCACTTCACTCTCCTGTTTCAATCTTGCCAGCGCGCTGATCATGGCTGTGCGCCCCGCCAGTTGGGCGCCAGCGATGTCGGCCCGGAATTCCCGCCGGCGGGAGAACCAGAACACGATCGTGCTGGCCAGAATGCCCAGGACAATCTCGGCAACGATGCTGACGGCGAAAAACCCAAGGCCATGCCCACTTTCGTTCTTGAATATCACCCGGTCAACAAACGAACCGATGACCCGGGAGGCGAAGATCACGAACGTGTTCACCACACCCTGAATCAGAGCCAGGGTCACCATGTCGCCATTGGCCACGTGGCCGATTTCGTGGCCCAGAACTGCCCGGATTTCGTCCTTGTTGAAGCGATGCAAAAGGCCCTCGCTGACGGCGACCAGGGCATCGTTCTTGTTCCAACCCGTTGCGAAGGCGTTGGATTGGGACGCCGGGAAAATAGCCACCTCCGGCATTCCGATACCGGCGTTCTTCGCCAACTCGGCTACGGTATCCACCAGCCAGCGCTCGGCAGGTGTTCTCGGGGAATCAATAACCCGGGCCCTGGTGCTCCACTTGGCCATTCGTTTGGATATCAGCAGAGACACGATGGCGCCGGCAAATCCGAAGACCGCCGCGAAGGCCAGCAAAGAGCCATACTGAATACCATTCTGGGCGAGGTAGCTATCCACGCCCAACAGCCGCAGTGTAAAGCTCGCGACAAGGATGACAGCAAGGTTGGTTGCCAGAAACAGCAGAATACGCATGTTGGTGCCCTGATCAGTTCGTCAAAGAAAATAAAGCCGCTATTCAGACCGTTATATGCGGTCGCGGTTCAATCAATCAACGAGCTTACGGTGATTTAATAATTGCCGCGGTCGGCAAAAAAGGTTGCCTGCATGATCTGGCTGATTCGGGCGGAGTTCCCCCCGCGCAGCGCCTTGCGAATCAGGTGGATGTGAGTGGAAAGATCCTCCTGAACGGAAGGGGGCAGATTACCGGCAGCCGTTTCCTCGGGGATTCCGAATTCGCTGGTCAGAGTCTCTGGCGCCGGCGCGCTCAGGCGGATAAAGGCGTCTCTGGTCAGAACCGCCTGGTCCAGAGCTTCCTGGCGGATGGTGTCGACGTACCGGAGCAGACCTTCCTCTGCGAGCCAGAGCAGGGCGCCGAAACAGGCCATGTGTCGCTTGCTGTGCAGGCCAAATTCGTCCGGCTCATCCGGGCCGGCAATGTCCTCGACAAACAGGTTGATGCGCCTGGGAAAGGCACCATACAACTGCACCAGGGCAATGGCCGCATCCTTGTAGAATTCCTCGACGTGAATATCCGCCATGGTTTTCCCCGTTATTGCTGGTATTGGCCAAGGAAATTGCCGAGCCGGCCCATGGCATCCTCGAGGGTATCTTCCCTGGGCAGGAACACGACTCTCAGGTGCTGCCTGTCATCGATATTGAAGGCCGACCCCTGCACCAGGAGGATCTTCTCCTGCAACAGCAGGTCCAGAACCAGTTTCTCGTCGTTCACGATAGGGAAGTGCTTGGGATCCAGTTTCGGAAACAGGTAAAGCGCACCCTGGGGTTTGACGCAGCTTACGCCCGGAATGTCGTTAAGCATGCGCCAGGCGGTTTCCCTTTGCTCGTAGAGCCGCCCGCCTGGTGCCACCAGATCGTTGATGGACTGGTAGCCTCCCAGGGCTGTCTGAATGGCCAGTTGGGCCGGAACGTTGGCACACAAGCGCATATTCGAGAGCATGTCGATGCCTTCGATCAGATCTTTCGCCCGGTGTTTTGCTCCACTGACGATCATCCAGCCCGAGCGGTAACCCGCTGCCCGGTAATTCTTGGACAGGCCGTTATAGGTAAAGAACAGCACGTCGTCGGCCAGCGAGGCGGTCGAGATGTGCTGGGTACCGTCATAGAGGATCTTGTCGTAGATCTCGTCCGACAGAATAATCAGGTTGTGCTTGCGGGCCAGTTCGATGACCTGCTCGAGAAGCTCCTTTGAATACACTGCCCCGGTCGGGTTGTTGGGGTTGATCAGAACAATGGCACGGGTCCGCCGGGTGATCTTCTTGCGGATATCGTCAATATCCGGAAACCAGTCCTGCTGTTCGTCGCAGCGATAGTGCACGGGCTTGCCGCTGGAAAGTGTGACGGCTGCGGTCCACAAGGGGTAGTCGGGGGCCGGGATCAGGACTTCGTCGCCGGTATTCAACATGGCCTGCATCGTCATAACGATCAACTCGCTGACGCCGTTGCCCAGGAAAATATCGTCGATATCGACCTTGTCGATACCCCGCTGCTGGCAGTAGTGCATGACCGCCTTGCGGGCGGAGAACAACCCCTTCGACTCCACATAGCCCTGGGCCTGGTGCATGTTGTAGATGACGTCCTGCTGGATTTCTTCCGGGACATCCAGTTCGAACGCTGCAGGGTTGCCAATATTAAGCTTGAGTACCCGGTGACCCTCTTCCTCAAGCCGGCGTGCCTCCCGCAGAACCACGCCACGGATTTCATAACACACGTTATCCAGCTTGGCGGATTTGTAGTAGTTCTGCATAAGACCCGGACGTCCTTCTTTTGAGATCGAAAAATGGCACCTGCCAACACGACAGTCCTTTATTCTAGCGGAGCGAGGGCCGGCGGCAACAGGGGAATTATGATGAATTGTGTCGTGTTAAGGCAGATTTCGCTCACAAACCTGAACCGGTTTTTGAAAATGGTCCCCGTAGCGTCTGCATTGCCATGGTTTTTTGGTCTGTGTTGTGAACAATGGAGTCACGACGAACACAAACATCGAAGGGAGAGCTCCATGGCAGGCGAGACGGTCTACGATTTTACGGTAAGGGATATCAAGGGTAATGAACAAAGCATGGCAGAGTACCGGGGCAAGGTGCTCCTGATCGTGAATACCGCGAGTAAATGTGGTTTCACACCGCAATTCGAAGGCCTGCAGTCCCTGCACAACGAATTGGGGAGTAAGGGGTTTGAGGTTCTGGGTTTTCCCTGCAACCAGTTCCTTAATCAGGACCCGGGCGACGAGGATGCAATTAGCCAGTTCTGCAGTCTCAACTACGGGGTCGACTTCCCCATGTTTTCCAAG
>Ga0114911_1001636_pt1 | contig 11383 bp, 10 predicted proteins | sample MalvireepMed_904_FD_89688 | JGI IMG/M metagenome (GOLD analysis project Ga0114911, IMG submission 89688) | Marine viral communities from the Global Malaspina Expedition - Malaspina viral metaG DeepMed_904 | ecosystem: Environmental > Aquatic > Marine > Oceanic | place: Mediterranean Sea...
CCTTCGCGGAGATCGACAGCACCTGGCCGCGGTCGTTCGCGACGCGGGCGAAAATCCCCTTCAGGCGGCGGCCGTCGTCCTCGCTTTCCTCGATCCGCAGCGCCATGCGATCGGCCAGCGTGGTAAATTCGCCCACCTTGATCGAGGCGCCGAGCGCGCCCGAGCGCAGCTCATATTCCATCTGCTCGTAATAATAGCGGCTGACCGGCTGGATGAAGAACACCAGCGCGACATTGACCATCATCAGCACGGCGGTGATGGCGAACGGGACGCGCAGCAGGCGGCCATAGCCGAGCCCGACCGCGTGGAAGACATCGAGTTCGCTGGTCGTCGCCAGCTTGCGGAAGGCAAGCAGGATGCCCAGCAGCAGGCCCAGCGGAATGGCGAGGCTGGCATATTCGGGCACCAGCGCGATCAGCATCTTGAACACGACGCCCACCGGGCCGCCTTCGACCGCGACGAAATCGAACAGCCGCAGCATCTTGTCGAGCACGAGCAGCGACGCGGCGATGGCAAACACCGCCAGCATCGGCACGGTCACGAGCCGGAAGATGTATCGATCGATGCTGGGCAGGAATTTGAGCAAGGGGCCGCCGGTCAATTGTCTCCGCGCCAGCCCCTAGCGCGCTTTTGCCTGCAGGTCATGCCCCTTGTGCGGACGGGCCGCGCGGCGTCGCCGGTTCAGGCCTTCTCCAGCGTGCATTGCAGCGGGTGCTGGTTCTGCCGGGCGAAGTCCATCACCTGGTGGACCTTGGTTTCGGCAACCTCGTAGGGGAAGATCCCGCAGACCCCGACACCCTTCTGGTGGACGTGGAGCATCACGCGGGTGGCTTCCTCCATGTCCATCTTGAAGAAGCGTTTCAGGACGATGACCACGAATTCCATCGGCGTGTAATCGTCGTTGAGCAGCAGCACCTTGTACTGGCTGGGCTTCTTGGGCTTGGTGCGGGTCTTGGTGGCAATGCCGACCTGACCGTCGCCCTCGCGCGAATCGTCGTCCTCGCCGGCAGCGCGGATGGGGGTAAGGGGGGGAATCTCGGCCATTGCTGAACCCATTATCGTAACGCTTGGGCAAATCGCAAGGCACGAGCGGTGAGCCCGTGCCTGTGCGCGCCCGCTGGGCCGCACGGATGCAGCCTGTGCGGCAGACGGAAAAAAGGGCCGGATGGCAAAACCATCCGGCCCACGGTGTCCAATTCGCCGGGCGAGGGAGAGAGGAGAGAGTGCCCGGTGGAATTGAAGCTGGAAATTCGGCCTCAGGCGGCCTTGCCGACCTTTTCGGCGGCCAGACTCATGCGGTTCGACATCGGCGCGAACGCCTCGTTGACCAGCTTGAGCATGGCTTCGGTGTTCTTCGACGCAGTCGAGACCATGGCATCGAAATTGCGGCGGGCGATTTCGCCCTGCAGTTCGAAGAGCTCGGACGGCGACTTGATCGCGGTGAACTTCTTCATGTCTTCCTGGACGGTCTCGGCAGCCGACTTGGCTTCTTCCGCATAGCTGCGGCCCATGTCCTGCATGCCCGAAGCGAGGATCTTGCCCGATTCGACCACGGCCTCGAGATTGCCCTTCTGGAATTCGGCGGCTTCCTTGGTCATTGCAGTGCCCTTTTCGTAGGCGGCCTTGACGCGGGTCTGCATGTCGGCAGCCATGTTCTGCGCCTTGGCGGTGTAATCGGTGGTGTTAGCGGTCTTGGCAGTAGCCATGATGGTGTCCTTCAACTGGGAGATCGGGGCGGTCTTGGCGAGCGCCGCAGCCGGCGCCGCGGGAGTGGCCTGCTTCGCCGCCGGCGCTGCTTTGCGCCGGGCGGTCTTGGGTGCGGCCTTTTTCGTCGCGGCTTTCTTCGGCTTTTTCGCAACGCTGGCGGGGCCGGCATCGGCTTCCACGGCCTTGGCGATGGCCGCGGTGCTTAATGCATCGCTTGCCGGCGCAGCCGCAGGCTCGGTCGAAACCTTGGCAGTCTCCTTGGCGCTCTTGTCTTGGCTGTCACCCATCGGGAACCTCGCTATGTTGCAGCGCACAAAATAGGCACCGCACCCGCGAAGTCAAGGATATTTTGTGCACTGCACAATAAAGCGCGGCTGCGGTGGGCCGGGCCGGTTATCGCGCCGCGACGTAGCGTCCCGGCGCATCCTCGATCACTCGGTCTCCGCGGCCGCCGGGCTTGCGCATGCCTTTCGCGGCCACCGTGGCGGGATCCTGTTCGCGCAGCCATTCGATCCAGTCGGGCCACCAGCTGCCGGGATGCTCCTGCGCACCGTCGCGGAATTCGGCCAGGGTGCGCGGCGATCCCGTATTGGTCCAGTACTGGTACTTGCCCGAGCCCGGGGGATTGACCACGCCCGCGATATGGCCCGATCCCGCCAGCACGAATTTCAGCGGGCCGGCGAAATGGTCGGTAATCCGCCAGACGCTTTCGGCGGGCGCGATATGGTCTTCCTTGCCCGCCTGGACGTAGGTCGGGGTCTCGACCAGGCCGAGATCGATCGGCGTGCCGTCGGCGCTCAGCGCATCGGGTTCGACCAGCCGGTTGTCGCGGTAGAAATCGCGCAGATATTGTTCATGCCACTTGGCGGGCAGGTTGGTGACGTCGCCATTCCAGTGAAGCAGGTCGAAGGCCGGGTAATCCTCGCCCAGCAGGTAGTTGTTGACCACGTAGTTCCAGATCAGGTCGGTGCCGCGCAGCAGGTTGAAGGTCGCCGCCATGTAACGCCCGTCGAGATAGCCTTCGGGGGTTAGGCCCTTGATTGCCGCCAGCTGCTGGTCGTCGACGAAGTTGCGCAACTCGCCCGCCTTCTCGAAATCGACCTGCGCGGTGAAGAAGGTCGCGCTCCTGACCTTGTCCTGCTCGCCGCGGCGGTGCAGCACCGCCAGCGTCCCCGCCAGCGTCGTGCCGGCCACGCAATAGCCGATCGCGTGGACCGCCGGCACGTCCAGCCGCGCACGGATATGGTCGATCGCGTCGATCTGCGCGCGCACGTAATCGTCCCACACCACGTTTTTCATGCTGGCATCGGCCGATTTCCAGCTGACCATGAACACGGTGACGCCCTGTTCGACCGCCCAGCGCACGAAGCTTTTCCGGGCGTTGAGGTCGAGGATGTAGAACCGGTTTATCCATGGCGGGAAGATGACCAGCGGCGTCGCCAGCACCGTGCCGGTCGTCGGCGTGTACTGGATCAGCTGGTAGAGCGGGGTCTCGTGCACCACCTTGCCCGGCGTCACCGCGATGTTCTCGCCCAGTGTGAAAGCGCTCGCGTCGGTATGCGACAATTGCCCGCGCCTCAGATCGGCGAGCAGGTGTTCCATCCCCGTGACGAGGTTTTCGCCCTGCGTTTCCAGCGTGCGTTCCATCACCACCGGGTTGAGCAGCGGGAAATTGGCCGGGCTGGCCGCGTCGGTCATCGTCCGCGTGGTGAACCGCAATTGTTCGCGCTTGTCGTCGGACAGCCCGTCGATCCGGTCGACCATTTCGGCCACGCGCTCGGCCAGGAACAGATAGGTCTGGTGGATCAGCGCATAGGCGGGGTGCGCGCGCCAGCGCGGGTCGGCGAAACGGCGGTCGCGGCGCGGCATGTCGGCGGCGTCCCGGGCCTCTTCCTGCCCGCCGGCGCCCAGTCCGTATTGCGCCAGCACCTGCTGCCACACCTCCATCCCTTCCTGCCACAGCGCCTGCTGCTGCGCGGGATCGGCCAGCGGCATCTGGCGGTACCAGTCCTGCGCCAGCCCCATCCACCGCGCCGGGTCCATCCACGGCACCAGCGCCTGCGGATCGGCCAATTGCTCGGCCTGGTATTCCAGCCACATCGTCTGCAGCTTCGTCCCGACCTCGGCCCAGTGGCGCATGTCCTCCGCCGACAGCGGGTTGCCCCCCGCCGCCTCGGCCATCGGCGCGAACAGCGCGCGGGCGAATTTCGCCGGCGCTTCGAAAAGGTTGGTGAAGGGGTCGGGGCCGTCGTCGGTCATCATCGCTCCTGCCTGGTGCCAAGCGCCTGTTGGGGTCGCAATAGGATATTCCGCCTCCGCATGCACGCGCGCCGATTGCACCGGGGAGGTGAATAGGTAATCAGTGTGACTCGCCTACAGCCCGAAAGAGCCATGATGTCCGACGAATTCTACCGTATCAAGCGCCTGCCGCCCTATGTCATCGCCGAGGTCAACGCGATGCGGCACGAGGCGCGGCGCGCGGGGCGCGACATCATCGATCTCGGCATGGGCAATCCGGACCACCCGCCGCCGCAGCACGTGATCGACAAATTGTGCGAGGTCGCGGCCAAGCCGGGCGCGCATGGCTATTCGCAGTCCAAGGGCATTCCCGGGCTGCGCAAGGCGCAGGCGAACTATTACGGCCGCCGCTTCAACGTCGATCTCGATCCCGATCGCGAAGTGGTGGTGACGATGGGCTCGAAGGAAGGCCTGTCGTCGATGGCCACCGCGATTACCGCGCCGGGCGACGTGATCCTTGCGCCGAGCCCGTCCTATCCGATTCACACCTTCGGTTTCATCATCGCCGGGGCGACCATCCGCAGCGTGCCGACAACGCCCGACGAGCGCTATTGGCGCGCGCTCGAGAACGCGATGGACTACACCGTACCGCGGCCGACCGTGCTGGTGGTCAATTACCCCAGCAACCCGACTGCCGAAACGGTCGACCTCGCGTTCTACGAACGGCTGGTCGCATGGGCGAAGGAGAACCGGGTCTGGGTGCTGTCCGACCTCGCCTATTCGGAACTCTATTACGACGGCAAGCCGACCCGCTCGATCCTCGAGGTCCCGGGGGCGAAGGATGTCGCGGTGGAATTCACCTCGATGTCGAAAACCTATTCGATGGCCGGCTGGCGGATGGGCTTTGCGGTCGGCAACCCCACGCTGATCTCCGCCCTGACGCGGGTGAAGTCCTATCTCGACTACGGCGCCTTCACCCCGATCCAGGCGGCCGCCTGCGCCGCGCTCAACGGGCCGCAGGACGTGGTCGAGGAAAACCGCGCACGCTACCAGAGCCGCCGCGACGTGATGGTCGAAAGCTTCGCCCGGGCCGGGTGGGATATCCCCACGCCGCCCGCCAGCATGTTCGCCTGGGCCAAGCTGCCGCCCGGTTTCGAGGAGATGGGCAGCCTCGAATTTTCCAAGCAATTGCTCGAACATGCCGATGTCGCGGTCGCGGCCGGGGTCGGCTATGGCGAGGAGGGCGAGGGCCATGTCCGCATTGCCATGGTAGAGAACGAGCAGCGCATTCGCCAGGCAGCGCGCAATGTGAAGCGCTTCCTCGCCGACCACGCGAGGCGCTGATGCGGCTGTTGCATCCGGATCGGTAGCATTTCCGCGTCCGGGCGGTTCTCAAACCTCGGTTTTTACTTAGTCTCCGGCCCGCATCGGAAAACCGAGGGGTCGCTTGATGAGGGGCGCGACATTCGCATGGCTGTCGACCAGCCCGGCTGTCCCGGTTCGATGGGATCTGGGCCATGCCGGCTGGTCGATGGAACACGCACCGGATGCCGCCAGCGCATCCGCGGCGCTGCCGGGCGTGCTCGACTGGCGGGCCGCCAGCCGGCCGCGTGACTGGCATGCGCTTGCGGGACGCAGCCGGATCGTCGCGGTGGGGGTCGATAGCCCGCGGGAACGCGCGCGCCTGCTCGATGCCGGGCTGGGCGATGCGCTCTCCAGCCACGTCGCCTTCGTCGAGCTCGGCGTGCGGCTGGCGCGGCTGCGCCACGGCGAAAGCTCGCTCCCGCGGTCGTTGCGGGCGGGGCCGGTGACGCTCGACCTGTTCCACCGCGACGGGCGGCTCGATGGCCGCTGGCTGGGGCTGCATCCGCGCGAATTCGGCCTGCTCTGGCGGCTCGCCGAAGCGCGCGGCATGCCGATCACCCGCCGCCAGCTGCTGCGCGATGTGTGGCGGATCGAGCATCCGCCCGAAACCAACTCGCTCGCCGTGCATGTCTCGCGGCTCCGGGCCAAGCTGGCGGTTTCCGCCTGCGGCTGGCTGGTGGAAACGCATCCGCAAGGCGGCTACCGGCTGGCGGCCCGGCCCGCGGCCATTCCCTGCGAGGCGCAATGCGCCTGACCGTCCGTGCCGCTGCCCGCACGCGGCAACTGGACATGGCCCGCCCGATGGGTACCAAGGGGCGCACAGTTGCGGAGAGAGGTTTCAGCATGCAGTTCAACGATCGCGTTTCCATCGACCTGGCCGATAATGGCGTGGCGCAGGTCCGCTTCACTCGCGGCGACAAGATGAACGCGCTCGATCCCGCTCAATTCGACGCGGTGATCGCCGCGGGCGAAGCACTGCGCACGATGAAAGGGCTGCGCGTCGCCGTGCTGTCGGGCGAGGGGCGCGCCTTTTGCGCCGGGCTCGACACTGCCAGCTTCGGGGGTGACGGCGGCGGATCGTCCAAGCTTGCCGAACGCGGCTATGGCAATGCCAACCGCGCACAGGAAGCCGCGATGACCTGGCGCAAATGCCCCGTGCCGGTGATTGCCGCAGTGCACGGCGTGTGCTTCGGCGGCGGGCTGCAGATCGCCAGCGGCGCCGATATCCGGGTGGTGCATCCGCAGACGCGCATGGCGGTGATGGAAATGAAATGGGGCCTCGTGCCCGACATGGGTGGTTATGCCCTGTGGCGCGGCCTGGTGCGCGACGACGTGCTGCGCGAGCTGACCTACACCAACCGCGAATTCATCGGCGAGGAAGCGCTCCAGCTCGGCCTCGCCACCATGCTCGACGACGACCCGCATGCCCGCGCCACCGCGCTGGCTGAAACCATCGCCAACAAGAACCCCGAAGCGATCCGCGGCGCCAAGCGCCTGTTCCGCGTGATGCATGAAGAGGGCGAGGATGCGATCCTGCTGGCCGAGAGCGAAGAACAGGACGCCATCATGCGCCAGCCCAACCAGATCGAGGCGGTCATGGCCGAAATGCAGAAACGCGCGCCGGTGTTCAAGGACGTGTGACCGGGCCTTGGCCTTGGCTGATTGCGCGCGTTAACATAGCAATGACGATCTGCGCCTAGGCACGCCACTATGCAGCAATTCGGCCAAATCACTCGCCGCATGTCCGGATGGGTCATGCTCTGCCTTGCACTGGCAGTCGCGGGGTGTTCGCTCACCGATCAGACGCCAGTCTATCGCTATCGGCTGACCGTGGAGGTCGATACGCCCGATGGGGTGAAAACCGGATCGAGCGTGATCGAGGTGGATACCGAGGTAGCGGGCGGATATTCGATCCCGACACCCGGGCGGGTTACCAATCGCGTACGCGGCGAAGCGGTGACGGTCGATCTCGGCGAGGGGCGGGTGTTGTTCGCACTGCTGCGTTCGGAAGCCGACATCGATTGGGCGGGGCGGGTAATGTACCGCCTGTCTCCGCAATACGCCGGCGAAAACGCTCTTCGGGACGGGTATCGGAACATGCTGCGGCACCGGCCGGAAAGGACCGTGCCGCGACATTTTTCGCGCGCCGACCGGGTGAATAAACGCTCGGCCTATCCGATGCTGGTAACCTTCGGCGACCTCGACGATCCTACCAGCGTCGAACGAGTCGACCCCGACGAACTGGCCGCGACATTCGGCGAAGGGGTCAGGCTCAAGCGCATCACTGTGCAGGTTACGGACGATCCGGTTACGAGCGGGATTGGGCAGCGTCTGGGGTGGCTGAATCGAACAAAGGGCACCCTTCTATCGAGGCCAAGAGATACCCCGATCGGTCAACTCCCGATCGAATATCAGGTTGGCAAAATCTCGTTTGTTCGAAGTGATGGTCAATGAAGCGCTATGTTTTTCTCTTGCCGCTCCGATCCCAGCGTTCGTTCGCGACCCATATCTTACCGCCGTGCCCAATCAATCACCCCGCCCGCGGGATAGCGCAGGCCGAAGCATAGCCCAGCCCGCGCTTGATCGCGGGGAACAGTCTGCCGCTGGCGGCGGCGAGCGTCATTTCGGTGCGGACGGGGCGCGAATGCTGCGCCTCGATTGTCTCGCCCAATTCGACCGCGCGGAGAAAATCGCTTTCGTCCGCGGTTATCTTGCTCGAGGCTAGGCCGCTTCGGTCGCGGGCTGCGACGCGGCGAGGAATTGCCGTACGAGGTGTTTGAGATGCGTCGGGAAATGGTCGAGCCCGGGGGTCTCGCCGATCGGCGCCCCGATCCTCGTGTCCGGCTTGAGCCGTTTCATGCGCCAGTTGGGAAATGCGCGCTGCGCGATTTCGGTCTGGCTCAGGATCTCGATCTGCGAATGGCGCGTGTCTTCGCCGAGCCGCGAAAGCAGCGCATCGATTGCGCTCCGGGATCCTTCCACGACTTGGAAGAAGCGGTTCTCCGCGAAGATCAGGAACCCGGTGAGATCGTCTCGGGAATTGTTTCGTGCCGAGGTTTCGATGATCTTGAACACATCGTCGGGAGCAAGGACGCTCGATGCCCTGCTCACATAGGCTATTTGCAACACCCGGTTCACTCCTGAATTTTCGCTATCCTAACCAGTCTGGCTTACCGAGCCGTTAAGAAATTGCGGGGCAGTGGGTGCGCCACGGCGTCGTTCTGTCACCGCTCCGCGCTTGGCCGCGGGCCTTCCCATCGCTGCAAATTCTCGGGTATCGTCGGCATCCCCATTGCGCTGGCCGATTGCGCGTGTTCAACACCGCAGCCGGTTCATCCAGGGGCACGATCGGGCTTGCTCCACGTTAGAGGTCATGATGTTCGATCGCCTGTCTGTCCTGCCGCAATATCTCCTGCCCAAACGCGGGCTGACCCGTCTTGCCGGGCGCGTTGCCCGGGCGCGTGGGGGGCGGGCGACGACCCGGCTGATCCACTGGTTCGTCGGAAAATACGGCGTCGACATGAGCGAGGCCGAAAACCCGGACATTGCCAGCTACGCCTCGTTCAACGATTTTTTCGGCCGCCCGCTGAAACCGGGCGCGCGGCCGCTGGCCGATGCCGATTTCATCTCGCCGGTGGACGGTGCCATCAGCCAGTTCGGCGCGATCGACGATCACCATATCCTGCAGGCCAAGGGGCATCGCTTCACCACGACCCAACTGGTCGGCGGGGACGCCGCGCTCGCGGGCCGGTTCCGCCACGGCAGTTTCGCGAACCTGTATCTCTCGCCGCGGGATTATCACCGGCTGCACATGCCGTGCGCGGGCCGCCTGCAACGCATGATCTATGTTCCCGGCGCGCTGTTTTCGGTCAATCCGGTGACCGCGCGCGGCGTGCCCGGACTGTTTGCCCGCAACGAACGCGTGGTCTGCGTGTTCGATTCCGAAACGCATGGGCCCTTCGTGATGGTGCTGGTCGGCGCGACGATTGTCGGCAGCATGGCCACCACATGGCACGGGGTGGTCAATCCGCAACGCACCGGGGCGATTGCCGAGTGGGATTATTCGGACCAGCCGGTCGTGCTCGAACAGGGCGAGGAAATGGGCCGCTTCCTTCTCGGATCGACGGTGATCATGCTGTTCGAGAAGCATGTCATCGAATTCAATGCGGACTGGCGCCCCGAAGGCCCGGTTCGGCTGGGAGAGGTGATGGGCACCAAGCCCGCCCGGTAATCCCGGTTCGCGGCTACGCGCAGTCTCGGATCGGGAAACGCGCCGTGCGGTGCTCAGGCGGCGGCGGACGCGTCGCCCTTCAGCCGCCGTGCCTGGAATGCGAAGCGCGCGGCCTTGCCGACATCCTCCTGGAACGATGAATTGACCAGTCCGCCGACGATCGAACCGACGAGGGGTACGACCATGCCCGCCCGGCTGCGGAAGCTGGTGAATGCGATCGCGCGCGAAATCCGCTCGACTGCCTGATCGACGATCGGCGCGATGTGTTCGTGATCGGCATGGACGAGTTCCCCGGCCGGGCCGAGCGCCGCTTCCAGCGCCGCAATGCGGTCCCGGCGCGCCTCGGGTTCGTCCACTGCGGCCAGTTCGAGGATCTGGAGGCGGAACAGCTTTTCTGCCGGGCCATCGCCTGCGTAGCCATAGGCGCGCCCGGTATCGCGGATGGCGCGCAGCGCAATGGCGATGGTGGCCGGGATGTCCGCGCTCATCGACAGCGCACCGCCCAGGCCAGCGGCGGCCCCGGTGGTCGCGCTGACGCTGCGCGCGGCGCGCGAGACCTTGCGTGCCGCCTGCCGCGCCGCCTCGAGATCGGCCGCATCGTGATCGAACTGGACGAGGCGCGGGGCGCCCGCCGCCCGGTCGAGCCCCTTCAGCACGGTTTCGACCAGGCCCTTCGGGACCACGCTGGCGATCGCTGCGCCGAATGGATGCGTCAGCCGCTCCAGTCCACGCCCGAGGCGGGAAGGGGTGCTGTCGCGGAACCGGCGCTGCTCTTCGATGATATCCATGCCAACCGAATGGCCGCGGGGCGGACACGTTCCGGAACGGGGCTGGTAATTCGGCAGGCGGCCGGTGGCTTCGCCGGTACGCCAGTTCCCCCGCGCTCGCTCCTTTAGCCCCGGATAGAGGCGACTCGCACGCCGCTTTCCTACAGCGTGGGCGATCGGCATGAGGGGCCCGCTCTTTGACCGCGTGGAATTGCTACCCTGCCGGGCGTGACTGGTGCAGTGCCTTATATTGCCGGAATGTCACACATGTGCGGGCGTTGCCGGGGGCAAGCTGCTGGCTGCGCTGATCATTCCGGGAAGGTCACGCTTTTCGCAGGCGCGTAAAGCGGTCCATGTTCAGCCGAACACCGCCACGCATTGCATGCCGTCGAGCATCTGCTTGCCATCGGCGTTCCACAGCCGCAGCCGTTCGGAGGAATAGCCATGCGCAGCGTGCTGGCTGGCGTTCTCGCTCATCCACCAGCCATCGCGGGTCGCGGGCGCGGGCTCGAGCAGGTTGAACGACCAGTTGACCGAGCTGATCGGTCCCTGCCGTTTCATCGCGCGCATCGCGCCCGGGGGCAGGACGTCGCCCAGCAGGATGAGCTCGCTCACCGGGTCGAGCCCTTCGCGGTCGGTCAGCCGCGCCCAGCGGCGCACCACCGGGTCGCCCGGGCCCTGCTGCTCCTGCGCGCGGCGGATCTCGAAGTTGTTCTGGATGAAGGCGGGGCCCTTGCCGTGCATCGCGCTCTCGGCTTCCTCGGGCGGACCGGGCCAGTCGCCGACCGGTGCGGCATCGTGCATCGCATTCGCCTCGCGCTCGGTGCCGAACAGCCAGAAGGCGGTCAGCGTGCATTGCCCCTCGCACCAGATCTCGCTGCGCACCTGCGCGACATTGCGACCTTGCCGGACGATCTCGCGGCGCAGCTCGGTATCGGGTCCGGTAGGGGCCACGAAGGCGACCTGGGCGCCGCGCAGCGGCGGCAGGTCGGGGAATGCGCGGGTAACCGCGGTATAGGCGATCAGCGCGGAGGCGCCGCCGTAGAGCGTGCGGCCCTGCATCCAGTGGTCGAGC
>Ga0114911_1001642_pt1 | contig 11332 bp, 9 predicted proteins | sample MalvireepMed_904_FD_89688 | JGI IMG/M metagenome (GOLD analysis project Ga0114911, IMG submission 89688) | Marine viral communities from the Global Malaspina Expedition - Malaspina viral metaG DeepMed_904 | ecosystem: Environmental > Aquatic > Marine > Oceanic | place: Mediterranean Sea...
CCTAACTCTCCAATCAATTGATCTATCTGATTGTGTGCAGTAGATGCAGGAGAAAAGAAGTCGCTATAAGTTTGTTGTGGCATTATACAAATTCAGACATATAGTCACCTACTGTCTTTGACTGTGTTCTGTGGCATTTAATATTGGTCTGATTCCATAAGTTTTTTAAGATATTCTTCAAAAAATTCGTCATTTAGTCCTTCAAGTGGTAAAATATTTTCTGGAGGACGCATTACATTGTAATCACCTAAACCTGATGGATCTGTAAAATCTTTAATACTTCTATCCTTTGCCTTGCCTCTAACAGTAGGAACATTCTTTTCAAATGTTGAAGCGCCAGCACCTCTTAAGAGATTAATAGGAAAAGAACCTAGCAAAGCTTCGTGTTCATCCAATGCAATATTCCATACATCTTTAAAGGAACCATCGTCTTCATAGTAGACATCACCAAGAAGAGGATCTTCCCAAAATAACATTTCCCTGTAGTTTTCATCTGGATTAGGCTTATAACTATTTTGAGTTTTTGCCTTTGCAAATCCCCAGTCTATTCTGCTTTGAAGATTTTGACCAAATTCAGTACCTTGGTTAACTTCAAAAACATTTGTTGAAACTTCTTTAAGAGGACTTTCTTCTGGCTTATAACTCTTTCCTTTTAAACCTACATCTTCCCACGGAACTTCTTCAAACGTTTTCCAGTCAGCAAAAGAAGGAATCTCGCCTTGCTTTGGTTTTGCCGATAGATTTTCTGGACTAAAACCTTCTGGATCAATTGACTGAGTATGTATATACATATATGGGTCAACTTCATCTTCAATGCCAAACAATCTTGCTCCTAACTCAGCTTCTCCTGGAACGTACGTCTTCTGATATCCTTTTCCAAGCGGTGAAGGAGATATATCCATATTCTTGTAAATAAATTTTGCTACAGAAGGATATTCTGCATTCTTAATTTCTTCATCTATTGCTGTGTGTGCTGTCTCTTCACCGAAAAGATTTCTGAAAAAATCAGATACACTTTGATTGGCTTTTTCTCTCCAGTTTAATTCATTTTTTGGCGGCATTACTCTGCTCTCTTTTCTCTAAATTTTTTACTTGCATTCCGTAATAATTTACGCTTAGAATTTCTGATGATTCTATCCCATTTCTTTTTCTGCCCCTTGTATACATCTATTGCCTCTTCAACTATCGGCACATCATTTGGTGAAGCCTGCTCAAGGTATTGCATAAATACATCAAGCTTTGAAGTTCTGGCAAATGTTCCTTTTACCCTTTCACTAAAAGGTACTGGTCTCATACTGACAACTTTTGATTCTATATTATCTATTGCCGCTTTAACTGCTTGGTAATCATTTCCGTAGTTAGGATTTGTTCTCATTATTTCTTGTGCCTGCGACATAACAGCAGCTTCATATATTCTTACTTTCTCACTTTTACCACCTTCATCTTTCAACTCAGGTCCGTCTACATCTGAGAAGAATAGTGATTCTATTTCTTTATAAAACTCACTCCTTGGATTAAAAGCACCACGTGAAGCATTTTTATCAGAATCTTCCCCAAGTACATCTCTTCTATATTGATACTGTATTTTATGTACATACTCCTGTTGTTTTACGTGCGGATCAGACACTCTTTTCCACACTTCTGTAACCCTATTCCATAATGGTATATTGTCTTTTCCGTAATCATTGCCTTCCTTATACCATGCTTGTCTATGAATATCAGAGACTGAATTGACAATATCTTCAAGTGCCTTTCCTTTATATCCTAGACTTTCATAGTGTTCTTCAATAGTGTTAATACCGAGTTCTCTTTTTAAATCATCAGGAATAAGAACATCTGTTCCACCTTTCCAAGCTGTATTAGCTAGAAACATAAAATAATTTCCAGTTTCCTTTGCGTAGTCAACCATAGCTTTACCATAGCTACCATTTTCATCAAATAAACCACTTAGGAATGAGAACACTTCTGAAGATAGCATTCTATTCCACACTTTTGCTGGTGGATATACGAACATATCACGTTCAGGATTACCTGTAGCAAAGTAATATAGTGCATCTCTTGCCTCTCCAGCACCGTAAGTTGCAGCTGCAAACTTCATCATAGGCCAGATATTGCCTTTTGATGCTGGTATAATAGCATTCTTATAAAGATTCTCTGTAACACGATATGCCATCCTGTGAAATAATGTAAGTGATTTTCCAAATTGATTCTGGAATGCTCTTGGCATATATTCTACAGTAGGAGAACCTTGGGTTATTCTGTGAGCACGCTGCATAACCTTTATCATTTCAGCTTCTGTGAAATGTCCTCTTTCTATAATCTGATCCATATTTCTTAAATCAAATGTTTCCTCAAGTACATGCCTTGCTGTGGTTCTTGACATTCCAGCACCGAACGTAGTCTTATTGCCAGCAACAACATCAAGAGCCGCTTCAGCAGATAGTCTTCCGCCTATCATTGCAGTTATTCTATTCAATGCCTCGGTTTGATACATCATACTGGGATTTAACTTGAATAGCTTTTGCATTTCAAGTAGATGCGTTCCTTCTTCAAGCGCACCAATAAGAGCTGCTTCGTGTTTTGCCGCCCTGTATTTAGATTCTTTTGGACCAAGCTTTCCTTCACCAAATGGTATGGAATTTAATATCTTCGCAACCTCTGGAGTATGCATTACATCGCCCCAGGCTCTTGCCATTCTTACAGCACCGAATGTTGTCACATTTTCTCTTTGCCCAAGTAGAAGATTTTTCATTCCAGAGCCAACCCACGAAAGTGCAGCATTCGCAACTGCTACCGTAGCTTTTTGCGTTCCCCATAACGCAGCTTGAGTATACCATTCTTCAGGTGTCTTTACTCCGTGTATTTGTTCTCTTAAAACAGTTTCAACATAATTACCAATCTCGTTATTTGTTTCTGCCCTAACCCTATTTATATGTCCTTGTGCTATTTCCCCTGCTAAACCTTCTTCGCCATAATGTTTTGATATTGAAATTATATGAGCAACTTTATTAGCATATCTTGGGATTACCTGCCTAAAATCAGTTTCATATATTGGTATAATTTGTTCTATAACCCTTCCATCTACAGTTTCACCTTTTTTATAGGTATTGAATTTATCCAGTTTTATTTCATTGCCTGCGGCATCCCAAGCAATCTCTGGTGGTAGGTCTTGAATACGTGAATACTGCCTTCCATATATACCAAGCTGATCTATCCATCCAGAAACTTTGTTAAATTTTTTCCACATTTCTTCACGTATAGAATCTTCAGATCTTCCTTCTTCCTTCATAACCTTAGCATCTTCGTCGTTCTTTACCATTCTTTCAATAATTATACTTTTAAAACCTTTATCTTTATCGAAAGCATTTCTGGCATCTTTAGTAAGGACTCTATGTATATAATCTTGCTGTAAGTGGCTATTTATTTCGTGTATTCTACGTACATTACCACCTAGATCAGTGACCTTATCACCAATTTCTATACTTGCAACATCATTATATTCATTCAATATAATTTCTTCACCTTTACTATCTAAAGCTTCCCATATTTTTTCACTTACTTTTTTACCACCTCTATATGAAGTAACTTTAACTCCGTGCTGTGCTAATTGGTCAAAAGTTTTATTGAGGGTTGTTTTTACTAACTCTACTGCTTGTTCTCGCATAGGATGATTTAAAACATCCTTTGGAACAAAGTCTTTAAAGGTAGGATCAATAAGACCCTGTAGTCCTCTTATTTGATTTTCTTTAAAGTTCATATCTTGTAATGAAAGTATCATATCTGCATACTTACCTTTTTCAAGGCTTTCAGTATCAAGAACATCTTCAATAAGATAGGAAAGCTCTCTAGAGCCTGGAGATTTTTTTAATCCACGAAGATAAGCAACTGGCCCAAGAACAATATCTCTATTAAGAGCATTTAAAGTATTTCCAATTTTACCGCCTGAATTTTCAAGCCATAGTGTGCTTGGATGCTTAGAAGATGCTCCGACAATACTTGAGCGAATTATCTTACCATATTCTCTTAACTCTGCATTTGTCATATTAAGCGTAGATCCACCGCTCTGTTTATACAATGCATTCTTTATAATTTTTGCTTCCTTGTCTGGAACACCAAAGTTTGATTCAGCTGTCTTGGCAGATCTTACAAGATTTTTATGCTTTGCTTTAGATTCAGCTATCTGCTCACCAAAGCCAGCAACATATTTATCTTTTGCATCTACACCTTTCATAGTTTCTGTCTTGCCAAACTTGTTACCCCTTGCATCAACTTTAGTTACTTCCCAGACTTTTTTACTTTTATTGTATGATGCGTCTAAATCAAATAGTTCTGGATTTTCACCAGTAGCTGCTCTTTTATGTCTTTGATAAAATCTTCCTACAGTCATTTCATTAACTTTATGTGTTTCTAAATCCATATACTGAACTACTGGAGTTTTACCTTTTTCCCTAGCTATGTTTAAGAAGTCAACATTCTTACCATCTTTTGATGTCCACACCTGCTGTATGTCTTCAGGCCTTGGCTTTAATGCAACCTTAATATATGCATCTAGAAAATTAGATTCACGTATAAGTTTTCCTGCTTCAGCCCTGCTTATGTTAAATGCTTCAAGGGCAGTTATATGTTTACTTTCTATTCTAGCTTTACTCATACCATGACTTGCATAATAAAATGTGGGTAATGCTAATCCCATTATAAGTCTATCAGTTAAACTACTTCCAACTCCCTCTTCTTGAGTTTCTTCAAATGGACTTTTCATAAAAAATGGACTACTAGGATCTACAGCACCAGAACCTATAAGAAACATAGCAGCTGGTGTAAGAGTGTGTTGTGCTAATTTACTCATATCAGCTATATTTGGAGCACTTGCAATAGTGAATAAAGCACCCATCATTTCATCGTGTAAAAACTGCTTTCCTCTTCCCTTAAGATCTTCCAATGGAAGATTTGCGTATACTTGCCCATGAGCACCAAATGTAAGAAAATTCCTAACTCCAGTATCAAGAGCTTTCATAACCATAGGTCTTTTTGCAGACTGTTCAGCCATCCACGTAACATATCTTTTAGAAGAACCAAGAGCACCAGACGGGTTCATAAGTATTGGTTTTGCGTTTCCTGCGTCATCAAGATAATGTAATAATCCTTTATCTTTAGCTTTTCTTAACCCTTGGATAGCTTGTTTTTTCTTGCCAGATTTCCACATTTTGAAATACTTATTATATATTTTATAAGCTTCTTTAACCTGAGGTCCTTTAGTTACTGGTATATTAGCCCCTCCAAACGCCATATTCCATGGCATAAATGAAGCCACAGTACCAGGGACTTGACCTGTAAGATAATAAATGAATTCTTCAGTTGTCTCTGGTTGTGGCATTTTCTTTTCAGGAGGGAATACAGGACCAAGAAGTGCTTCTACAAACGAACCACCAACCCACTGCATAGGTCTTGGTCTTGCAAATGTATAATCAGTATCAACAGTTAATGAACCCATATCAAATTCTCTTGGTTCAGAACCTATTGGCGCTAATGCCTTAAGTCCTTCTGGGTCTGATGGATCTATCTGTGGAGGTGGGCCTTCAGGTGGTGGTGGATAATCTGGTGGTGGAGGTATCTCCCCTTTAAGGTAACTAGGGATTTCAATATTAGATGTTTCTTCTAATGCTGGTGGTAAAATTTGTGCAAGCCAGTCTTCACGACTCCCTTCCCAATCGTCATCCTTAGGATTCAATTCTTCTTGGGTTAAGAGAAGGCTGTCTTTCAGAATACTATTTAATTCTGGGAATATTTTTCCTTCTTCAGCCATGGGTTACTTCAGTATGTTTTCTAGTTCTTCTAGTGTTATTCCAATCGTCCTTGCTAATCTTTCTTTGGTAGATTTCTTAGCGTTTACACCAGTAGCTAACTGAAAAAGTCTCTCACGAACAGATATCCATTTACCTGAACCCATTGGATGTTCAATATCTATAAAACCTCCTTCGGCTGATTCACGTGTATTAAACTTAGCAACAGCTTCTTTTTTCTTTTCTGGAATTGGTACTACAACATTAACGCTATCCCCAGCACCTACATCCCAAGATGTTACTTTTGTTTCTCTATTTATATAATATGGTCTTTGAGTTTTTTCGTCCCAAACTTGATCCCATATAACTTTTCCTCCTTTTGGCGGTGGTTCTGGTGTACCAGATGTCTCTTCTCCTTTTAAATAATTAAGAACTTCGTCCATAACTTTTATTATTTCAATTTCAGCTTCACTTCCTGGTTCAAATGTTCCTGGGATTGGCTGTCCAGTAATCGGATCTCTAACTATCTGAGTCACACTTTTTGCTAATTCTATCTTATTATATAAATCAGGATTATCGAATGACAATGGATTTGCAGAATATGCTTTAATAAGTTTATATTCGTTAGTATCTCCCCATCCAAATTTTATCATTTCTTGCATAGCTTGTCCTGGAGACATGCGAATCTCAGGATCTTTAGATCTAACTCTTCTTACATAATCAGATTTTTTTAATTTAACTGTTTTCTGTACGTTCGTTGCATCTATTTGTCCCTGAGCTATAACACTAAGTCCATCAATTAGTTTATCACCATAAACATTTTTATTTTCTTCCAGAAAATCAAGAACATTACCATATAAGTTTGCACCAGAATCAGGGTTAGTAGCAGCAGTCTTTCCAGCCATTTCAAAAAGAGATTTTGTTATCATAAGAAAGTCTTCTTTTTCTTCTCTTTTTTCAAGAGCTTTTGCCTTCCTATTGCTTTCAACAATACCACCAATCTGAGGTATCCCTTGATTAAAGAACTGATGCCATACGTTTTCTGGTGGTGATTTGAATTGTGCCATTTTACTTACCCTTAAATAGTGTGTCTAGTACCCTTTTCATTTCTGTATTATCCTTTACTCGCTTCTTTAGAAACTCTGGAGTCTGATGCATGTTAAGTTTATTCTGCATACCCTTCCATCGCTTCTGACATCCACCACAGCTTTTATGTTTATTAATGTAGAAATCTGCTAATGTCTTTCCTATCTGCATTAATAACCTCTTGGCATTGGTGGAATTCCGCCGAATCCAGGTGGCTGATACAATGGAGACTGTCCTCCTCCGCCTGAGAATTGACCAAAGTCATAAGGTACTCCTCCAGGCTTTGGTTGTGAAAATTGTCTATTCATTGGTGGTCTTCCGCCACCTCTTGGTGGTCGTCCACCTCCTGGTGGTGAATATAATGGTTTGCTAGGTCGTCCTCCTCTTGGTGGCTGTTGTCCTTGTCCGCCACCTTTAGGCTGTTCCCATGGCGCTACTGGATTGCCTGTACGCATCATATCTCCATAGGGAGCATCATTCAGCCAAGCAAGAAACTCTTGAAAAGGCTGCCGTTCTTGCGCACCCATTCTGTTTAAGCCTTCAGGTCTGTTCATCATGCCTGGCATAAACTCTTGCCCTGGCACACCCTGTACAGGACGATGCTGAGGTCTTCCACCTCCAGGTCCAATTCCTATTCCCTGCCTTCTCATTGCCATTGGATTTGGTGAAGGCATTCTTCCTGGAACGCCTCGTGGTACCTGTCCAAAGCCACCTCTTTGTCCGCCACCATACAACGGTGGTGCTGGACCTCTTTGCATATTATTATAACCTGCCATTATTTTCTCCTTTTAATTAAATTTAAACACATTCACCAGTTATCATATCGCATGTATAACCTGGGTCACATCCAGTATCCCAACAATTTCCAGTAACACCTAAGCCAAAGTCTCCAGCTTGTAAGCCTTCATCGCTACCACTGGCAGGGGTATAACAATCTACTTCAATTAATGCTCCGCCTGATTGCCAAGCTTCCGAATCATAACATACGCCAGATTCCATACGAGGATCTCCTACTTCCCAATCTAGCCAATCTGCAATTAAAAATCCTGCCTGCCCAAATATATTACATTCCATCCCATATCCTGGGCGTAACCAGTCATGATTTGGCTGTTCAATCATACAATCTGGTTCTTGATCCAGCAAATTAGAAACGCCAGTATAGGTATTTAATACATTACTTACACAATCAGCAATATCAGATCCAGTAAGTTCTCCACAATTTGAAAAATCCAAACCTTCAGGATCTGGCGAATTGTCCTGTAGACAGTTAATATAATTTTCACTATTAGGATCACAGTCGTATACCCAATCAACATCACCTTCAAGTTCTTCAGAAATAGCACCCACAGTACAAGAAGGATCGTTTGGATTACTGTAACAGAAATATAACTGTTCCCAGTCTAAATCTCCTGGATCTGCACATCCAGGAAAATCTGGATTTTCTGAACATACTGCATTAATAAGTCCTTCATTTGTTACATAGTCAAATTCTTCTCCTTCTCCCTCTCTTTCTACCACATTTGCGTACCATCTATTATATGCGTCTGCTACTTCCTTTGTCCAGCCTGATCTTCCTTCATATAACATCTTTGCAAGATTCCACCGTGATTGTTCTTCCCCAATATTCGCAGTTTCTGCAGTTTCTTCCATAATTTTTGCTACTGTATCTCTTTGTGCAGTTTTTGTAGCTACATCTTGCCCAAATTCTTCAAAGCCATGAGATGGTGGCAACCCAGTTTCAGCAAGTATATCACCAGCTTCCCTTCTTACTTTTTCTTCCCCAAGTCCTATACCATATACATCTAGCAGGTATTTATTTAATAAATAATCTTCTCCACTTTCCCGATATGTTGGCAATATACCTGCAAATTCTCCATACTGTCCCATTCCTGGGATGTCTGACATACCCCAAGACTGAAGTAATGATTCTGGTGTCCAGCCATATTCTCCTGGCATTCCTCCATATTCTTCTGGCAGGTTTGATAACCAGTCATAAAAACTTTGATTATAATAAGGTGTTAAAGGCATATATTAACTCTCTATGTTGTATACGTTTCATCTGGAGATGTATATATATCATACATTTGTCCCCAATCTACATCACCTGCTAAAACGCACTGTTCCTGCCCATCAACTACTCCAACGCATACATATCCTGGGTCACAGTCACAATATTGTGTTGTTCCTCCTGCTAAGACATTAGCATAACCTCCACTGACAAGATCTTCCCAATTCTGTCGCATCATTTCAACATCTTCTCCAAATCCAAGTTCGTATCCAGCAAGACTAGCAGATTGACCACTTAAAAAATCCTGAAAAGATGCCCTTGATTGCTCTCTTTCTCTTCCTGGCATAACTCCTCCGCCACCACCAGCAAAGGTTTGGCTAACACCACCACCTAAATTCATTTTACGTAAAGCGTCTTGCATACTTCTTCTTTCTGTTCTTGTGCCAGATTGTAATCCTCTAACATCACCAAGAAAAGATTCCCACGATGGTGTTTCTTGCGATATATCATATGTTCCTCCGACCATACCCCAATATTGTGGGGGAAGATGCCTTAAAGCTTCTTCTGGAAGTACATCAAATATATTTCTTCCTCCAAAATAATCTGCTAATTCTCCGTATTCTGATCCAAGTCCAGTTGTTTCACCCCAAGTATCACCACCACCTCTATATTCTGATAATGGATCGCCCAGTGCACCACCACCACCTTGACAGTATTTTAACATTCCAGAGTTCTCATCAATATACATAGTTCCTGGTTCACAATTGTATACAGTTCCTTCTCCGTAAGCTCCTCCTGTATCACCATAATCAGCACCATAATCACAACTACCATCATCAAATTCTGCCATTTCATTGTAATTAAGAGCAGTCGGGTCTGTACAGCCATCTAAGCGTGGGTCTTCGCCTCCTTCCCAGCCAGTTCCACCACTGTCAGGTTCACACTCACCCCATTCCGAGCATGTATAGCCTGGAGGACAAGGGCTGTTTGGGCCGCAAAATTCAAGTGCCATTATTGTTTCCTAACCAAGGAATGGATCGAGTTCTTCAAGGTATTCAAGAAATTCTTCTAGGGAATCGTATTCTTCGTCTTCGCCTAATTCTTTGTACGCGCTTTTTTTGCCAAAAATGTTTAAAGGAGAATCTGCAAAACCATAGCTTTCTTCTTGTGGTGTAAGTCTAAGTATATTCATTAAATCCTGCAAAGCGTCTGTCCACTGAGATGCATCAAAAGCACTTGCGGCTAAATCTGCTTCCTGCTCTGCTCCAAATAAAGCATCTTCGCCAAAAAGAATATCTTGTGTTCTTATATCTGGTGCTTCGCCATATTGTTTTTGTGCCCAGTTTGAACCTGCATATGAACCAATACCACCAAGTGCTGCTAAAATGGTAGGGTCCTGCATCCAATCCTGGTCAAAGTATCCTCCTAAAAGATATGAAGCAATTGGTAAGCCATATCCACCCCACGCTCTGCCTTTTGCGGTTGTTTCTCCTAATCCTTTTTGCCACTCGTTATAGTCTTTTATATTTTGCCGCAATTTTCTTGTACTATCAGTCATTTGCGTACCAAGAAGTGCTCTTGATCTTGCTGGGCTTATATATTCATTTGGCATAATATCCCTCTTTTATGAATGTGTAATTGTGTGTTCAGTTCCTGCACCATCTTGCCAATACAATCTATTATCAGCTTTAGAATATATCTTTGCATAATGTGTATCGGCAGTTGGTGTGGTTGTTTCTTTCAAATTTAATACTCCGCCTTCAAGCGTTAAATCTGCATTTGCACTTGGACTTGCAGTACCTATACCAACCTTCAAATTAAGATCATCTATAGTTAGTGCTACATTTGTTCCAACAGCATTTCCTTTACATATTTTAAATTTATCACTATCTCCGCCATCAATACCAACAGTCCATGGTGATGAAGACAATGCTAGTGCATCAGTGTCAAATCTTTTAAAAGTTATATAACTATCGCCAGCAGAACTATGATTGGTTATTACTACACCAGTTCCTCTTGATGATTTTCCTCGTATATCAAGAAGAACTTCTGTTAAACTTGTTGTTCCTGCCTGACCAATGGAACCTCTTTTCCCTCCTACAAACCCTATTGACATTCCTTTTCCTATACTTGCAAATCTTCCAACAAGAATATCTTTATCAAAAGAAGATATACCCTGCCTATTTAATGCTTTATTTTTTCTTGCTGATATACTTCTATCTTCTATAGGAGCAGTTCTAGCTACTACTTTATTTCCAATTCTTCTTTCTAATGCAGTAAAAGACATTAAGCAACTCTCTTATGTATTTGTCTGTATTCAATAGCCATATCATTTATCTCAAGCATTCCAGCGGCTGATGGATTTGTAATTCTAAATCTTATACTTTGACATTCTATTGGTGTAGCTGAATAAAACTTTGAAACTGACCATGCACCTCCTGTAGCAGTTATATTTCCA
>Ga0114911_1001658_pt1 | contig 11252 bp, 9 predicted proteins | sample MalvireepMed_904_FD_89688 | JGI IMG/M metagenome (GOLD analysis project Ga0114911, IMG submission 89688) | Marine viral communities from the Global Malaspina Expedition - Malaspina viral metaG DeepMed_904 | ecosystem: Environmental > Aquatic > Marine > Oceanic | place: Mediterranean Sea...
CGGTGACACCACGCTGGAAGCGGACACCACCGTGCTACTACAGATTCAAATGACCGGGCTGGGCGGCTTCGGCGGCCGGGTGGATTCCCTGCTGGAACGCAGCATTCCCGGATACAGGAGTGAATATGATTAGGTCTCTGGCAACCTGGTTGCTGAGCGCGACGTTCTTGAGCACGACCCTGCTACTGCCGGTGGGTGCCCACGCCCGGGTGGAAATGCTTGACCGCATCGTGGCGGTGGTCAACGACGGCGTGATCATGGAAAGCGAACTGCAGCAGCGGGTGGACGACATCGCCGCCCAGTTCCGCGGCGACAACCGCCCGCTGCCACCCCGCGAGGTGCTGCGCGAACAGGTCCTCGACCGGGTGATCCTGGAGCGTCTGCAACTGCAGATGGCGGAGCGCGCCGGCATCCGCGTCGACGACGGCGCCCTCAACCAGGCGCTGTCCGGCATCGCCCGGCAGAACAACATGACCCTGCAGCAGTTCGCCGACGCCCTGCGCGCCGACGGCTACGACTGGTCCCGTTTCCGCGAGCAGGTGCGCGGCGAGATGGTGGTGTCCCGGCTGCAGCAACGCAGCGTGGCGTCCCGGGTGCGGGTCACCGACCGCGAAGTGCAACGGTTCCTGGAGTCGGAAACCGGCCGCCAGATGTTCCAGGCGGATTTCCACCTGGGGCACATCCTGGTCAAGGTGCCCGGCAACGCCAGCCCGGAACAGGTCAGCGCGGCGCAGGAAGAGGCCGAGGCCCTGGTGCGGCGCCTGCGCGACGGCGCCGACTTCGCGGAAACCGCGGTGTCCGAATCGGACGGCCCGGAGGCGCTGGAAGGCGGCGACCTGGGCTGGCGGGAAGCGGCCCAGTGGCCGAGCCTGTTCGCCGACGCGGCGATCGATATGAACAAGGGCGACATCAGCGAGCCGCTGCGCTCCGGCGCCGGCTTCCACATTCTCAAGATGATCGACCGCCGCGACGGCGGCGCCGAGAAAGTGGTCACCCAGTACCAGGTGCGCCACGTTCTGGTGCGCGCCGACACCCTCACCAGCGAGGAGCAGGCCCGCGCGGAGATCAACCGGGTTCACGACCAGGTGGCCAGCGGCGAACTGAGCTTCGTGGAAGCGGCGGCGGAACACTCCGACGACCCGGGCAGCGGCCGCCAGGGCGGCGAGCTGGGCTGGGTCACCCCCGGCGAAATGGTGCCCGAATTCGAGCAGATGATGGTGGAAACCCCGCCCGGCCAGCTGTCACCGGTGTTCCAAAGCCAGTTCGGCTGGCACTTCCTGCGCGTGGAAGAGACCCGGGAAGCGGACATGAGCGACCAGTTCCGCGAGCTGCAGGCCCGCCAGGCGCTGCAGAAGCGCCGCTTCGATGAAGAGCTGCAAACCTGGCTGCAGGAGCAGCGCGCGGAAGCCTACGTGGATATCCGCCTGCAATCATGACGCGGCGCCCGATCGCCATCACCGCCGGCGATCCGGCCGGCATCGGCCCGGATCTGCTGGCGGCCCTGCCGGCGGCGCTGCCGGACCTGCCGCTGGTGCTGCTCGCCGACCGTGAGGTGCTGACGTCGCGGGCCGCCGCGCTTGGCCTCAACCCGACGTTGCCGGACTGGGCGCCGGGCCGGCCCATGCCGGAGCACGGCGCCGTGCTCTGGCACTGCCCGGCGGGCGCCCCGGTGACCGCCGGGCAGCCCGACCCGGCCACCGGCGCCGGCACCCTGGCGATGCTGGAACGGGCCGCCGACGGCTGCCTGGACGGCACCTTCGCCGCCATGGTCACCGCGCCGGTGGCCAAAAACATCATCTGTGACGGCGCCGACCCCGCCTTCACCGGCCACACCGAATTCCTGGCCGAGCGGGCCGGCGTCGACCAGGTGGTGATGATGCTTACCGCCGGCGACCTGCGGGTGGCGCTGGCCACCACCCACCTGCCCCTGGCGCGGGTGCCGGCGGCCATCACCGACGCCGCCCTGACGCGCACCCTGACCATCCTGCACGACGACCTGCGCCGCAAGTTCGCCCTGCCGCGCCCCCGAATTCTGGTGCTGGGGCTCAACCCCCACGCCGGCGAAGGCGGCCACCTCGGCCGCGAGGAACTGGATGTGATCATTCCCACCCTGGCGCGCCTGCGCGACCAGGGCCTGCAGCTGACCGGCCCGGTGCCGGCGGACACCGCCTTCCAACCGGACCTGCTGGCGCAACACGACGCGGTGCTGGCCATGTACCACGACCAGGGCCTGCCGGTGCTGAAATACGCCGGCTTCGGCGAGGCGGTGAACCTGACCCTGGGGCTGCCGTTCATCCGCACCTCGGTGGACCACGGCACCGCCTTCGACCTGGCCGGCACCGGCCGGGTCCGCGCCGGCAGCCTGCTGGCCGCCACCCGCCTGGCGGCGGATCTGGCCGCCCGCACCGAAGGCCAGGAGAGCCCATGAGCGAACATCGCGCCCGCAAACGCTTCGGCCAGCACTTCCTGCACGACGCCGAGATCATCGACCGGCTGGTGCGCTCGGTGGCGCCCGGCGACGGCGAGACCGTGGTGGAAATCGGCCCCGGCCAGGGCGCCCTGACGTTCCCGCTGCTGGAACAGGTGGCGCACCTGACGGTGGTGGAACTGGACCGGGATCTGATCGGCCGGCTGCGCGACCAGGTGCCGGAAGACCGCCTCACCATCCACCAGAGCGACGCCCTGCGCTTCGACTTCACCGCCCTCGCCGAGCAAGGCCCGCTGCGGGTGGTCGGCAATCTGCCCTACAACATCTCCACACCGCTGATTTTCCACCTGCTGGCGCAGACCGGCGCCATCGCCGACATGACCTTCATGCTGCAGAAGGAAGTGGTGGAGCGGCTCACCGCCGCCCCCGGCGGCAAGGATTACGGGCGCCTGTCGGTGATGGTGCAGTATCATTGTCAGGCGGATTACCTGTTTCCGGTGCCGCCCGGGGCGTTTCAACCGCCGCCCAAGGTGGATTCCGCCGTGGTGCGTCTGATTCCCTACGCCCATCCGCCCTGGCCGGCGATTGATCCGGCCTGGCTGAGCCGGCTGGTGGCGCAGGCGTTCAGCCAGCGCCGCAAGGCGATCCGCAACAGCCTGAAAACACTGATCGCCCCGGAGGTGTTCGACACCACCGGCATCGATCCCGGTCTGCGCCCGGATCACCTGTCCGTCGCGGACTACGTGACCCTGGCCAACGCCACCGCGCCGAAGCCGGGACCCGGAACAACCAAGGAGCCGACGCCATGACCGCCGTGGACGACACCGCCATCGATACCGACCGCTACCGCATGCAGGTCACCGTGGAGACGGAGTATCTGCCCGATCAGAGCGACGAGGAGGGCCAGCGCTGGGTGTTCGCCTACCACATCCGCATCGTCAACCAGGGCGCGGTGACCGCGCGTCTGCTGACCCGCCACTGGGTGATCACCGACGGCGAGGAACGCTCCCGCGAGGTGCACGGCGAAGGCGTGGTGGGCGAACAGCCCAGCATCGCCCCAGGGCAGGAATTCCATTACTCCAGCGGCGCCATCCTGGAGACCGAAGTGGGCACCATGGAGGGTAGTTACCAGATGATCGCCGAAGATGGCACCTGCTTCGACGCGGAAGTCCCCGCCTTCACCCTCGCCGTACCGCGCGCGCTGCATTGAGAGGCCGGCCATGAGTACCTACGCGATCGGCGATCTGCAGGGCTGCCTGGCCCCCTTCGACGCCCTTCTCGATGAGATCCGCTTCAACCCGGACCACGACCGCCTGCTGCTGGCCGGCGATCTGGTCAACCGCGGCCCGGACTCCCTGGGTGCCCTGCGCCGGGTGCATGAGCTGCGGGACAACGCCCGCGTGGTGCTGGGCAACCACGACCTGCACCTGCTGGCGGTGGCGCACGGCCACGCTGAACTGAAGAGCAAGGACACCCTGCAGCCGATCCTGGACGCCCCGGACCGGGACTCACTGCTGGGCTGGCTGCAGAGCCAGCCGCTGTTGGTGGAAGTGCCCGAATTCCAGACAGTGATGACCCATGCCGGCCTGCCGCCGCTGTGGCGGCTGGACGAGGCCCGCGCCCGCGCACTGGAAGTGGAAACCGTGCTCGCCTCGCCGGCAAAGGCCGGGGAATTTTTCGCCAACATGTACGGCAATAGCCCCGCCGGCTGGCACGACAGCCTGGAGGGTACCGACCGCTGGCGGGTGATCACCAACTATTTCACCCGCATGCGCTTCGTCAACGACGCCGGCGAGCTGGACCTGGGCAGCAAGGGCGAGCCGGGCCAGCCGCCGCCGGGGTTTATGCCCTGGTTCGAACACCCCCAGCGCCGTGAACGGGATATACGCGTGCTGTTCGGGCACTGGGCCGCCCTGGAGGGCCGCACCGGCACCGCCGGCGTGGAAGCCCTGGACACCGGCTGCGTCTGGGGCGGCTGCCTGACCGCGCTGCGCCTGGAGGACGGTCGCCGCTTTCAGTGCGCCTGCCACTGACCCCGCCCGGCGGCGCCGTCTTCGCGCGTTATTAACGCGCGCCCACAATCCGTTTATTTATAAAACCTGTTTATTTATAGAAAAAACCCCGCCAAAAAACATTTTTGTTTTTGACTTGGCTTTCGTTTTAGCGCCATGCTAAAACCGAAGTGATTCGATTCCGCCCGCTTAAGCCGCCGGCGCCAGCCCGCCGGCCAGGAGCGTCCGAATGCGTCAGGCATGGACCCTTAACCTCCTTTTTTGTGCCGCTGATCGGCACCAGGGCCCGCTTTATCCCTTTCCCCATCGTTCCCAGTCCGGTTGGAACGAAACTCGCATGGTTTTCCCCGTCACACCGACAATCGGTGCCCGCAGGCGCGGCGTGCCGCCAGGAGGGAGTCAAGCATGAGTATTCTCCGTCATTACCAGGCCCGTTTCGAAGCAGGACAGGAAGACGAAATGTCCCTGGAGGAATACCTCGCCCTGTGTAAAAGCGACCCCGGCGTATACGCCTCCGCCCCGGAGCGCATGCTGATGGCGATCGGCGAGCCGGAGCTGGTGGACACCTCCAAGGACCCTCGCCTGTCGCGGATTTTTTCCAACAAAATGATCCGCCGCTACCCGGCCTTTGACGAGTTCTACGGTCTGGAAGACGTGATCGAAAACATCGTCAGTTACTTCCGCCACGCCGCCCAGGGCCTGGAAGAGAAGAAACAAATTCTTTACCTGCTGGGGCCGGTGGGTGGCGGCAAATCGTCGCTGGCGGAAAAACTGAAAGCGCTGATGCAGAAGGTGCCGTTCTACGCGATCAAGGATTCGCCGGTGAACGAGTCACCGCTGTGCCTGTTCGACGCGGAAGAAGACGGCCCGATTCTGGAAGAGGAGTACGGCATTCCGCGCCGCTATGTACGCACCATCATGTCGCCCTGGGCGGTAAAGCGGCTGAAGGACTACGGCGGCGACCTGAGCCAGTTCCGCGTGGTGCGCCGCTACCCGTCGATTCTCGACCAGGTGGCGGTGGCCAAGACCGAGCCCGGCGACGAAAACAACCAGGACATCTCGTCCCTGGTGGGCAAGGTGGACATCCGCAAGCTGGAGGAATTCGCCCAGGAAGACCCGGACGCCTACAGCTTTTCCGGCGGCCTGTGCCGGGCCAACCAGGGCCTGCTCGAGTTCGTGGAAATGTTCAAGGCGCCGATCAAGGTGCTGCACCCGTTGCTCACCGCCACCCAGGAGGGCAACTACAACGGCACCGAGCACATGGGCGCGATTCCGTTCGACGGCATCGTGCTGGCGCACTCCAACGAAGCCGAGTGGCAGACCTTCCGCCACAACAAGAACAACGAAGCCTTTATCGACCGCGTGTTCATCGTCAAGGTGCCGTATTGCCTGAGAGTCACCGAGGAACAGCAGATCTACGACAAGCTGTTGCGCAACTCCAGCCTGCGCGAAGCGCACTGCGCGCCGGACACCCTGCGCATGCTGGCCCAGTTCTCGGTGCTCACGCGCCTCAAGGAGCCGGAGAATTCCAGCATCTACTCCAAGATGCGGGTCTACGACGGCGAAAACCTCAAGGACGTGGACCCGCGCGCCAAGTCGATGCAGGAGTACCGCGACATGGCCGGGGTGGACGAAGGCATGGACGGGCTCTCCACCCGTTTCGCCTTCAAGATTCTCTCCAAGGTGTTCAACTTCGATCACTCCGAGGTGGCGGCCAACCCGGTCCATCTGATGCATGTGCTGGAGCAGCGCATCGAGCAGGAACAATTTCCCCAGGAGCTGCAAGAACAGTACCGCCGCTTCATCAAGGAATACCTGGTGCCGCACTATGTGGAATTCATCGGCAAGGAGATCCAGACCGCCTACCTGGAATCCTACTCCGAATACGGCCAGAACATTTTCGACCGCTACGTGATGTACGCGGATTTCTGGATCCAGGACCAGGAGTTCCGCGACCCGGATACCGGCGAGATTTTCGATCGCCAGTCCCTCAACGAGGAGCTGGAAAAAATCGAAAAGCCGGCCGGCATTTCCAACCCCAAGGATTTCCGCAACGAGGTGGTCAACTTCGTGCTGCGCGCCCGCGCCAACAACAATGGCCGCAACCCGAGCTGGATGAGTTACCAGAAGCTGCGCGATGTGATCGAGAAGAAGATGTTCTCCAACACCGAAGAGCTGCTGCCGGTGATCTCGTTCAACCCCAAGGGCAGCGAGGACGACCGCCGCAAGCACGACAATTTCGTCAAGCGAATGATGGACCGCGGGTACACCGAGAAACAGGTGCGGTTGTTGTCGGAGTGGTATTTGCGGGTGCGTAAGGCGCAATGAAAAGACAGTTAATAGTTAAGAGTGAATAGTTAATAGTGCGCGGGTTGGGGCGGATTGGGCGGCGGGGCCGTGCCCGCGGATGAAGGTACGGTGCCGGCGTCGCGCCTGGTGAGTTTTCGTAGTGGAGAGCGGTATGAGTTATATCATTGACCGGCGTCTCAACGGGAAGAACAAGAGTACGGTGAACCGGCAGCGCTTTTTGGAGCGTTACCGGCGCCACATTCGTGAAGCGGTGAACGAGGCGGTGGGCCGCCGCTCGATTACCGATATGGAGCAAGGCGAGCGCATCAGCATTCCCGAAAAGGATTTGTCCGAGCCGCGCTTTCATCACGGTTCCGGCGGGCGCCGCAACGTGGTGCATCCGGGCAACCGGGAGTTTCAGGCCGGCGACCGGGTCAAGAAGCCCTCCGGCGGCGAAGGCGGTGCCGGCGGGCGGGACGCCAGCGATTCCGGCGAGGGCGCCGACGAGTTCGCATTCGAAATCGACCAGCGTGAGTTTCTGAATTTCCTGTTCGAGGACCTGGAGCTGCCAAACCTGATCAAGCGGCATCTTGAGGGCAGCCGCTCCTTCCACCGCCGCCACGGCGGCATTGTCAGCCATGGCCTGCCGGCCAAGATCAATATCGTGCGCTCCATGCGCCAGGCGTCCATGCGCCGGCGCGCGCTCACCGCCGCCAGCCGCCGCCGGCTGCGCCTGCTTGAGGAAGAGCGTGACGCGCTGCTGGACCAGGACCAGTCGCCGGAGCGCAACGAACGCGTCAACGAACTGGACGATCAGATCGACCGGGTGCGCCGGCGCATCGAGCGCATTCCGTTTCTCGATGAGGTGGACCTGCGCTTCAACCACCACGTCAAAGTCCCGGTGCCGGTGAGCCGGGCGGTGATGTTCTGCATCATGGACGTGTCCGGCTCCATGAACCAGGACATGAAGGACCTGGCAAAGCGCTTCTTCCTGCTGCTCTACCTGTTTCTGCAGCGCAACTACGAACACACCGAGGTGGTGTTTATCCGCCACCACACCAGCGCCAAGGAAGTCAGCGAGGAAGAATTCTTCTACTCCCGGGAAACCGGCGGCACCATCGTGTCGAGCGCGCTGAAGCTGACCCTGGATACCATCAAGGCACGCTACCCGGTGGACGAGTGGAACCTGTACGGCGCCCAGGCCTCGGACGGCGACAACTGGAACGACGATTCGCCGGGCTGCGCCGCGCTGCTGGAGAAGGAACTGCTGCCGCGCATGCAGCATTTCTCCTATGTGGAAGTGATGCCGCGCAGTCACCAGGCGCTGTGGGAACATTACCAAAGCGTGCAGGAGCGCCATGGTGATGTGTTTTCCATGGCTCAGATCGACGACCCGGGCGACATCTACCCGGTCTTCCGGCGCCTGTTCAAGAAGCGCATGGAGGTGGCATGACCGTGGCCGACAGCAAACTGATCTCCAGCGGTTCCGACTGGGACTTCGAGACCCTGGCGGAATACGACCAGGCCATCGCCGAGCTGGCCCACGGCAAGTTCGGGCTCGACACCTACCCGAACCAGATCGAGGTGATCTCCTCGGAGCAGATGATGGACGCCTACTCCTCGGTGGGCATGCCGGTGGGCTACAACCACTGGTCGTTCGGCAAACAGTTCGTGGAGGTGGAAAGCCGCTACCGGCGCGGCCAGATGGGCCTCGCCTACGAAATCGTGATCAACTCCAACCCCTGCATCGCCTACCTGATGGAAGAGAACACCATCACCATGCAGGCGCTGGTGATCGCCCACGCCGGTTACGGCCACAACTCCTTCTTCAAGGGCAACTACCTGTTCAAGACCTGGACCGACGCCTCGGCGATCATTGATTACCTGGTGTTCGCGCGTCACTACCTGGCCGAGTGCGAGCAGCGCCACGGTGTCACCGCGGTGGAGGAAACCCTGGATTCCTGCCACGCGCTGATGAACTACGGCGTCGACCGCTACAAAAGGCCCACGCCGATCTCCGCCCACGAGGAAAAGCGCCGCCAGCGCGACCGGGAAGAGGCCCTGCAACGTCAGGTTTCGGAACTGTGGAAAACCTTTCCCGACATGCAGCCGATGGTGCAGCGCCGCGAGCCCAGCCGGCGCTTCCCCTCCGAGCCCCAGGAAAACCTGCTCTACTTCCTGGAGAAGAACGCCCCGCTGCTGGAACCCTGGCAGCGGGAGGTGATCCGCATCGTGCGCAAGATGGCGCAGTACTTCTACCCCCAGCGACAGACCCAGGTGATGAACGAAGGCTGGGCCACCTTCTGGCACTACACGCTGCTTAACGAGCTCTACGACCAGGGCCGCGTGGACGACGGCTTTATGCTGGAATTCCTGCAGAACCACAGCCAGGTGATTTACCAGCCGCCGTTCGATTCGCCCTACTATTCCGGCATCAACCCCTACGCCCTGGGGTTCGCCATGTTCCAGGACATCCGCCGCATCTGCGAGGCGCCCACCGACGAAGACCGCCAGTGGTTTCCGGACATCGCCGGCAGCGACTGGCTGGCGACGCTCAAGTTCGCCATGGAAAGCTTCAAGGACGAGAGCTTTATTCAGCAGTTTCTGTCACCGCGTCTGATCCGCGAATTCAAACTGTTCAGCCTGATGGACGATTCCGAGCGCGACTACATCGAGATCAACGCCATCCACAACGAGCCCGGCTACCAGGCGATCCGCAACCGGCTCTCCGAGCAGTACAACCTGAGCATCCAGGAACCCAACATCCAGGTGTACTCGGCGGACGTGCGCGGCGACCGCTCCCTCACCCTGCAGCACCTGCGCCAGCACCACCGCCCGCTGGAGGCGGACACCGCCCAGGAGGTGCTGCGCCACCTGCACCGCCTGTGGGGCTTCGACGTGCACCTGGAGAGCGTCGACAACGGCAGCGTGGTGGAGCGATTGTCGATTCCTTCACACCGCCTTGATTGATAAACGTTCTCATTAATGTTTATATCCGGCGCAACCTTATTCGTTCATTCGCCGGAGAAACCCTTCATGCGTCGACTCAGTGTCCTCTTCTCGTTAATGGCCGCCCTGGTGGTAACCGGATGCAGCTCGCAAAGCGAAGAAGTGAACGTCTATTCCGCCCGTAAGGAAGCACTGATCAAGCCCCTGCTGGACCGCTTCACCTCGGAAACCGGCATCACCGTGAACCTGATCACCGGCAGCGCCGACGCCCTGGTGGAGCGCATGAAGGCCGAAGGCGAGCACAGCCCCGCCGACGTGCTGATCACCACCGACGCCGGCCGTCTGTACCGCGCCCAGCAGGAAGGCCAGCTGGCCACCACGGAAAGCGACACCCTCGCCGAGCAGGTGCCCGAGGCCCTGCGCGACCCGGAAGGCCACTGGTACGGCCTGTCCGTGCGCGCCCGGGTGGTGGTCTACGCCCCGGACCGGGTGGACCCGTCCGAGCTGTCCACCTACGAAGCCCTGGCCGACGAAAAATGGGATGACCGCATCTGCATCCGCTCCTCGGACAACATCTACAACCAGTCCCTCACCGCCAGCCTGATCGCCCACAACGGCGAAGCGGACACCGAGCAATGGGCCGAGGGCCTGGTGTCCAACATGGCCCGTGATCCGGTGGGCGGCGACCGCGACCAGATCAAGGCCCTGGCCGCCGGCGAGTGCGACATCGCCGTGGTCAACACCTACTACCTGGGCATGATGCAGGGCGGCGACAACGCCGACGCCCGCGAGATCGCCGAGCAGGTGGCGGTGTTCTGGCCCAACCAGGACGGCCGCGGCGCCCACATCAATATTTCCGGCGCCGGCGTGGCCACCAACGCCCCCAACCCGGACAACGCCCGGCAGCTGATCGAGTTCCTGGTCAACGACGAATCCCAGCAGTGGTACGCCGAGACCAACTACGAGTACCCGGTGCGCGCCGACGTGCCGGTCAGCGATTTGCTGCAGGAGTGGGGTGAGTTCAAGCAGGACGACCTGCCGCTGATCAAGCTGGGCGAGCTGAACGCCGACGCGGTCAAACTGATGGACCGCGCAGGCTGGAAATAATCGTTCAAGACAGGCAAGGCGGCGGCGGATCGGTATAATCGCGCCATGTTTTCGTCGCCCGCCTTGCGCTCCCTGGTTCTACTGCTGCTGGCGCTGGCGCTGGCCACACCGGTACTGGTGGTGGCCGGCAGCTGGCTGGCCGGCGCCTCGCCCAATTGGGGCCACCTGAGCAGCACGGTACTGCCCTCGTACCTGCGCCACTCCTTGTTCCTGGCCCTGTTCACCGGCACCGGCACCCTGCTGATCGGCGTCGCCGCCGCCTGGGCGGTGTCCCGCTTCCGCTTCCCCGGGCGCCGGGTGCTGGAGTGGGCCCTGCTGCTGCCGCTGGCCTGCCCCGCCTATCTGATCGCCTACACCTGGACCGGCATGCTGGCCAGCGAAGGCGCCCTGCAGCAGGCGTTGCCGCTGCCCCTGCCGGACATCCGCAGCCCGGCCGGCGCCGGCCTGATGCTGACGCTGGTGCTCTA
>Ga0114911_1001660_pt1 | contig 11238 bp, 9 predicted proteins | sample MalvireepMed_904_FD_89688 | JGI IMG/M metagenome (GOLD analysis project Ga0114911, IMG submission 89688) | Marine viral communities from the Global Malaspina Expedition - Malaspina viral metaG DeepMed_904 | ecosystem: Environmental > Aquatic > Marine > Oceanic | place: Mediterranean Sea...
ACTCCGGCGCCTTCGATGCGGTGGCCATCGAGCTGTGCGCCTCGCGCCACCAGAGCCTGACCCAACCCAACGCCCTCGCCGACCAGGACCTGTTCCAGGTATTCCGCCAGGGCAAGGCCGGCATGGTGGCCGCCAGCCTGGCGCTGGGCGCCTTCCAGCAGCGCGTCGCCGAACAGTCGGGCATCGAGCCCGGCGCCGAGATGCGCGAAGCGGTCAAGGCCTGCCGGCGCGCCGAACTGCCGCTGCTGCTGATCGACCGTGACATCGGCGTGACCCTCAAGCGCATCTACGCCAACGTGCCCTGGTGGCAACGCGCCAGCCTGATCAGCGGGCTCGCCGCCAGCCTGGTCTCGCGCCAGAAGATCTCCAGCGAGGATATCGAGCGGCTCAAGCAGGGCGACGTGCTGGAATCGACCTTCGCCGAGTTCGCCCAGCAGTCCGAAGCGCTGTACACCCCGCTGATCGCCGAGCGCGACCGCTACATGGCGCTACGCCTGGCCGAGGACAATACCCCGGCGCGCTACCGCGAAGTGCTGGTGGTGGTCGGCGCCGGTCACCTCAAGGGCCTGGCCGAGCATCTCAGGGCACCGCTGCCCGCCGAGCCGGCCAGCGAACGCGCCGCGCTCGATACCGTCAAGCCGCGGGCGCGCTGGTGGAAGGCCATTCCCTGGCTGATTACCGCGCTGGTGCTGATCGGCTTCGCAATCGGCTTCTCCCGCGATACCCAGCTCGGCTGGCAGTTGATCGGCGAATGGTTCCTGATCAACGGGGTGCTTTCGGCACTGGGCGCGACGATCGCCCTGGCCCACCCTCTGACGGTGCTGGCGACCTTCTTCGCCGCCCCGCTGACCTCGCTCAACCCGACCATCGGCGCGGGCTTCGTCGCCGCCGGCGTCGAACTGGCGATGCGCCGACCCAAGGTGCGCGACTTCTCGCGGCTGCGCCACGACGTCGCCTCGCTCAAGGGCTGGTGGCGCAACCGGGTGTCGCGCACGCTGCTGGTGTTCCTGCTCGCCACCGTGGGCTCGGCGGCTGGCACCTGGATCGCCGGGCTGCGCATCGCCGGGCAGTTGTTCGGATAGTCGACAACGTCCCAAGGGGGCCCATGTTTCGATTCCCTATCACATGTAGTGGCCTGCTGGCGCTGACCATCATGGTCATGATGCAAGCGTTTCCGGCTGCGGTGACCGCCATCGACTGGCCCTTGTTGCTAGGCGCGTCAGCGATCATGGCGCTAACGCCGGGGGCAAATCAGCTGCTTTCGCTCTCCAATGGCTTCCGCGTCGGTATCGCGCCGGCGATGACGGCGGCCTGTGGGCGCTTCGCGGCCTTCGTACTCATGGTGATCGGTGTCGCCGTGGGGCTTGGGCATTGGCTGGCAACGTCAGCGATTTTCTTCAACGTGCTCAAGTGGGTGGGTGCAGCGTATCTGCTCTATTTAGGCATTCGTACGTTGATGACGGCCTGGCGTCCCACGGCTAGGCCGATGAGCGCTGACATCGAAACCACTCGGGCCGGGCTACTCATACGTCGGGAAGCACTGGTCGCGCTCTCCAACCCCAAGGCATACGTGCTGTTCGCCCTCTTCCTGACACAGTTTCTCCACGCTGACACCGAGTCGTTCGCGCCAGCGATCATGCTGGCGGGGCTGGTTTATATCCTGATCGAGTTCGGCTGTGCGTTAGTGTACGCCGGCGCCGGGCATCTGCTGGGCCAAGGCAGCGTCACGCTTCGTCGTCAACGCTGGCTGGATGGTGTTAGCGGCTCGACGATGGTGGGCTTGGCGGGTTGGTTAATGCTGGAGAAACGTCCCGCTTGAAGTACAGTATTCGCATCAATGATCAGTGGCGAATTTGCTTCAGGTTCGAGAACAGCAGCGTTTCACCCTGCCGCGTCTCCCTCCTCCAATACCTCGGCGATCAAGGCGACGAAGTCATCGAAGGCCGGGTGCATGGGGCTGGGGGAGCGATGCACCTCGAGTACGGCCGGTGGTAATGGCGGCAGGCCCTCGGCGGCGCCCAACACTTGCCATCCCTCGGGGAGCAGGCGCCGCTCCCCAACCGTCAAGGTTTGGCCCTGCCCCACGATGACTTTCAATCCGCTGGGGCTCTGACTGGTGGAGACGAGCTGCCAGTCGCGACCAGTATCGGCGAGCGCGGCCAGCGCCCGACGCCGGTAGACGCACTGCTCCGGGAACAGCGCCAGCGGAATCGGCCGCGCGGCGTCGAGTTCAAAACGCCGGTGCGCCGCCCAGACTACCTCCTCCGTGGTCACGGGGCGTCCACCGCTACTCGGTTCATGCTGCACCGCCAGCACGATGTCCAACGACCCCTTCTCGAGTTGCTCCAGCAGTTCCGTCGACATGCGGCAGTGGATATGCACATGAACGTCGGGATGCCGGGCGCCGAAGCGTTCGAGCAATGCCGGCAACCAAGTATCGGCATAGTCCTCGGGGAGGCCGAAGCGCAGCGTCACCGGCTGAGAACGCCCCAGCGCCGCGATCGCCTCGCGCTGCAGCTGCAGCAGGCGCCGCGCGTAGACGAGGTAGGTCTCGCCGTCGCCGGTCAACGTGAGTCGACGGCTGCCACGCTCGATCAGCAAGGTGTCGAGGCGCGACTCGAGCGTGCTGATGCGCAGGCTGATGGTCGACTGCGTCTTGTGCAGGTAACGCGCCGCGGCGGTGAAACCGCCGCTGTCGGCCACGGTGACGAAGGCCAGCAGCAGATCGCTGTCCAGCGCGGCCAGCGCCGTGCTATCGGTAGTTCCGATGGCTGCCATTGAAATGACTCGTTTTACTGATGGGAGAGTTCTGTCCAGCATAGAGGACATCGACAGGCCGCCCAACCTTCACGGCGGCAACGTCTTGTCACCCGACACCTTGCTGATCGAGAGGACACCTGCCATGCCGACGACCGCTGCCACGATCGACGCCAAGCCGACCCAGCGCCGGCTCGCCGATGCCGAGCGCACCGACCTGAGCGAACTGGTCGATACCGACCGCTATCCGCTGCATGACGTCGACGACCCGCGCCTTCAGGCCGAGATTGCCCGGGCGCGCGAGGACCTGGACCGAGAAGGCTGTGCCGTGCTGCGCGGCTTCCTGCGCCCCGAGGCATTGGAGCAGGCTCGCGACGAAGGGCATGAACTCTCGACCAAGAGCTATTACTCCAGCTGTCGCGTCAACGCCTGGTTCACCAGCGACGACGAAAGCCTCCCCGAGAGCGATCCCCGGCGGCATATCATGGAGCGCACCAGCGGCTTCGTGACCCGCGACATTATCCCCGCCGATACGGTGATCCAGCAGCTTTACGTCTCGCCGGCGATGAAGCGCCTGGTGGCCGAGTGCCTGCAGGAGGACGAGGTCTACGAGTATGCCGACCCGTTCGCCGGCCTGGTGCAGAACGTGTTGCCTCCGGGCACCGAGCAGCCCTGGCACTACGACACCAACGAATACATCGTCACGATGATGACCGACATACCGGACAGCGGCGGCGAGTTCCAGTACTGCCCCAACATCCGTACGCCGGCGGGCGAGAACTACGCCGGCGTCGGCGCGGTGATCCGCGGCGAGGACACCGCTACGCCCCGCACCCTGCTGCTGCGTCCCGGCGACCTGCAACTCTTCAAGGGTCGTTACTCGCTGCACCGCGTGACACGCGTCAGCGGTGAACGAGAGCGCCACACGGCAATCTTCGCCTATTCGCAACAGCCGGGCGTGGTGGGTCGGCTGGAGCGTACGCGCCAGCTCTACGGGCGCGTCTCGGAAGCGCATATCGAAGCGGAAAAACGCCGTGAGGAACGCGCCGACGGACTGCTCGACTGATCGAAACGCCTGGAACTGGCTGATTCAATTTCAATGACTGGACCGACGACCATGACCAGCTTGTCATCCTCGCTGCCTTCCCTGCTGGAAGGCACCGATATCCTGGCGCCGACGCACGACCCCGCCGAGTGCGAGCCCACCATGGCCGAGAGCCGCCAGATTCTTCTGGATCGCTTGGCACGTACCCGGGCAGAGCTGAAGAAACGCGATATCGTCGCCGCCGTGCTGTTCGACCCGACACACGTGCGCTACGCCACCGGCGCCCGCAATATGCAGGTCTACTCGGCACGCAACCCGGCCCGCTACGCCTTCGTGCCGGCGGAAGGCCCGGTGGTGATGTTCGAGTTCTCCGGCTGCAGTCACTTGACCGAAGGGCTGCCGGGCATCGACGAAACACGCCCGGCGACGGCGATCTCCTATTACTTCTGTGAAGACAATCTGCAGCAGACCACCGAGGCGTGGGCGGACGAGATCGACGAACTAGTACGCCAATGCGGCGGACAAAAAGGCGACAAGGTGGCCATCGAAAGCGCCACCTCGCAGGCGGCCTTCGCGTTGGTCGAGCGCGGCTGGCAGATCTGCGACGCCCAGATCCCGCTGGAGCGGGCGCGGGCGATCAAGGTCCCCAACGAGATCAAGATGGTGCGCAGCTCGCTGCGCGCGGTCGAGGTCGGGGTCCGCAAGCTGGAAGCGGCGATTCGCCCCGGCGCCACGGAGAACGAGGTCTGGTCGCAGCTGCACCAGCACATCATCGCCACCGACGCGGACTACGTCGAAACCCGGCTGATGAATTCCGGGCCGCGCACCAACCCCTGGTTCCAGGAATGTTCCAACCGCGTCATCCAGGATGGCGAACTGGTGGCACTGGATACCGACGTCGTGGGCCGTTATGGCTATTATGCCGATTTCTCGCGGACCTTCCTGTGCGGCGACGGCCAGGCGACGTCCACCCAGCGCGAGTTGTATCGCATGGCCTTCGATCAGGTACGCACCAACATGGCCCTGATCGCGCCGGGCATGTCGTTCAAGGAATACGCCGAGAAAGCCTGGCAGATTCCTCAGCCCTACAAGGCGCGGCGCTATTTCGCGCTGGCGCACGGGGTCGGCATGACCGGCGAATACCCTTATATCGTTCACCGCGAAGACATCGACGACAAAGGCTACGACGGCATCATGCAGCCCGGCATGACGCTGTGCGTGGAAAGCTACATCGGCCACGAAGACGGTGGCGAAGGCGTCAAGCTCGAGGAGCAACTTTACATTCGCGACGATGGCCAGGTCGAATTGCTTTCCGACTATCCGCTCGATACGCGGCTGCTGGCCGACTGAGGGCCAGCCGTCTCATCCCGACACAAGGGAACGCCATGACCCAGACACTGATTCCGCATATCGACCTGACGCCGCTACTCGCCGACGACCCGGCGCGCGACGAGGCGCGCCAGGCCATCGTCGACGCCGCCTGCCGTTCCGGCTTCATGACCGTGGGCATCTCACCGGGACAACTGGGTCTGCCCGACGACATCCATGCACGGCTGCTGCGCTTTTTCGAGCTCGATGCCGCCGCCAAGCAACGCCTGGCGCGACACAAGTTCGAACCGGCCAACCGCAACGTCTATCGCGGCTATTTCCCGCCGCAGAACGAGGACCCGACCTGGAAGGAAGGCATCGACCTCGGCGCGGATGTCGCTCATCCCGAACGCGCCGACGCGGCGAGCGGCGACCCGCTGCGCGAGCCCACGCCCCGGCCGTCGGCAGCGTCCCTGCCGGGCTGGTCGGACGATGTCGCCGCCTATTACACGGCGATGGAATCCCTGAGCGGCGTGATCGCCGCGGCACTTGCCGAGGGGCTCGATGTCCCGCGCGACACGCTCATGCAGCCCTTCGAACGCGGCAACTCGACGCTGCGCCTGATTCATTACCCCGAGCGTCCCGCCGAGACACTGGCCAGCATGCCGGCCGTCGATGGCCAGGGCGATGCACGGCGCTGGATGGTCGGCGCGCCGCATTGCGACAACGGCTTCATCACCCTGCTTTGGCAGGACCGCGTCGGCGGCCTGCAAGTGCAAACGCCCGACGGCGACTGGGAAGACGTCGCACCGCGCGACAACGCCCTGGTGGTCAACTTCGGGCGCCTGCTGGCGGACTGGTCCGGCGGGCGGATCCAGGCCACGGAACACCGCATCGTCGGCGGCACACGGTCGCGTCACTCGATTCCGTTCTTCTTCGAACCCGCTGTCGAGGCCACCATCGAGCCCCCGGGCAACGATGGCGACGGCGGCTATGTCTACGGCGACCGGCTGTGGCAGCGCATGCAGGCCTTCGTCGAATTCCAGGGGCTGAAACGCGCACCTACCGCCGGCATCAGCGCCTGATCCGCATCAGCACCTGAAAGCGGCGCCTGACAATAGCCAAGGCTCGGCACATCAATATAATACTGTGTTTTCGATAGAAACAAAAAAAGAGGGATACCGTTATGAAAAAGACTCTGCACACCCTGACGGCTGCAACACTGCTCATGGCCGCGACGACGGCCCAGGCCGAGGACAAGTCTCTGGTGATCGGCACCAACAACTGGGCCGAGAATATCGCCGTCGCCAATCTCTGGAAACTGGTGCTCGAGGAGCGCGGCTACGATGTGGAGCTGTCGGATGTCAGCAAGAGCGCACTCTACGCCGGCATGGACAGCAAAGACATTGATCTGTCGCTGGAGATCTGGCTGCCCTACACCGACGGGAGCTTCCTGGCACCCTACAAGAATACGCTCGAGGTTCACGATGCCTGGTACGACAAGACCGGCCTGGGACTGGTGGTGCCGGAATACGTCGATATCGATACGATCCCCGAGCTCGCGGCGCATGTCGACGAATTCAAGTATCAGGGCAGCCCCACGATCCTTGGCATCGGCCCTGGCTCCGCTATCGCCGGCCTGACCGACGACGCCATCGAGACCTACGATCTGCCGCTGAAACAGGTCAATAGCTCCGGCCCGGCGATGATGTCTGCGCTGGACAGTGCCTACAAGAACGAAGAGCCGATCGTGGTGACGCTGTGGAATCCGCACTGGGCGTTCGCCGACTACGACCTCAAGTATCTCGAGGATCCGAAGAAGGTCTACGGCGATGGCGATACCATCTACTGGTTCTCCCGCCAGGGGTTTGGCGAGGATGACCCGTGGCTGACGGCGGTGCTCGACGCCTGGCACATGAGCGATGCAAGCCTTAGCGACCTGATGTCAGAGATCGAGTCCCAGGGCGATCCGGTAGCCGGTGCTCAGACGTGGCTCGATGAGAATCAGGATCAGGTCGACGAGTGGCTGGCCGCCGGGCAATAGCCCCCAACGACACGCGTCCCAGCAAAACCGGGTGCGACACAGGTCAGTCATCACAGCGTCGGTCTTGCTAACGCTAGCGCCTTTCCAGCAACCGCTGCATCGCCGCGGTCGGGGCCTCGAGCTTGCCGTGCCGGCGGCTGGCCGCGTAGCTGTCGTTGAAGGCATCGAAGTAGTCGTCGAGAGTCGCCGCCGCCTCACCGTCGCCGGTCTGGTGGAGCAGTTCGGCGGCGACCTCGGCGGTACACAGATGCTCACTCGGGGCCGGTTTGCGCAGCCGGTAGCGGGTGGTGCGTTCGCTGTGCAGCGGCAATACCGGCAACGCGGCCAGGTACGCGCTGCGGCGGAACATGCGCCGCGCCTGACGCCAGGTGCCATCGAGCAGGATCAGCACCGGAATGCGGCCATCGCGCTTGGCGGCGCGCACGGCGTCGGGGCCGACCACCCGCTCGGCGTAGTCCGGCTGATCATCGGGAAACACCACGAAGGGCGCGAACCGAGGATCGTCGAGACGCGCCAGCAGGGTCGGGTCGGGCGCCGTGCGACACCAGGTGAAGACCTCGGTGGTATCCAGGATATCGCCGATCAGGCGCCCGGTGTTGGTCGGCTTGTAATGCTCGTAGGGGTGCGTCAGCAGCCACACGCGGGTCTCGCTGGTGGTGGCCACCTTGTAGGGACACAGGCAATTGAGGCTGGGCAGTCGGCACGCCTCGCAGCGCGTCACGAAGCTGCCCCGGGCGTTGAACGGCTTGCGACGCGGAGTATCGCCCGAGGCGTCTTCGCCACGCTGGGCGCCCCGCTCACGACAAGGTTCGCTATCACAATCGGCCATAGGCTCGTACGCACCGGGCTTGGACCCTGACTCGGTGACCCAAGCAGGACGCTGAATGAAGACGCTAGATGAAAGAGCCGGGTAGTTTAGCATGCGCGGCCTGGGTACCCGTCAAGCGATCCGCCGGCGGTTATCGGGGCAACGACAGTCTGCGCGCTTTATTGCGGCTCATGCTGGCTAGCGCTCAGACAAGCACTGTCGTAGGGCCAACCAGTCGACCGTACTTCACTAACATGCCAGACTGCCATCTTGGACCCTCACTACTAGTAGAATACCGCTGAATGAAGCTAAAGCGCCTGATACTGGAGAACTTTCGCGCCAAGCCATCTCTGTCGATGACGCTGGGGCCGCGCCTGACGCTGCTAATGGGCGCCAATGGTAGTGGCAAGACCACCTTGCTGGACGGTATCGCCATTGGGCTCGGTGAAATCCTCACCTATCTGCCCGGTGTGTCGGGCATGACCTTCAAGAAGCGGGGCGATATTCATCAGCGGGGTAACCACTTGGCGCCCTATACACGGATTACCCTGGAAACCTTTCAAAGGCTTTCCTGGGACCGACTCCAGCGGCGCGACAATAGCAAGAAGACAGCCGGTGAGATCCCTCCGGGACAGGGAGTAAAAGCGCTCAAGCAACATCTCGACATTACCGTGATAGATCCTTGGGCAGCCGGAGAGCCCTTCGAACTGCCGGTGTTTGCCTATTACGGCGTTAGCCGCGCCTTGCTGGATCTACCCCTCAGTCGCAAGGGATTTCCCAAGTCCCACGAACGTTTCGATGCCTTGGCCAATGCGCTGAACGCCGATACGCGTTTCAAGTCGGCCTTCGTCTGGTTCTACAACAAAGAAAACGAGGAGCATCGGCTGCAAAGGCAGCACAAGAGCTTCGACGTAACGCTGCCGGAGCTGGATGCGGTACGCCGTGCCATCACGCAGTTATTTCCCGACCTCTCCGAGCCGCATATCGAACTCAATCCGCTGCGCTTCGCAGTGAAGCAGCAGGGCGAATGGCTGAATATCGCTCAGCTCAGCGATGGCTATCAGACCCTGCTGGGGCTGGTCATCGACCTCAGTTCGCGAATGGCCATGGCCAACCCACATCTAGATGATCCACTGGCGGCTGAAGCGGTGGTGATGATCGACGAAGTCGATCTACACCTACATCCCGAGTGGCAACGGCGTGTAGTGGGAGACCTGCTAGTCACCTTTCCCAATACCCAGTTCATCATCACCACCCACAGCCCCTTTATCGTCGAGGCGCTCAACAATCATCTCAAGCGCAGCCAGCTCGATGGCCTCGAGATCACCCATGAAGCCATCCAGGCACTATTGCCGCTATCGCCGAAAGAGGTGGCCGCCTATCTCATCACGCCGGACGAGGCCCAGTCGCTGATGGCGGCCGACCTGGGGCTGCTCGATGACAAGCTGCTCAGCCACTTCAATGCCATCAATCGCCTCTATGACGAGATGCGGGATATCGAGTGGGAGCATCGCGAGGCATGAATCTGGGCAAGTATCAGGACTGCGTGTGTCGGAGGATGGGCAACACCCAGGCGTTGTGCCGCGGGGAACTGACGTTAGGTGAGCAAGGCAAGCGGATTCGCCTGACCCCCAAGGCAGGGGAGCAGGCCGTCGCAGTGGTGCTGGATGGCTGTGTCTTGCGCGATAATCAGCCGAAGTGCGACGGACTCTTCCTCTGGCAGGGCAATCAAAGTAATGCCGCCGTGCTCGTCGAACTCAAGGGCGCCGGTGATATCCCGCACGCTTTCGAACAGCTTGCCTACGTGAAGCGGCAGCGGCCGGAATATCGGGCATTGGTGAAATCCCTGCGTGCAGAAGCTGGCGCTGGCCGACGCGTGTTGGAAAAGGCCGTGGTGATCACCAACGGCATGCTCTCCAAGCCGGATCAGGAGCGGCTGGAAGATCATTATGGCATCCGTGTGATGGCCGTCCTGCATTGTGAAGCCAGCTCGCCAATTCCTGAGTTGCGAGACCATCTCTGACCGCACCGCGAGAGATTACATTAGTCACCAAGGTAGGCATCGACGCAAGGAGAAACACTCGATGGCCGACCTACCTCCACTGAAAGTATACTACGACGGCATCTGCCCCATTTGCCGACAAGATCGCGCCCGCTACGAAAGCTGGCTGGGCAGGCGAGTCCGACCGGCAGGTGACAGCAAACGCTGCGCGACAAGGGCGTGGGCGCGCAGGCAGCGCTGCTCTCCCTACACGTGGAAGAAGAGGACGGGCGCACCGGGAGGAAATCGACGCCTTGTGCTCCGACCTGACTTTGATCCTTGAACGGGCCTCTGAAACAATCAGATTCGTTTACACGTAGACAGCCTTACTTAACAAACGAGCTCTCATCCTATGCGAGTCTTGCTTTACAGCGATCTGGACGCGGCATCGATTCCCGGTTTCCAGAAGTTACGCTCCGCCCTTGAAGCGGACAATTTTCGACAGGCCGATGTACGCAAGATCGGTGACAACCTTTATCGAGCACGCCTCAACAAACGTGATCGCGTACTGTTCTCGCTTTACCGGCATGCCCACGAAACCTGCTGCCTGATACTCGAATACCTGCGCAATCACGCCTATGAACGCTCGCGCTTTCTGGCCGGCGACGCCGTGATCGATGAAGACAAGATCCCCCGCTTGCAGGCCCCCGAAGAGGCAGAAGCCGCCCCCCTGAGCTACCTTCATCCGACTCGCGAGCGCTTCCATCTGCTCGACAAGATCCTGACCTTCGACGACGAGCAGGAAGCTATCTTCGCTTCGCCCTCACCGCTGGTCATCATCGGCTCGGCAGGCAGTGGCAAGACCGCGTTGATTCTCGAGAAGCTCAAGCAAGCCATCGGTGATGTGCTCTATGTCAGCCTTTCGTCCTATCTCGTGACCAGCGCTCGGGAGCTCTATTACGCCCACGGTTATGACAACCCCGATCAGTCGGTGGATTTCCTGTCGTTCCAGGAATTACTGGAAACCATCCAGGTGCCTCAAGGTCGGCAGGTCGAGAATCGGGATTTTCAGGACTGGTTCCAGCGCCATCGCCAAGGCAGTGGTCTGAGTGATTCACATAAACTTTACGAAGAGATCCGCGGCGTGATCACCGGAGCGACGACCGCGAGCGGTTGGCGTTCCCGGGAGGAATACCTGGAGCTCGGTGTCAAGCAATCGATCTTCCCGGAAGCCGAGCGCCCCCGGGTCTACGATCTTTTCGAACGCTACCTGGCGTTTCTCGGTGAGCAAGGGC
>Ga0114911_1001661_pt1 | contig 11236 bp, 11 predicted proteins | sample MalvireepMed_904_FD_89688 | JGI IMG/M metagenome (GOLD analysis project Ga0114911, IMG submission 89688) | Marine viral communities from the Global Malaspina Expedition - Malaspina viral metaG DeepMed_904 | ecosystem: Environmental > Aquatic > Marine > Oceanic | place: Mediterranean Sea...
ACTCCGAGCGGAGTGCCGGAAGCATCGTCCGGCACCACCGGCAATCCCGCGGCATCGACCGGCAATTCCTTGCCGCCCGGCAAATCCTGCGCCTGCCGGTCCGGGAATGCGCCGTCGCCCTCAGCATTCGCCGGGATGAAAGATGCCAGCTGGTCGAGCATTTCGGAAAACCCGTCCCGCGCTTGCGAACCCTCGGTTTTGCGCGCGTTTCGGCCTTCCAGCGCACCGCCGGCGGCGGGGCTTTCGGGAGATTTCGGCAGGGCAAAAGAAAGGTTCATGACGGGTCCGCTTCTTGTTCACCGACCTACTATCAAGAAGCATGCCAAATAAGCTTGGCGTTAACCGTTCTCGATCCCGGCAATCACGAGCTTGGCAAGATCACGCGTGCCTTCGGCAGCCTTGCGAAGGCGCATGTCGGACTGGGCGAAATCCTCGCGCTTGGTTTGCGAAAGCAGCTCGGCTTCCTCGGCCTGTCGCTCGCTCAACTCGCTCAGCTTCTGCAGCTGGTCGCTCATCGCCTTGCCGCTGCGCAGGTCCGCAGCAACCATGTCGCCGGACCGCTGGGCGTAATGCTCGGCCAGGCTACGCGTTCTTTCTGCGACGCCCGAAAGGCGCGCACGCGTGGCTTCGGCATCGCTCGCGGCAACCGCCGACTGCATGCGCTCGACCGTCCGCACCCGCTGGATCAACTGGGCACGTTTCAATTTCCGGCGGTCAGGCCGCATGGCCGACCAGTTCGCTCATCTGCGCAAAGGCAGTGGCGACATCGATGCTTTCCTCGCTCGCCTGCGACAGGAACTGGCACATACGCGGGTGCAGCGCGATCGCCTCGTCGAGCAGCGGATCGGCACCTTGTCTATATGCTCCCATCATCACCAGGTCGCGATTGGCTTCGTAAGTCGCGCTGAGCGCGCGGAAGCGGCGGGCAAGCGCCGCGTATTCGGATGGCACGATATCGTTCATCACGCGGCTTAGCGACGCGCCCACGTCGACCGCGGGATACTGCCCGCGCTGCGCGATCTCGCGCGAGAGCACGATATGCCCGTCGAGAATTGCACGCGCGGTGTCCACCACGGGATCGTTCTGATCGTCGCCATCGGCCAGGACGGTATAGATCCCGGTGATTGCGCCGCCTGATTCTTCGGAATTGCCCGCGCGTTCGATCAGCTTGGTGATCGTCGCCAGCGCCGACGGCGGATAGCCGCGTGCGGCGCCGGGTTCGCCCAGCAGAATGCCGATTTCGCGCGCGGCGTGCGCCACGCGGGTCAGGCTGTCGAGGATCAGGAGCACGCGTTTGCCTTGCGAGCGCAGATGTTCGGCGATCGAGGTCGCCAGCATCGCGCCGCGCAGGCGGAGATTGGCGGCATGATCGGCAGGGACGGCAACGATCGCCGTGGTTGCGGCGCGTTCCCCCGCCATATGGCGGGTAACGAAATCGGACACTTCGCGGGCGCGTTCGCCGATCAACCCGACGACCACGGCATCCGCATCCGCGCCGTCGACGATCATGTCCATCAGCACCGACTTGCCCACGCCCGACCCGGCGACGATACCCACGCGTTGGCCGACACCGAAGGTGGTGAGGGCGTTGAGCGAACGGATGCCGCTGTCGAAAACCTGCGTGACGCGCGAACGGTCCAGCGCGCCGACACGGTGCCCGCCAGCCGGCCAGCTGGTGGTCGCCATGACCGGTCCGCGGCCGTCGATCGGCTCACCCGCCCCGTCGACCGCACGGCCGAAATATTGCTCGCCCACGCTCAGCATGCCCGGATTGCCTTCGGGGCGCACGATGGCGCCCGGACGCAGCAGAACCGTGTCGCCGAGCATCATCATCATTGTGTGCCCGTTGCGGAAACCGATGGTTTCAGCGCGGTGTTCGGTCGAAGCGCCTTGCGCGATCGAACACAGCGTGCCGATCGGCACGCCCAGGCCCGAGACCTCGATCAACCCGCCATCGCAGGCCACCACGCGGCCGAACCGGCGCGGGGCAAGATCGAGCGGGGACGTTCCGACCGCCGCCAGCGTGCGGTCGATCAGGGCCTGCATGTATCGAAGATTTCGTTCAGTGCGCGGCGCCACTGCTGCGGACCGTCCTCGACCCCGCCATCGTCGGTTTCGACCCGCAGGCCGCCGCGTTCCACGCTGGCGTCGGGTACCAGCTCGAGATCCCCCGCCACGCTGTCGCGCACTAGCTCGAGATCGTCGGGGTTGATGTGTATGATCCGCTGGTCATGCTTGCGCTGCAGCATGGAAGCGGCGGCTTCGACCCGGCGGGCCAACCCCGCGGCATCGAGCGCCAGCGGCAGCACCGCCTCTTCGCACAATGCATGGACCGTCTCGAGAAGGCGTTCGCGCAAGTGCCGCCCGCTTTCGGCATCGAAGCGCGCGAAGACGGTTTCGATGGCCGACCGCGCAGCCCGCTCGGCCTGCAATTGCGCTTCACATTCGGCGCGGGTGGAAATCTGCCCGTCCTCGTAACCGGCCCGGTAGGCCTGTTCGGCGGCATCCTCGGTCGGCGCCGCCGGCACCGCATCGGCGGGCGGTGCGGTGTAGCGGGTATCGCGGGAAAAGCTGCCCCGCTTGCCCAGCGCTGCATAGGCGACCCTAGACATAGTCTTCGTCGCCCTCGCCCATGATGATATCGCCCTGCGCGATCAGCCGCTTGGCAATCGCGACGACTTCCTTCTGCGCGGTTTCGACTTCGCTCTTCTTCACCCGGCCACGCATTTCGATCTCGTCGCGCAGGCCGTCGGCGGCCCGCGACGACATGGCGCCGAAGAACTGTTCGCGCTGGTCCTCTTCGAGACCCTTGAGCGCGAGGACCAGCGTATCGCTTTCGATCTCGCGCAGCAGGACGCCGGTCATTTTGAGATCGAGCACGAACAGGTGCTCGAACTTGAACATCTCGTTCTCGAGGTCCTTGGCGAGCTGCTCGTCGATCTTGCCGATCGTGGGCAGTACGCGCTGTTCGACGCTGCGGTGCGAGCTGTTGATGATTTCGGCAGCCTGCTTGATGCCCCCCATGGTCAGCGGGATCGTGCCATGCAGCTTTTCGATCTTCGCATTGAGCGTGGCTTCGAGAATGCCGATCGCCTGGCGCGACACCGGACCCAGCCGGGCGACGCGGTGGAGCACGGGAGTGTGCATGTCCTCGGGCAGCGCGGCGAGCGCCTGGGCAGCGACTTCGCTGTCGAGCTGCAGCAGCAGCACGGCAATCGCCTGCGGATGCTCGTCGGCCAGGATTTCACCGATGATCTTCGGATCCAGCCAGCGCAGCAGACCCAGCGCAGGCAGGTTCTCTTCTTCCGCAGCGGGCGCAACCTGGCGCATGAGATTGTCGGTCTTCACCTCGCCCACCGCTTCGGTCAGCAGCTTGCGGACATTGTCGAGGCGGCCATGCCCCGAAATCCCGCTGTTTTCGGTGGAGCGCGAGAAGCCGGCGATGGCGTCGGCAATCGCCTGCGGTTCGATCTCGCCGATGCCGCACATCGTCCCGGCCAGCTGCCGCAGTTCATCGGGGGTGAGCTGGCTGAGGATGCGCGAGGCGTCCTCTTCTGCCAGCAGCATCACCATGATGGCCGCCTTGTCGGTGCCGCCCAGAAGTTGCGGTGCGGGCGCGGTCATGCCGAGGCTCCGGTGCGGGTGTCTTCTGCCAGCAGGCGGCGCAGCGCCAGCACGGCATTGTCAGGGTTTTCGCGCGCTATCCGCTGGGCCAGTTCGATCTGGCCGTCGAGCGACTGCCTGTCGAAAGGCGGTACGGTATCGGCCGCAGGACCGCCAAGTGCAGGCTGCTGTCCGCCGCCGACTTGCGGTTCTGCCGCCCCCTTGCCCTTGCCATCACCGCGCAGCGCCTTGATCGCGGGCCGCACGGCGAGGAACAGCACCAGCAGGACCGCCAACAGAGCGACACCATTGCGCACGGCCATGCCGAACCAGCTGGTTTCGTAGAACGGCACGCTTTCGGCTTCGATCTTCTCGAAGGCCCGCATGACGACGGTAACCTTGTCGCCGCGATCCTCGCGCGCACCCACGGCTGCGGACACCAGTTCCTTCACCTTGTTGATATCGGCTGCGCTTGCCTTCTCCAGTGCGGCCTGGTCGATGGCCACCGCCACCGAGAGATACTTGATCGATCCCGGGGTCAAATTGGAGACCGAAACCTCGCGGCCCAGTTCATAGACACGCGTGGCGCTGCTTTCGCCGACGCCGCCGCCTGCCTGCGCGGCATTCTCGTTATCCTGCGGAGCGCCTTCGCGCGCCTCTGCTTCGGCGGGCGGCGTGTTGGCAAGCACGCCGGGAATCCCGCCGGCCTGCGCCCCAGCGCTTTGCGAAAGCTGGGTGGTCTCGCGGCGGATGGTGCCGTCCTTGTCATAGCTTTCGCGCGCCGAGGTTACCTCGTTCATGTCGAGATCGACCTGGACTTGCGACGTGAACGCAGCCGCACCGAACATCGGTGCCAGCAGCTGATCGACCTGCGCGTTGAGCTTGGCTTCCATCTGCGATTGCAGGTCGAGCCGGCCACTGTTGGGATCGCGCATTTGCGTCAGCAGCTTGCCGTGCTGGTCGACGACCTTGACCGCGTCGATGCCGAGCCCCGGCACCGAACCTGCAACCAGATTGGTGATCGCTGTGACTTGGCTGTCGGTAAGCTGGCGGCCCCGCGCCATGCGCAGCATGATCGATGCGGAAGGTGCGACGTCTTCACGTACGAAGACCGAACGTTCGGCCTTGGCAATATGCACACGGACCGCCTCGACGCCGTCGATTTCCATGATCGTCATCATCAGTTCGCGTTCCTGCGCCGCCCGCAGCCGGTCGCCCTCGAGGGTCCGGCTGGCGCCCATCGGCAGGTTCTCGATCAGGTCAGCGCCGCTTTCTGGAGTCGCCAGCGATCCGTCGGACGCCACCAGCATCCGCGCGCGATAGACATCGTCTTCGCCCACGGTCAGTGCGCCGGTGTTGTTGTCGATGGTGTAGTCCACCCCCGCCTGGTCGAGCGTGGCGACCACGCTCGCGCGCTCGGCATCACCGAGCGAGGAATAAAGCACGCGCTGCGGCGCGGGCGACAGGGTCGCCCAGGTCAAGGCCAACAGGCCGAGACCCGCAGTGCCGGCAAACAGCGGCAACACCTTGCGCACAGGCGGCTGCGCCGCGAACGTCCGCAAACGTTCGGCGAAGCTCCCCGTCCCTTGAGTGAGCGGGGTCAGCACGCTTGGCGGCGGACTATCTGCAGGAACGATGCCGTTCATGGATTAGACCCCCATCCGCATGGTTTCCTGGTACGCAGACAACAGCTTGTTGCGTACCTGGAGCGTGGCCTCGAACGCCACCCCGGCTTCCTGCCGGGCCAGCATGACCTTGGCGATGTCGGTTTCTTCACCGCGCTCGTAAGCCGCGGTCAGCTTGCCGGATTCGGCCTGGACCGAATTGACGTTCTCGAGCGCGGTGCGCAGCGAATCCCCGAAACTGGGTGCGCCGGTTGCACCTTCGGCCGGGGCCGCAGGCTTGGGTTCGTGCAGTTCCTGCAGGACCTTCGACCGGTCAATGATCTGCTGGCGCAGCGCGATGACCTGTTCGAGCGATCCGCCGCCGCCAATTCCGCCTACCGGGTTCATCGGCCTGCTCCCACGGCAATTCCGGCTTCACGGAACGAAGCCAGGCGATAGCGCAGCGTGCGTTCGCTGATCCCCAGCGCGCGTGCCGCATTGGCACGATGCCCGCCAACCGAATCCAGCGCTTCCATAATGGCGCGGGCTTCCGAGATCTGGACGATCTTCGACAGCTTGGCCGGACCCTTGGCCTCTTCGGCAGGCTGCGTCGCGGCCGGCGTCTCGACCGCCCGTGCGGTCATGTCGAAGACGATATGTTCGGTTCCGATCTCGCCGCGCCCCTGCGACAGCAGCAGCGCACGGCGGATCACGTTCTCGAGCTCGCGGACATTGCCGGGCCAGGCGTAGTCGCCCAGCATAGCAAGGGCAGCATCGCTGATCCACGGAACCGCATCGCCCTTAGCAACGTGGCGCAGCACCATGGCAAAGGCCAGCGGCGCTATGTCGGCGCGGCGTTCGCGAAGCGGCAGCATCTCGATGGGAAATACGTTGAGGCGGTAATAAAGGTCGGCGCGGAACCGGCCCTCGGCCACTTCCTGCGGCAGATCGCGGTTGGCGCAGGCAATGATGCGGACATCGACCTTGATCGGGCGGGTCGCGCCGATCGGAACGACTTCGCCTTCCTGCAACGCGCGCAGCAGCTTGGCCTGAAGCGACAACGGCATTTCGGCAATTTCGTCGAGCAGCAGCGTGCCGCCGTCAGCCGCACGGAAAAAGCCCTCACCCGCCGCGTTGGCGCTGGTGAACGAGCCCTTTTCATGGCCGAACAGCATCGCTTCCAGCATCGTTTCGGGGATCGCGGCGCAATTGACCGCGATGAAGGGTTTTTCCGCACGCTCGCTGCGGCGATGGATGAAGTTCGACAGGACTTCCTTGCCGGTTCCCGTCGGGCCATTGATAAGCACGGGAATATCGGTCCGCGCGAGGCGATCGGCCAGCGCGATGACCGACAGCGACGCCGGGTCGGCTGCAACCGGCCCCTGGCCGGCATAGGTCATGGCGACCAGCGCGGCGAGGCTGCTCTCGGCGATCGGATCGCTGTAGGTCAGCTTTCCGCCCGCACCGACCAGTTCGATCGCGGGCATGTCGCCGCGTGCCAGCGTGATGGTGCGCGCATCGCGACTGGCCGAAAGATCGCTTTCGTCCGCCAGCGTAACCGGCCGCTCCATGAACAGCGAGGATGCAATCCCCGCCATCCGGGCATCGATCGTGCTGTGCGTACGCGAAAAATTCGCGCTCTTTGTAATCCCGTCCATTTGTGCCCCCACATGGCATGTCTTATCGACAGACGTGGAAATGGCGCAGGGACGTCAAAAGAACGGCTAATTTTAGGGCTGGTAGATTTACGAGGTCGGCTTGGAAACCCGCTCGCTGAAAATCACAATGCCCTTAATCCCGAGAAGTTCCTGCCGGTCTGGTTTCTGGCTGCCGCATCCCGAACGGGGGCAGTGATCGTAGACCAAAGGGAAACTAGCCATGAACGTCATCAACACCAATATCGGCGCGATGAAAGCCGCCAACTCTTCGAACGCTGCCGGGAAGGCTCTCGGAACCGCCATGGAACGCCTGTCGACCGGCAAGCGCATCAACAGCGCGAAGGACGACGCGGCCGGTCTCGCCATTGCCACTTCTATGACCTCACAGGTTAAAGGGATGAGCCAGGCGGTCCGCAACGCAAATGACGGTATCTCGCTCGCACAGACTGCTGAAGGCGCACTCGGCGAAGTTAGCAATATGCTCCAGCGCGTCCGGGAACTCGCCGTCCAGTCGTCTTCGGGAACATATCAAGCGGACGACCGGAAGGCTATGCAGGCCGAAGTCAGCGCCCTCAATGAACAGATCAGCGATGTCCTCACTAATTCCAAGTTCAACGGCAACGCTCTCTTCAAAGTCGTGGGCGCAGCCCCTGTAGCTACTGACGACCTCAGCTTCGACATTCAGGTCGGGGCTCAAAAGGGTGAAACTATTGCTTTGACGAGCAAGGCGTTCGACGGAACCAAAATCTTCGGCGGTACAAACGTCGCGTACAACGCTGCAGAAGCGGCTCAAGCTCTGGATGTCACGGACGCAACCAAAGCCGGCACTACGATTGATAACGTTGATGCTACGTTGAAAGGTGTTAACGCCACGCGTGCCGCACTCGGTGCCGGTCAGAGCCGCTTGGAATCGGCGATGAATAACTTGAACGACAACATCACGAACCTGTCCGACGCACGTTCGCGGATCGAAGACACCGATTATTCGGCCGAAACGACCGCGCTCGCCAAGGCGCAGATCCTCAGCCAGGCTTCGAGCGCAATGCTCGCACAGGCCAACCAGAGCCAGCAGAACGTGCTTTCGCTGCTCCGTTAATCCTCCCGATACCCACATGATCGGGATGATGGCCCGTCGCTCGAAAGGGCGGCGGGCCTTGCCTTGTCCGATGTCCCGACATAGCGGCTCTGCTGTTCATGGCAGACCGCACTAGGGGTTAATACGTAAGTGGGCACATAGCCTATCTTGCAAAACCATCGGGCATGTCGGCTTGGGGGATTGAACATGCTTACTGCCGCCTACGAAACGCCGGAACCCTATTCCAACTGCGCTCGGATCGAGCCGCGGACCAACATGTTCGTGATGGCCTCGCTCGCGGCTGGGCAGGCGCAGGCAACGGTCAAGGTCCGCAACATGTCGACCAGGGGGGCACTGATCGAAGGCACGTCTCTTCCTCCCGAGGGGGCCGAGTGCCTGCTCCATCGCGGCGACATAGCGCTCGAGGCCACCGTGGTGTGGATGAAGTTCGGCAAGGCCGGTATCCGTTTCCACCAGCATGCCGATGTGGCGCAATGGTTGCCTTCGGGACGCCGGACGCAGAACGACGTCGATGCCGCGGTGGCATTGGCCAAGGCGCAGCCCGCGCCTGCAGCTCCCACGAGCCACAAGCCGGCACCATTGTTCTCTGCCGAGTTGAGCCGCGAGGACGTCACCGCCATCGCCGCCGCAGTCGAAGCGCTGGCCGATGACCTCGCCGAGGATCCGGCGGTCGTCGCGCGCTTCATGACCAAGCTTCAATCGCTTGACGTCGCCGCGCAAACGCTGCGCAAGTTGAGCGACCTCATCCCCTGATCGCAATCGGCATAGCGCCCCTTCCGCCGGAACCCGAGCGTGAAGATCGGCGCGGGCGCCAACCCTGGCCAGCCGGCCTGTTTATGAGTTAGGAGAGCCTAGTATTGGCGTGGCCGGGCGTGCCATTCCCGAATAGTTTCGCTACATAGAGCGCACGTCGAAGCACAAGCGCCCCCACGCCGGCGGTTACAGCGTCGGGTGGTTGCTAGTCTTCATATCGGATGGGGTAGCCAGCCATCTTTTTTAAGAGGAGGCAAAGCCGGTCAGGACTGACATGGCGGCGATACGCGCTATCGGCATACCGTAGCGGCCGCTCGAGCAGCCACGCGGGTCTCCCGCCTCTGTCAGGCCAAGCCCACCGTACCAAAAACCACTGACCTTGCCCCGATGGGCCAAGCTGCATATCAAGCCGGTCGTTTCTGTTTCAGGCTTTGGCTTCTGGCGTCCCGATCCGGCGCGATCGGGCCCAGTCACCCAAGAGAGGAATTCGGCCCTGAATACTTCGATCGACATGGGCGTGCTGTTCGACTCCCAACCGACGGCACAAATGGTGTTCCGGCCCGATCTGCACGTCGTCGCTGCCAATCGCTGCTATTGCGAGATGCTCGGTATCGAACGGGCGGAGCTGGTCGGCAAGCGTGTCTTCGAAGCCTTCCCCGCCAATCCCGACGATCCCCGGGCGGATGCCGAAGGCGAATTGCAGGCGTCGGCCGATCGCGTCGTGGAGACGGGCGAAGCGCAGGAGATGCCGCTTCGCCAGCATGATGTGGCAGGGCCCGACGGACATTACCGGGTCCGGTACTGGCGGATCGTCAATTCGCCGGTGTTCGCCGATCGCGGCGATCCCACCAGGGTCACGCACATCATCCATACGGCCGAGGACATCACCGGCAGGATCCTGGGCGACCGCGTTCACGAGGCGAAGCGGCGCGCTGCCATGCGCGGCGCGGATCTTGCCTATTTCGAATGGTGCCCGGGCAGCCGGAGCGTGTCGAGAACCCCGCAATTCGATACCATGTTCGGCTTCGCCGAGGAGGACCACGCCAATCCCATCCGGCCGTTCATGGAGCGGGTCCATCCCGACGACCTGGCCGGACTGGAAGCCGAAATGGAGCGGGTTTCCCGGACAGTGGGCGCCGACCTGCACCAGGATTTTCGCACTGTCTGGCCGGACGGTACGACGCGCTGGCTGCTGGTCCGCGGGGAATCGATCCGCAATCCCGATACGGAAGAGCTGCTGGTCGTCGGCATGCTGCTCGACGTCACGCATATCAAGCAGAGCGAAGCCAAGCTGCGGGAGGCGATCGCCGTGCGCGACCTGCTGATCGCCGAGGTCAATCACCGCGTGAAGAATTCGCTGCAGATGGTCACGAGCATCCTGAACCTCGAAGCGCAAGCGACCGGGGACGAGACCGCCCGCGTATCGCTGAATGCGGCGACGGCGCGCGTGCAGGCGGTCGCCGCCATTCACGCCTCGCTCTACGAAGACAACGATTTGAAGACGGTCAGGCTGGACAACCATATCGGGCGCCTTGTCGAACATCTTCGCGCATCGCTGCCCGGGAGAAAGGAACAGGCGCCTCAGATCGTTCTGCAGGTGGCGCCGCTGCGCCTGCCGATCGACAAGGCGGTAACGCTGTCGCTGGCGGTCAATGAACTGGTGACCAATTCGGTCAAGCATGCCAGCTGGCCCGAGCAGGGCGGCACCGTCACGGTCGAACTGCGACGGGAGGAAGGCGAACAGATCGTGCTCGAAGTGTCGGACAATGGAACAGGCGGCACGTCCGGCTTGTTGAGCGAGGACATGCCGTCATCGGGGTTGGGCAAGCGGCTTATCCGCGGGATGGCGGCCCAGCTGCGCGGTACGATAGAAGAGGAATGCGTGAATGGATGGACAACCCGCATCCTCTTCCCCGAATAGGGATTCCCGCGTCCGCGTGCTCATCATCGAGGACAACGCCCTCATCGCGCTCGATCTCGAAACACAGATGGAAGACCTGGGATGCGATGTCGTGGGCGTTGCGGTGACCGCAGCCCAGGCGATCGACACCGCGCGCCGGACCCTGCCCGACCTCGCGCTTGTCGATCTCCAGCTTGCTGACGGCTCGCGCGGGCAGGACGCGGCGCTGGTCCTGCGCTCCGAACTGGATGTGGCCTGTATAATCCTGAGCGGAAGCCTGCACAGCGTCACCGAGGAGGAACGACTTGCGATCCGTCCCCTGGCGATGCTTTCGAAGCCGATGCTCCCGCACGAACTGGGCGATGTCGTCTCGCGGTACCAGAAACCCCATCGGCAAACGAAGGGTCTGTAGCCAAACCGCTTCCCGTGATTTTTATGAGATCACCGGCAACTGCCGTGAGGCGTTCATTTGCTCTTTCCCTAGGTCTCAGAGCGAATTGCTCTTCCCGACCCACGGTGCGCATGCGCGCAGTTCCGGGTCTGCGGGCATGCTGCGGCGGAGCGTCGCTATTGGAGAGTTATTTCTAGAGATGGTTGCGGGGGTTGGATTTGAACCAACGAC
>Ga0114911_1001663_pt1 | contig 11233 bp, 11 predicted proteins | sample MalvireepMed_904_FD_89688 | JGI IMG/M metagenome (GOLD analysis project Ga0114911, IMG submission 89688) | Marine viral communities from the Global Malaspina Expedition - Malaspina viral metaG DeepMed_904 | ecosystem: Environmental > Aquatic > Marine > Oceanic | place: Mediterranean Sea...
GCCGACACCCAGCGAGGCAAGACCGGCACCAACAGCGGCGAGACCGGCTCCGAGCAGCTTTGCAGCTTCAGCTTCCATTTCAAACTCCTTTGGAAAAACGCTAAATTAAAACGATTAGTGAAGGTTCTCGGCGTCGTTGATGTACAGCGACGTCAAAAGGGCGAAAACATAAGCCTGAATGCCGGCTACGAGCAGTTCGAGCGCGCAGATGCCGATCATCAGGATAAAGCTGGGCAAACCGACCATCAGGCCGAAGGTGGCGCCGGCATTGGTCCCGTCGATCACGAAGCTCGACAGCACTTCGAGCAGAACGTGTCCGGCCATCATGGCCACGAACAGACGCAGGCCAAGGCTGAACGGGCGCACCATGAAGGAGATGAACTCGATAGGTGCAAGAATGGGGATCATCGGCAGCGGCGTGCCTTCGGGCACGAACAGCGAGAAGAAGTGCAACCCGTGCTTCCAGAAACCCACCAGCAGCACGATCGAGAAGCTGATGATCGCCAGCACGCCGGTGACGGTGAAGTGGCTGGTGAAGGTGAACGGGTGCAGGCCGAACACGCCCAGCGGCATCAGGCCGAGCAGGTTGGCGAAAAGGATGAACATGAACAGGCTGAAGACATAGGGCACATACTTGCGCCCTTCCTTGCCGATATTCGCTTCGAGCATGTCGTCGATGAACCCGGTGAAGGATTCGACGACCATCTGCCAGCGTCCGGGCACGAGTTCGCGCTTCATCCCGCCGAGCACGAAGAGGAACAGGACCACCGTGGTGATCAGCATCCACAGCGCGCTGTTGGTGAAGGCAATGTTGTAGCCTGCGATTTCCCAGCCGCCCGAACCGGCAAGCGGCTCGATCGTGAACTGGTACATCGGGTCGACTTTGGCCTGTTCGGCTGCCACGTCTCTTACGTCCCTAAATCCTGTAACGAACACCCCGTAACCCCCTCGGTTCGGGGATTATTCACCGGGGCGCCGGTTTGCCGCGCGGATAACGTTCCTGAAGGCCACCACTATTCCGAGGAACAGCCCGACCAACAGACCCCACGGGTTGGTATCGGTAAAGAAGCCGATGGCATAACCGATCACCGCACCGCCAAGGAGCCCGCCAAGAAGATCCGCCAGGACCCGGTTTCCGCTGCGATAATTCGCATCGGCACCCGAAGCCTGAGGACGGTTGCGTTCCTCTTCGCGCTGCTGCGCGGCTGCAAGCCGCGCCTCCAGCGCGTCGATCCGCGCATCCTCCTTAACAGGTTCCCGTGCGGGTTCGTCGTTGCTCATGCCTTGCTCCTTTAAGGGGGTTGCGCGGCACGGGCACGGACTTGCCCGCCGAGGGCGTCGCCCCCTTAGAAGGGGGGTGTTGGCGAGTCAACACGGACCGGCGCGTGCTGTGCATCCAAGGTCGGGAAAATCGAAACAGGCCGGGCAGCATGGCCCGCCGGCGTTCACAAATCCGCCCAACCGGCGGTCGGGCCTAAGGGTCAGGGACAGCGCGGGTCGCGCAGGGGAGCGGCCGAAGTGCGCGTCTGCCAGCTGCCGTCGGGCGCCTGGTATTTCTCGCCAACTGCCGTTGCGAGTATGGCCTGGCACCCGGCAGTCAGCGCATATTCCTCGATCGTGGCATTGGTTGCCTTGGCGCGTTCGGAATAGACCGCACGGCGCTTGATGTTGATGTCGTTGACGATGCGGCGCAGCGCCGGGGTCTCCGCCACGACGATGCCGAGATATCCGTCCATCCGCTCGCCCACCTGCCCGGCGGCACGCGCCGAGGCATAGGCGGGATCGCGCTGAGCGAATGCCGGGGACGCGATGCCGCCCAGCGCAGTCGCCAGGGCCGCCGCAGCGAGAACCGATTTCGTTAGCTTGTTCATAACCTCACCCATCAGAAGATATCCGCATTGTCTTCGATCGTATTGCCCGCGTCTTCGGCGAGGCGGTAGATCACTTCCTGGCGGATGTTGACGTTCAGCTCGATCACGATCGGCTCCTCGGGTGCATTGACGGTAATGCAACCACCGAGCGCGACTGTGGCGAGCATGGCGGCAGCCACCCTCCCGGTCAATTTGGGGTCGTTCATAGCCCTCACTCGCTTTCCTGCTCCTGAATGGGTTCTTCATCCGGCACGATGTCGTCCGGGTCGATATCGGGTTCGGCTTCCTCGCCGGTGATCGAGCGCCGCAGCAGGCGCGTGCCGTCGTCGGACAGCAGGCCCAGTTCGCGCGGGTCGCGCACCGATGCGGGATCGTAAAGCGACTTGAGGTTGGTCAGCAGCTGGTAGAACTGCGCCCGCACATTGATGCGGAACTGCAGGGGCAGTGCCGCCAGGCGCCGCGTGACGAAATTGGACCGGGCCGCGTCGCCCTGGCGCACGCCGTCGAAACGCACGCGGGTCACGATTTCGCCCGTCAGGGGGCCTTCCATCACGATCCGCATCTGCGAATAATCGAGGCTTTTCAGGGCATCAAAGGCAAAATTGGCAATCGGTGAGAGGTCTTCATAGGTCAGGTCGCCGACATAGGAGACGGTGCCACCCGGGGGCCGCGAAATCAGCACGCCGGTGTCGATCCGCCCGTCGCCGCGTTCATCGAACACTATCGGAACAGTTCCGTCGAACAGCCCCGTTGCCGAGATGTTTTCGAGTTCCATCGCGGTCACGAAGGTGCCAGCTTCGAGCCCGACGATTTCGAAGATGTAGCGCCGCTCCTCGCTGATCCCCAGCGTCAGATCGACATCGCGGAGCAGCAATTCGCCGCCCATGAAGGGCCACGATCCGCCCGATACCGCCAGCACTTCGCCATTGCGCAACTCGAAGCCGACCTCGCCATCGAAGACTTCGATCCCCGGATTGACCGAGGCAACGCGGATCGTCTGGTCGGGTGCGGTCGTCAGGTTGAGCAGGTCGGTGAACTCGACCGTCCCCGCCGCGCCCCTCACCGGTCCGAACGCAGCCGCGAAATCGAGATCGTCGCTGGAGAAACGCCCGGTGCTGGTCACAGTCCCGTTTGCGGCCCAGTCGATGCGTCCGGTGCCCGTGACCACTCCCTCGGTATTGGCGATAACCCCCTTGGCCAGCTGCGATATCTGTTCGGGCTGCAAGTCTTCGTCGAACCGGACACCGGGCACGTCGAGGTCCGCCCAGCCCGCACCGGTTTCAAGATCATGGCGCAGGTCGACCGCGGTCACCACGCGTTCGCTTGCCGGATTCCTCAGCAGCGCCTGCGCGTCGATGACATTCTCGGCCAGTGTCAGCGTGGCATTGCGCGCCATAAGCGGTTCGAACCGGGGCGATTCGTCGCGATCGACCAGCGTGAACGCGCCTTCCTCGATCGCCAGGCGCCCATCGGCGAAGCGCCACTGCCCGCTTGCCTGCATCAGATCGAGCGGCACGGCCGCAATCGCGATATCCGCATCGCTGAACGTTCCGGCGATGTCCTGCCCGATCCGCGCGTCCAGATCGGAAATGCGGAACCGGCTGGCGGTCTCGACCGGGCCCAGCGATACATCGATTTCGCGCGCGGTCATCACGCCGGGATAGCCGAACCCGATCGGACCGGTGGCAATCCGTATCGGGGTTTCCCCCAGCGATCCCTCGAGATCGAGGCCGCTGGTGCCGGCGGCTATGTGCAGGCCGCCGGGCCCGCTTGAGAGAATGGGGCGTCCCCGTGCCGGGCACAGTGTGACCCCGCGCTTTTCGAACGTGAGGTCGGCGAGCTGAAGCCGGTCGAACGCAACGTCCATGCAGGAACGCCACAGCGCCAGTTGCCCGCCCGCGTAGCGGCCTTCGAGCGGCAGCAGGAGGTTCGTCGCCGAGCCGCCCGGCAGCGGTCCGCTTGCGAGCACCCGGCCAGAGAATCCGAGGGCGCCGCCCGGCCCCTGCGCAATGACGACCTGGGGGACGGCGAGAGCGCTGTCGCCCGCGGCATATCGCTCCATCGCCAGACGGAATATCGATCCACCCGATTCGCTGCGCTCCATCCGACCGCTGATCCGCGGCATGTTCGCGCCGCCGGTTGCGATGTTCCCCGCAACGTAAGGGGCTTCGCCATCCGGTGCAGCAATCTCGACGCGTGAAAGCGATACGAGCCGCGCCCCGCTACCACCGCGCAATTCGGCGCGCGGCGCCAGCAGCGAATAGCCAGCTGGATCGATCCGCAGGCGTATATCGGCATCGAGCGCGCTGCCGCGGGCTTCGCGCTGAAGCGCTGCCGCCAGCTTGCCGGTCAACGGCGCAACCAGCGTGCCCTCCCCGGTCTGCGCCAGCGACTGGATCGCTGCAATCGTGAAGCGGCCCAGCCTTAGCCCGTTGCCTTCCAGATTGCTGTCGAGCTGGACGTGGTCGAAGCCGTCGGTCGCCCGCATCTGCCCTTCGGCGGTGAGCACTGCGGCAAGCGCCTGCGGTGTATCGACCCCGCGCGCGGCGAGCGTGAACCTGGCGGTCGTCAGCCGGTCGCGGATCTGGGCGCGGACCGTGCCCAGCAAGGCTGCGGCGGACTGTTCGCCGAACCGGGTTTCTCCCCCCTCGAGCCGTGCTTCGATCGCGGGATTGGCCAGCGCCGTATCGGCAACGACGCTCAGCTCCATCGCGTAGTCGTCGAGCGCAAGGCCGCTTTCCTCGCAGGTGAGCGCCGCAAAGCGGACGGGTCCTGCGAACTGCGGCTCGCCCGATACCGAGGTGAGCTTGCCGAAGGCGGTGGCATTCTCGATACCGCAGGCCGCAGTCGCGAGCTCGGGGGCGCTCGCCGCGATAGATCCCTGCCAGCCATGGCTGAGAAGTCCGGAACCCGCCAGCTTGATGCCGACCGGCCCGTAGTCGGTCGCCAGCAGCGCACGGCCGTCGCGGACTTCGAAATTCAGATTGGGCAGGCTCGCCGGACTGTCGTCCCCGCCGAACACCAACGGATCGAGCCGCCCGAGGCTCAGTTCGCCATCGCGGTAGCTGGCATAGAGGCGCGGCTTGACCAGCACCACGCCGCCGATTTCCGGAATGCCGAACCGGTGGCGCAAGGTGACCACCAGCCGCTCGGCGGTGAAGTCGGGCTTGTCAGGATCTCCGAGCACGACGTCGGACAGGATCTGCGTGGTCCCGCCGATCCGCTCGATCGTGTAGCTGGCCGGGATATCATAGGCCTCGAGCTGGTCGCGAATGATGTCGTCGACGATCCGTTCGCGCGACAGCCATAGGCCGAGGCCAGCCAGTAGCAGCGCTCCCAGCACGACCAGCAGCGCCGCCCAGCGCTTGCGGCGCCAGCGGGATCGCCTGACGGAATCGTCGGCCGTCATGTCATTGTCGCTCGCGGCCCGCTCCATCGATCCCACACTTGCGCGATATGCCTGCTAAAGGCAATGCAAGTGCCTCAAACGCGGGATGTGGGGGATCGGTTGCCGGGAGATCCAAAAAATTCGGCGGGCCATGCCGGTACCGGCCATCGACAACGCTTGCGCCAACGGCTGCTTGATGGCGGTGCTGAAGCACTGGCCGATTACGAACTGCTCGAATTCCTGCTGTTCGCTGCCATCCGCCAGGGCGATACGAAACCGCTGGCCAAGGCATTGATCGCATACTTCGGGTCTTTCGCCGCGGTGCTCACGGCCGATCCGCAGGCGCTGCGCCAGGTCGAGGGCATGGGCGATGCCAGCGTTGCGGCATTGCACGCCAATGCGCTGGCAGCGCGGCGCATGGCGCGCGGTGCGGTGCAGAACCGCCCGGTGCTGGGTAGCTGGCAAGCGCTGCTCGACTATCTCAACATAGACATGGCGCATCTGACGCATGAAAGGGTGCGCGGGCTCTATCTCGACACCCGGAACCGGCTGATCCTGGACCACCTCCTCAGCGAAGGGTCGATCGACGAAGCCGCCATCCATCCCCGCGAGGTCATCCGCAAGGCCTTCGATGTGGGCGCGACGGCGCTGATCCTCGTCCACAACCACCCCAGTGGAAATCCCGAACCCAGCCGCGCCGACATCACCATTACCGCGCGGATCGCGGAAGCAGGCCGCCTGCTGGGGGTCACCGTCCACGACCACGTCATCATCGGGCGCGAAGGCAACGTCTCGCTGCGCGCCAAGGGCCTCCTCTGATCTGTTCAGGACGGCCCCCCCGGGGGCAAACCTTGCCAATTCTGCCGGCTCGGCCTAGCCGCCGCGCAGCCGCGAATCCCGCCTGACCCGCAATCGGAGCTCTTATATGGTCCCCCGCTACGCCCGTCCCGATATGACTGCCCTGTGGGAGCCCGAAGCGAAGTATCGCATCTGGTTCGAGATCGAGGCGCATGCGACCGAAAAGCTGGGCGAACTGGGCGTGGTCCCGCCGAGCGCGGCCAAGGCGCTGTGGGACTGGTGGGCAACCGATCCCAAGATCGACGTCGAGGCGATCGATGCTATCGAGGCGGTCACCAAGCATGATGTCATCGCCTTCCTTACCTGGGTGGCCGAGAATGTCGGCGACGAAGCGCGCTTCATGCACCAGGGCATGACCAGCAGCGACGTGCTCGACACGACGCTGGCGGTCCAGCTGGCACGCTCTGCCGATATCCTGCTGGCCGATCTCGACGGCCTGCTCGAGGCGATCAAGCGCCGCGCCGAGGAACACAAATACACGCCCACCATCGGGCGCAGCCATGGCATCCATGCCGAACCGGTGACCTTCGGGCTCAAGCTGGCGCAGGCCTATGCCGAGTTCGACCGCTGCAAGACCCGCCTGGTCGCGGCGCGCGCGGAAATCGCGACCTGCGCCATATCGGGCGCTGTCGGCACTTTCGCCAACATCGACCCGCAGGTGGAAGAGCATGTCGCCGACAAGCTCGGCCTGACCGTGGAGCCCGTCTCGACGCAGGTCATCCCGCGCGATCGCCACGCCATGTTCTTCTCGACGCTGGCGGTTATCGCCGGTTCGATCGAACGGCTGGCGGTCGAAGTCCGCCATCTCCAACGCACCGAAGTGCTCGAGGCGGAAGAGTATTTCTCGCCCGGCCAGAAGGGCTCGAGCGCGATGCCGCACAAGCGCAACCCGATCCTGACCGAGAACCTTACCGGCCAGGCGCGCATGATCCGCGCCTATGCCCTGCCCGCGCTGGAAAACGTCGCGCTGTGGCACGAACGCGATATCTCGCATTCCTCGGTCGAGCGGTTCATCGGTCCCGATGCCTGCATCACGCTCGATTTCGCGCTAGCGCGGCTGACCGGCGTGGTCGACAAGCTGCTGGTCTATCCCGAGCGCATGCAGGCGAACATGGACCGCATGGGCGGGTTGATCCATTCGCAGCGCGTGCTGCTGGCGCTGACGCAGAACGGGGTCAGCCGCGAGGATGCCTACCGCCTCGTCCAGCGCAACGCGATGAAGGTGTGGGAATCGGATGGCCAGCTGACGCTGCTCGACCTGCTCAAGCGCGACGAGGAGGTTACCGCCGCGCTGGGTGTGGAGCAGCTCGAAGAGAAGTTCGATCTCGAATACCACTTCAAGCATGTCGACACGATCTTCGCGCGGGTCTTCGGCTAGACGCGGGACGGGTCCCGGCCTAGCATCCCCCGCCAAGACGAAAGAGGGCTACATTCCATGCAAATCGTGCGCACCATCGGCTGGGTCCTGCTGCTGTTTTCGCTGCTCGCATTCAGCTTTTTCAATTGGAAGCCGGTTGAGGTTCAGATTTGGTCGAACCTCGTGCTCGAAACCAAGCTGCCCGCGCTGGTAGTGGTCTCGTTCCTGCTGGGGCTGATCCCGATGTGGCTCGTGCACCGGGCGAGCAAGTGGCGCGCGACGCGACGCATCAATGCGCTGGAGGCGGCGACCAGCCGGTTCGGCGCGGCCACGCCCGCTCCCGATGCTTCGGCAACCGTCCAGCCCGCGCCTGCTCCTACGCCCGAGGCTCCGGTGCACAACCCGCCGCCCGAACCGGTCAATCCCGTCGACCCCGTCGGCACAGATCCTGCGAAGCCCGCATGACCAATCCGATCTATCTCGCGCTCGACCTCTCGCATCTGCAGGACGGCCTCGACCTGATCCGGAAGGTCAAGGGCCATGTCGGCGGGGTGAAGCTGGGCCTCGAATTCTTCTGCGCGCATGGCGCGCATGGGGTTCATCTGGTCGGCCAGCTCGGATTGCCGATCTTCCTCGACCTGAAGTTCCACGACATCCCCAATACCGTCGCGGGCGCGATGCAGGCGATCCATGTGCTGGAGCCGCGCATCGTCACCGTGCATGCCAGCGGCGGGCGCGCCATGCTCGAGGATGCCAAGGCCGCAGCGGGCGAACACACCAAGGTCGTTGCCGTGACCATGTTGACCAGCATGGACGATCGCGATCTGGCGAGCACGGGGATCGAAGGCAGCGCGCACGATCAGGTGCTGCGCCTTGCCGATCTTGCGCACCGCGCCGGTCTCGACGGGATCGTCTGTTCGGGCCAGGAAGTGAAATCGGTCCACGACCAGTGGAAGGACGGGTTTTTCGTCGTCCCAGGATTGCGCCCCGCGGGCAGCGGCACCGGCGACCAGAAGCGCGTCGTCACCCCGCGCAAGGCGCGCGATGATGGCGCCAGCGTGCTGGTCATCGGACGCCCGATCACCCGGGCCGACGATCCGGCTCAGGCCGCCCGCGCCATCGAAGCCACGCTGTAGGTTTCGCCATGGCGGTCCAGATCAAGATCTGCGGGCTTTCGACGCCCGAAACGGTAGATGCAGCGCTTGCCGCGGGCGCGACGCATATCGGGCTGGTTCATTACGAACCCTCGCCCCGCCATGTCGCGCTCGATCTGGCCCGCGAACTGCGCGAGCAGGCCCGGGGCAAGGCCAAGGCGGTGCTGCTGCTGGTCAATGCCGATCCCGAAACCACCGGACGCGCCCTCAACGCGATCCAGCCCGACGTGGTCCAGTTCCACGGCAATGAGACACCGCAATGGATTGGCGGTATCCGTCGCAGCCTGCCCTATGAGGTGTGGAAAGCGGTCGGGCTGAAGGACGCTGGCATGCTGACCCGGAGCGAGAAATACATCGGCAAGGTCGACCGCCTGCTGTTCGACGCACCGGCCAAAGCACTGCCCGGCGGCAATGGCACGGCTTTCGACTGGTCCTTGCTTTCCGGGCACCGCCACAAGATCGACTGGGCGCTGGCAGGTGGCCTCACGGCGGGCAATGTCGCCGAAGCGATCCGCGCGACCGGTGCGCCGCTGGTCGATACGTCGAGCGGTGTTGAAAGCGCACCGGGAGTGAAGGATCCGCAGCGTATCGCCGATTTCTGCCGGGCCGCGCTCGCCGCCTGATCTGCGGCCCGTGGCTGCCAAACCGCAGTCCTGATGCCTCGTGAAAAAGCAAAGCTGTCTCGACTTCGCCTGCTGCGGACGGCATGGGGAGCGCGATGACCGAAACCAATCCCAATTCCTATCGCAACCAGCCCGACGAGCGCGGCCATTTCGGCGACTTCGGCGGACGCTATGTCGCCGAAACGCTGATGCCGCTGGTGCTCGATCTCGAGCGTGAATACCGCAAGGCGCAGGCCGATCCGGAATTCCAGCGCGAATTCGACGATTTGCTCGAACATTACGTCGGCCGCCCCTCGCCGCTCTATTTTGCCGAACGGCTGACCGAGGCGCTGCGCGCCGGTTCGCCCGAGGGCCACGGCTCGCAGGTCTGGTTCAAGCGCGACGAACTCAATCACACCGGCGCGCACAAGATCAACAATTGCATCGGGCAGATCCTGCTCGCCATCCGGATGGGCAAGACTCGCATCATCGCGGAAACCGGCGCGGGGCAGCACGGCGTCGCCACCGCAACGGTCTGCGCACGCTTCGGCCTGCCCTGCGTAATCTACATGGGTGCCGAAGACGTGCGGCGCCAATCGCCCAACGTTTTCCGCATGAAGCTGCTCGGTGCGGAAATCGTGCCCGTCACCAGCGGGCGCGGGACGCTGAAGGACGCGATGAACGAAGGCCTGCGCGACTGGGTCGCGAACGTCCATGACACCTTCTACATTATCGGCACGGCCGCCGGACCGCATCCCTATCCAGAGATGGTGCGCGACTTCCAGAGCATCATCGGCAAGGAAGCGCGTGCGCAGATGCTCGAGAGGATCGGACGATTGCCCGACCTGGCCGTGGCCTGCATCGGTGGCGGTTCGAACGCGCTGGGCCTGTTCCACCCCTTCCTCGACGACGCCGAGGTCAAGCTGCTGGGCGTCGAGGCGGCGGGTCACGGGCTCGATGGCAACGAACACGCGGCAAGCCTGCTCGGCGGTTTCCCCGGCGTACTTCACGGCAACAAGACCTATCTGCTGCAGGACGAGGACGGCCAGATTACCGAAGGTCACTCGATCAGCGCCGGGCTCGACTATCCCGGCATTGGTCCCGAGCATGCGTGGCTCAAGGATTCAGGCCGCGTCGAATACACTGCGGTGACCGATAACGAGGCGCTGGAGGCGTTCCAGCTGCTCTGTCGCACCGAGGGAATCATTCCCGCGCTGGAGCCGAGCCACGCCATATCGGCAGTGGCGAAGGTCGCCAAGGACATGCCCAAGGACAGCGTGATCCTCGCCAATCTGTGCGGACGCGGCGACAAGGACATCTTCACCGTGGCCGAGCGGCTGGGAGTGGAGATTTGACGACGCACTGTTGCGACATGATGCGGGAGAATGTCGAAAAAACGTGTTCAGAGCATCGGGATCGCTCCGACTGCCCCGATTGTCTCATCGAGTTCAATCCTGAATTCGAACGATACGGCATCCTGATTCATGATGGCGGATCGTCGATGGTTGCTATCGAATTCTGTCCCTGGTGCGGAACGGACCTTAGTATCGGCGAATGATCACGCTAACTTTCTTCGTCACCCCGGACTTGATCCGGGGTCCAGCTACTTCCACCGCGGCGCTCAAACCAGCGGGACCCCGGCTCGGGGGCCGGGGTGACGAGGGGTGGATAGACGCTGTCCTACACGGCTCATTCCATGCCATGGGAAGTGCATGAACTGCCGCGTTTCTCTTCCTCCCGCCGCACCCCAAGAAGCCCGCTTGCCCCCCTCCGGCTTTTTACCGCTTGGACAGTGTAACATGCGGTCCATGTCTCAGACTTCTGCCAAGTTAGATGGACGAACCTGACCCTATGAGTACCTCGACCCGCCTCGCCTCCGCCTTCGCCAAGCCCCACCCCGCGCTCGTCTGCTTCCTGACTGCCGGCGACGGGGACACCGCTGCCAATCTCGATGCACTGGTCGAAGGCGGCGCCGATGTGATCGAACTGGGCATGCCCTTCAC
>Ga0114911_1001667_pt1 | contig 11210 bp, 23 predicted proteins | sample MalvireepMed_904_FD_89688 | JGI IMG/M metagenome (GOLD analysis project Ga0114911, IMG submission 89688) | Marine viral communities from the Global Malaspina Expedition - Malaspina viral metaG DeepMed_904 | ecosystem: Environmental > Aquatic > Marine > Oceanic | place: Mediterranean Sea...
GATAATAGTCGTGACGCTCGGTAGCTTGGTCTCCTTAATGTCATAGTGCCGTTTGCCTTCAATCAGGGATCGTTGCGACTTCGGGTAGATAAATTTTTTATTCCACTTGATCGGTGCCCGGTCTTCCCTCATTTTTCCCATGATGCATATGCCTGTCATTTTTCGGAGTACTCCTCTTTAATTAATTTTTCTGATGGATGGTAGACTTCAACGTGGCAGTGGCACTTGGGACACGACAGGTTGGTGACGATGTCATAATCCCCGTTCCCTTCTTCAATATCATGGTCTCCGCCCCAAATAAGTTCTTTCTTGCAGTGCCAACAGTTCATTTAATATCCTTAAGACTGTCTCCAAATTTTCCCATCCAGGCAAAGTCGCCGTGATGAGCGGTCATGGATTCGGTGTTGGCGTAGAGCTTGGAGCCATTAGCTCTGGCGAGCTTGCAAAAGGAAACGTCTTCCCCGAAGGTATAGCCGTCTTCAAAAGCGAAATCAAAGAAGTTATAATAGAAGCTGTGGCTCTTCTGCGTTTGAACCAGAGCCTCGTTGGCTCGGTTCTTAATTTTCAAATCTGGACGATTTTTTATAATTTTTTCAAAGACTCTTCGATGGATGAGCATGAGCCCCGTGGGGCCTGCTTCAATTTCAACAAGTCCTCCGGGTAGAATCGGGACCGCTTTCGGATCCGGTAATTTAACCGTATAGGTATGCTTATTAAGATCGGGGTTCTTGGCTCGATAGGGAGTGCAGACAATATCTTTGCCCGCGACCAGCATCCGCAGTCCGGCTTCCGCTTCGAACTCCACGTCGGAGTCGATGAACAATAAATGCGTGTACTCCGTGGTGAGAAAGACGGAGGTTAAATAGTTTCGTGCCTGATGAATCAGCGGCGACTTCATGGTGTTGATTCCCACTTCCACTTTGCTCTGGCCCAGTTTCTGGATCAGCTGAAAGATCGACAGCATGGTGTTGATCTTAACCGAGTCGTAGCACGGCATCGCGATGAAGACGCTGGGTTTTTTGGGGCGGTAGGTTTTCATATAGTCTCTTTTCTGCTGTTTGTTTTCCTCAAGTTTATAGTATCGCTGGTTGGCTTCTCTCCTGTTTATCTTGTCTTGTTCGGTTCTCATACATTATAGAAGGTATAACGCAACGTGATCTCTTCTCCTTTTTTAATATCTTGTAGGGCCACGAGACTCCACTTCTTTCGAAAGGGCTCCTGACCATTGGCATGCAGCTCGACCTTGGTACAGTTCGGTTCATTTGCATGATTGATGAATCCTCCGAGAGGAGTTCTAATAATCTTATCGTCGATCTTAATGTGAGTGATTCCGAGATTGGTTCCTTGCTTAATATCTTGATCAGCAAAGAGTCCTAGTTGATGAATGCCTGACGTTTTAATCGTTACCGATTCAGGAAGAGGTTTATACATTAGTGCAAGGTTCCTTTCGAAACATCATAAGGCTTGACGTTCGCTTCATACGCCACCTTCATGATGCGTTGATAGTCTTCTTCGCTTAAATTCGTTTTGTAGAGTCGCTGGGCAATGGCCATCAGAGACGCCGCTACCATCATCACCGGCAGATCATGATCGAGCAGGTGAAGCACATGATCCAGAAGATCATGGTAGACTTTATCTTCATCGTTCATTGTCCAAATTTCCCCTTTCCAAAAGTTTTTTTAATAAATTTTTTATCATAGTGATCAATCACGAGTTTTGCTTTTTGCTTCTTCATAATTAAATAAGGGTAGACTTGCTTGAGTACCCGGTAAACGCCATGATAACCGACGCGCCATCGGTGCTGGTCGTGCCAGGTTGGATGACTCGGATAACGCTTGATGTCGCGTGTTCCTTCCTTGGTAACTTCCATCAGCCAATCGATGAGTCGCTTGTCGACTTGAGGGACTTCCAGCCGGACAATAAGCGTCCGGTAGGTTGGAGTTCCTTTTCGATCTCTGCGTATACGATCTACCCATTTAAATTCTACATGCCCTTCCCCGTCGATAATGCCGCCTACATAGGCAGACTCCGTTGGAGTCATAGTTCTCACAGACCACTTTCCCTTGCTTTCTTGAGTGTGTTCACTGGATCAGTAAGATTCGCAATCTTATTATAGAGCTTATTATTTTCTTTCTTAATTCGATCTAGTTCGTGTTGTAGTTCTTCAATCTTTTGTTTAGCTGCTTTCATTTCCGGTGAATTCATACCAATGCCCTTAATGAGGATAGTTTCGGTTTCAGCTTCCTGGGCTCTTTTTTTCCAATACCGATGATAATCTATTTCTTTTCCTTGATCTGCTTTTAATTCTTCGTTCTCTTGTTGAATATAAATTCGTTGAGCTTCTTCGTTACGATCAGCGTTTCTATATTTCTCTAGTTCCCTATAAGTTTTATTAGGAAATTCTTTTGCTAATTCGTGTAGTGTTTTACTTTTCTGTTTCAAATAATTCCAAAGTTTTGTCATAAATATGTGTCTTTATATCTTTATCCGTTTCCATAATAGTTAAAACGTCAATCCCATTGTAAGCCTTGACGTATGTGTTTTGACTAATAGCAATACTTGATCCACTCGCAAGAAGAGCAAACTCACTGCAAGCGGTGAGCACCATCAGCATCGATAATAATAGTATCGTTCGGATCATCTATCTCTCCTTGTTGTTCGCACATTGGGCAATCCACTGTAATAGATTGACCAGTTTGTTCAACCGATTTATTGGGTATTTTTATAAACCCATTTCCCTTACAGCGCGGGCAAATCTTAATATTATTTTTGTTTGGTCTTACCATTTAGTTTTTTGTTTTTTTCATTTACCAAAATACTAATAGTTTGACTTCGACTTAGAATGGTGTTGTCAACGAGTTGTTTTCTAAGTGTGTCAATCATCTCATAGGTTTTATGGGATAGACTGACGTTTTTATATTTACTAATGTCCGTCATGTGTTATACCTCTTTCTGTTGTGTTCATATATCTCTGAGATATATCCCATAATATAATAGTAGTCAAGTATGAAATATATTTTAATAATCTGGGTGTGTTCGTTCATTAACAATAATGGGTGTATGCCCCCTGTAGAATCCAAGATAGCTTATGATAGTTGGTACGAGTGTTCCGTGGCCGCTCATAAAGAATCAGTTAGCCTTTTACAGAAAATGGGATATGCGAACGTTAATAGATATCAGGTTGGGACTAAGTATACTTGTAGACTTGACCAGACATTATAACCTATTCACAGTAAAATCCTGCCACTTGAATCTTGGTGCCATTGAGGTACCAGCCCTGGTCCCTGTTTCCTGTGTCATGGTAGGTGGATATTTTTTCCATGATGCTATGACCCTGACTAAAACAGTCGGGCATAACGCTTAGGTCCGTTGGAAACGAGAGGATGGCTCCGGTTCCTAGAATCATTAAGATTTTCATGCACAGTCGTAGCAGCAGTTCTCTACCTGAGCTGACCATTGATCAGGCTTGGGAGTACATCCGCATATTGCGCATTCTGTATAGTTCATAGTTTTTTATCCATTTATATCAATATTAACCGCTATAGTAATTCTAGATTTTTTGCTATCTAAATTTCTTACACAATGTTCAAGAATCGAAGGCACAATTACCACGTCGTCTTCTTCAGCGGGTATTACCCACTCTTTATAGAGCCAACTATTTTCTTCTTGATTAGGAAATACATACTGTAAATTTTTTTGCTGGGGTAATAATAGATTAAAGTAATAAGGGCTTTTAAAAATCGTAGGTATATGTTGGCGCTTATCAAAGCTGATATAATGGACAAGAGAAAAAGCACTTCCATGAATATGAGGTGCCATTACTGAATTATGTCTAACACAGCTATAATTAGCAATATTATAAGTAAACTTAAGGCCCCGCGGTAAAGACAATTTGTTAAAAAAATTAGTTATGGTTTCTTCATAGCATTTAGATAATGAATAATAATTAATTTTTTTAAACTTAGGATTCTCCTCATCCTCTAGTGAGTGATGTATATCTGTTTTAATAAAAGAGTTGATGCTCCACTTATCTCTTACTTTAGATACTTTATAATTTTTTTCTATTTGAGATAAAATTTTTTTCTTTTCGTAAAGCTTCGGATTTATTTTTGTTAAATAAGCCGGTAATCCATATATATAGTTTATTTGATTATAGATCATAGTTTTTTGATTTCCCTTCCTCTAAGAAAATTTCTAACTTGGACGTTCCCTTTCTTATTAATGTAGGTGCACCATCCACTGAACTTAGGATACTTCAATAGTAATTTTTTAAATAATTTTTTCCAGCTCATGGCTTTCATGATCTCAGCTTCTCCCTCTTCTTTAGTGATTGTATATTCGTATCTCATGTTTCCTCCTAAAGTAACAACGCCATACCCACGATCTCATCATGGAAATAACTGTAAAAATCAGGGCGATTCCCATGCTGTCCAGAATTGTAGGGTAGAGGCCAAAGAGTGGAAAAATTAGCAACTGGATTGCAACGGCCAGAAGATAACCTGAGCCCACGTCAATGACACTTTCAAATAAATTATTTTTTAAATTATTTTCTTTCATGCTATATTCTTTTTCTCCTTTCGATTCACATAACCAGCATTGTTTCGTTTCATCAAGGCCTTTCACCACGACTGTGATGTAGCCATTGCCTTTGCATAATGAACATATTTCTTTATACATTATAAATTCTTGGTCTGCCTCCCTTGGCACCCATCCCTTGATAATAAAGATTTCTTTTTTTCATTTCTTTGCCTGCTTTTTTTGCGTAATAAGTGTTTCCTGTTAGATGTTTCTTTCTATATTTAGGTCGCCCTCTCTTTCGTTTAGCTCCTTGTCGATAATGAGAAGTGATGGGAACATCGACATTCCAACCCTTCTTTCTTAAAATAACTTTTCTAATTCTGTCTTGAACATAGTCTGGATTTCGTCCAGCCATTTCACAGATGAGTCTAAAATGATAGCCTCCCTCCATAAAAAAATGACGGGCTTGGTCCCGGTTATAGGAGTATAAACTTTCATGGGATCGGTTAGCCTTTCTTGTCATGTCTAAATCAGGAGGTCCCTTACAGGCGTCTAAGACAGCTCTGCATAAGACGGCAACCCAAAGATCTTTTTCTGGAAGGTCTACTTTATCGTGATTAATTTCTAAAGCATGACCCACCATACTGGTGAAACTGTTATTTGCTCGTCCCATTAGTGTGGTGCTTCTGGTGAAGCATCCTTACCCTTCTTCTGGCCCCATTTAATGATTTTTTCTTTTCCAGGTAAAGTAATGTCCACACCATATTTGCCCCAAGACTGAGCCATTAGGTTTAATTCCAGGATGAGAGTGGTGTATTGTTTGCTACTTTCGCCTTTAATATTTAATGTTATCTTTCTACTCATAATAAAAAGAATATAAGAAATTATAGGATAAATGTCAAGAAGTATAAAAAATAATTATCCGCCCCATCCATGAGTGTCATCATGTACTACGCAATTTGAGTGTGAAAAATTATCCATATAATTTACATACGTTACAACTAAAGGGGATGCAAGAAAAAACGTTGGGATTCCTAGTTAATTTGTAATGTTTTGTAAAGAAATTTTTTACTATTTGTAAAGGTTGTTAACCTTGACCTCTTGAAGGCTTGCGTCTGCTGTGTTTATTAGGTCTTTTGGAATGACGTCCGGGTCGTTTGCGTTGTCGTTTTTTCTGATGAACGTACCCAAAAGCCCTAGGCTTTTTGCGGGCCATTTGGATCCACCAATTTTATCTCGGGGGTAGGACCAATTCCGGCTATGGCGGTGGGTATGTAAGTAATTACACCATTAACTTTTTGTTCGGTGTCTCCGCCACAGTTCATACATCGATAAAAATTTTGATAAAGAGAAACGAATACGGTTTTAGTCTCACATAAAGGACATTGTCCATCGGTTACTTCGGCCTTGATATTAAAGCCCTTTCCAAAGATACCTTTTCCAAATTTCTCCATAACGTTTCCTATCGTATTTAGTCTTATCTTTAAAACGTTTAGGTGTAAAGTTTTTTAATAGTCTAGCGATGGGATTTCTTTTAGTATTTCGATTGCGCGTCATAACTATCGCTTGTATATCCATGTTCAATTACACGCACGATTCTTGTACGAGCAGTTGTCTCTCCCTTTTCTTCTACATACTCGACTTCAGCTTTAACATTAGCACCGCATTTAAATTGGACGCGCTCGGGCTGAATGCTTCTCTCGGCCTGCCTCTTCGCCTTCAGGCAGTCTGCCATCGAGCCCTGATACGTGTGCTCCACCAATTGGCCCTCTAAAAACATGCAAAGGGCGACGCATATAATAATTTCATTTGGCATTATCGTACTCCGTTTTTGTAATGGATCTCTCGATTCGAATCTTTGAGTTCCTCAATATCTATTAACACTTTTTCCATTTGTTTACTTAAAAAATCGATGTTTATTTTATTGTGCATCATACTCTCAATTTGTTTATTAATACGATCGGTGGTTTTGTACAAATCTTCCAACATCATGTATTGTTCCGAATCGGCCGGAAGACTCCCTAAAAGCCCCCGAGGCCACTTTATTCTGAACTCAGAATTCATTTCCAAATCTTTTTGCATCAATTCTATCTGAGTTGTGACACGGTTTTGCGTCTCAATCAAACCAAAATATGCCCAGGTCCCAATTGCCACCATCGTGATCAATGAGGCAACCGTCTTGAATGGCATCTGAACTGATGCTTCTTCTGAAAATTTGAGAGGTTTACCCATAGACTCCACAACAACTAAATTTTTCCATAAAAAAATAATGATACACCGAGAATCCTATCAGAACTCCTATGCTCACTCCTATAAATAACGTCACATACTTTATCATACGCACTCTAGAAAGTGAACCCAGAATAGATATCCCACGGCTGACACCATTATTAATCTATAAAGAGCTATCAGCATCTTATTTTCTTACCAATTTTTCCCAGTCAGGTTCTTTATCTTTAGGAAAATACGGTTCGTAGCCCTGACCTTCTGCTTGTTCATCATCTTCTCCGACAATGCTTTTAACTTCAGGGACGTAATGTTTTAAAGTTTGTTCGACTCCACGTTGCAAGGTAATCTTAGACATGGCGCAACCTGAACAGCTGCCTGATAATTTTAAAGTAGCCACGCCAGTGTCGCTGGCAAAGTTAATAAAACCAATAGCACCATTATGAGCTGCAACGGACGGCGCCACTTTCTCTTCCAGAACAGTCTTAATATCCTTAATGATCTCATCATGGGTTCTCATATTATTCCTTTTGATTCACATCTCCCCAAATAATTTTATATTTTAATTTGCCACCATCATCTCCGGAAGTATGATCTGTTGGTTCTTCAATCTGAAGAACATGCTTTACGCCTTTACACCCAACAGAAAAAAGACATAACAGACCGATGATTATAGAGGATACTAAATATTTCATCCATCTAGTCGTCCTGTTTCTTTTTTCTCTTGCGATTCTTCTTGCCCTTAAAATTTTTAAACTGTTGTATTTCATTTTCTATTACCTCAATCTTGGCTTTAATTAAGACCATGTCTTGTGATAGAGAAAATGTACGCTGAAGCGTCCATCCTCCGAGCGCTAATAAAATAGCGAGCAATGCGGTTATCAATTTTTCGTTCATGTTAGCCGCAATTGTTTTTATCTAAATCAATTGGCTTGTCACCATTATAAAACCATACATAAGATGAGAGTTTCGTTCCATCTTGAGTATAAGTACATTTTTTGCCCACCGAGCAGGCGCTTAATGCAAATAATAGTGCCAGAACTAAATACAATTTATTCATTTGGCTCCTCTGTTTTTTCTTCTTCGTCTTTTATTTGACAACACTCTCCGTTGTCTTCTTTTTCTTTTGAGTGCGTACCACAACATTTTTTTGGATCTATTGGCACGTTTCACACTCTTCATGTTCACAATTCATACAATTACAAACTCCATACATATCACCATGTTCTTTCAAAGAACAGTGGCAATCACAATTACAATTTTTACACTTTGTCATTTTTCTTTTCCTCAATCTCATAGAAGTAGCTATCGCTATCTTCAGTTTTCCATTTACTACTATCTTCTACGTTCCACGTACTTGTTTGCACCTTCCAATCAAATGGAACTTCATCTTTAACAGTAAATGAAGGAATGCTCCATATAATTCTATTGTTGGGTTGAGCTGCATAATTTCCGTTTTCCAGGGCCATTATGTGGGCGCATTTATGTTCTGCCGGAATCTCTGAATGATCCGTATCCACTATATTACTCTCTGGGTGAGCCCAGTCAACCGTGAAAAGATAAGTCCCGTGATACCATTTCTTATCTTTTCCTATATATTTTCCTGATTGGCCTAGAAGGATATCAAAAGTATTGACACTAGGATAGTAACTAAAACAATTCCAAAGCTCCAACTCGTCAAGTCGCATCCGAGGAACTTTTTTGACATCAAATCCTCTTTGTATGAACGCAGAGATTGGCAGGCGGTAGAATACAGCTCCATTCTCCATAATTGCATGAAAGAGTATCGCGCTTCCTGAAAGCGATGCCATCCCAAAGATGACACAGTCTTCAGCTTCTCCCACATGTCCGGAAAGGTCATAGAGATATTCTCTTCTTACCTGCGCATACGTGGCAGGAATGTTTGCGTTCAAGTAAGCCATTCAACATAAAACTCCTAGATTGAAATGATAATTAAAACAATAACCACAGCCACAGCTATAGATATTTTTTTATGAGCTTGTGCTAATGCCCATAGTTGTTTTACTTTTTCCATGTTTCCTCCTTGTTAATCATAGATGTCTCCCCAATTTTTACCAAACTCATAGTCTACTTTGTTGGGAACTTCGAGTGTAACAGCATTTTCCATTATCTCAACAATTCGTTTTGCCTGTTTATCATCTTCAATAGATAAATCAAGTTCATCATGAATCTGAATGTGAGCTACTATACCTTCTTTGTAGAGTTCTAACATAGATTTTTTTGTCATATCTGCTGCAGATCCTTGAATTAATTTGTTTAATGATTTGTATGTATATGCTCTTTTAATTCCTGGTCCGTGTTCCCTGAGTGCTTCTTCGTGTGGTAATGCTTTATGCATCCCGAATTGATTGGGCTCCCATAAATGAAACCTGCATAATCTTCCAAGTAGTGTACGAATCTGTCCTCTTTCTTGTGCTCTATTAGAAGCTTTCTCCATGAGCTGTTTAACAAAGGGGACATTACTGTGATAGGTATTAAATAATTCTGCGGCTTTTTCTTTAGTGACTCCTAGTTCTGCTTGAAGTTTTCCTTTCCCCATTCCATAAAATAATCCTAAGTTAATGGTCTTGGCTTGTGATCGAGGAATCTCTGCCATGTCTGCGACGGTCTGGTGAAAATCTGCTTTACTATTTTCTTTATAAGAATCCAATACATCATAAACGGATGGAAGTTTATAGAGAGCGGCATAGTGCACAACCAGTCTTGGTTCCTGTTGATTATAATCGAAACAACCCCACTTACATCCTTCTTCTGGTATAAATAAACTTCTGATCTTGGGTCCTAAGTCTTTGTTTCTAGCGGGAATTTGTTGAAGGTTCGGATTTTGATAACTAAATCTTCCAGTAACTGTACCTCCTCCTGCATTTCTAAGCTGATTAATCTCTGCGTGTATTCTTCCTTTATGTTCGTATCTTAAAATAGAATCAATGAATGTGGTGTGTGCTTTATTAATTTCTCTTGCTTTAGCAATCAGGTTCACAACAGGATGTTTATGTTCTTGTAAAAAATTTTTAGTGAAAGAGGGGGCAGATGTTTTTTCTGTTCGGGGGTATTCTATTTTTAACATATCAAATACATTCGCAACGGATCGTGCTGCCCATATTTGTGTGTCGATATTAGTTTCTAATTTTATTTTATTAAGAATTTCTTTCTCTTCAGCCATTAATTGTTTCTTCATTGCATGGGCTCTTTCAATATCAACTCGAACGCCTTTGAATCGCATATCGACTAGACATGGAAAGAGATCTGTTTCTAGATCAAATACATCTTCCAAGTCCTGAGAAATAATTTCTTTTTTAAGTTCCTGCCATAACCCTAAAGTAATCTCAGCATCGCGCTCTGCGTAAGATCCTGCATGCATGGCAGGCAGCTTATACATTTCTGCTTTAGGATCGATGCCCCATTCGGATGCCGCTTCGGCTAGTGCTCTCTCATTTTTACCGTAACCTAAATAGTGCCAGGATAAACTATTGAGATCATATCTAAATCTGTTTTCATCTGTGATCGCTGAGGCTAGCATCGTACAAACAATGTCACCATTAATTTTAAAACCCATGGCTCTTAACCAGCATACGTCATAGATAGCATTGTGAAATATTTTTGTGGAAGGAGCTTCTAAAATATCTTTAAGCCATGATAATACTTTAGCTTTCTCCATGTTACCACCACCTTCATGAGCGATAGGAAAGTATCCTTTGTAGTAAGAAGTTGCTACGGCTATGCCTATCACTTCTCCATTACCAATAATAGAACCGGATCCTTTTTTAATAAGATCAGGATCTTTTGTTTCTAGATCGATTGCAATTTCATCTACCTGTCTCAGGTCTGGAAATTCTGTGGGCTTTACCCATTCAGTCTGGGCTTCAAATCTAGGGATTCTCATTTTAAAAGTTTTTTAAGTCTCCGAGTTTTACTTTATTACTGATGACTCCTTTTTTTTGTAGGTCTTTCCATTTATTGTAGCCATCTATCCAACTTTCTTGAGGGCCATAATCCCTTTCAATAATCATATCAATATAATGTTTAGCCTTTTCAAGATCTTGTACTTCTCCTTTATGCGCGTGTCTGCAGATATATTTAATAGCATTTCCTTCTGCAAAAAGCAATTTGTTCTTGTTTATAAACTCACTAGGCTGCTCCACCATATCTTTATAGTGAGAGCCTCCGATTTGTTTATTGTATACTTTCGATGTCATATCCTTTGTCCTCCTTTTTTGCCGCCATAATATATAAATTTTGTTTAGTACGTGTGACGCCCACATACCAAACCCGGTGTTCTTCGTCGTCTTTATCAGGGCTTTTTTCTATAGCTTCCCTGATCATTTTGGTATTATCCATGATGAGTAAAACATTATCAGCTTCGCCTCCTTTGGCTGAATGAATTGTTGATAGTTTAACTCTAGCTTCTTTGGATAATTCTTCGCCTGCCTGCAACATAGTTCTAA
>Ga0114911_1001670_pt1 | contig 11190 bp, 12 predicted proteins | sample MalvireepMed_904_FD_89688 | JGI IMG/M metagenome (GOLD analysis project Ga0114911, IMG submission 89688) | Marine viral communities from the Global Malaspina Expedition - Malaspina viral metaG DeepMed_904 | ecosystem: Environmental > Aquatic > Marine > Oceanic | place: Mediterranean Sea...
CGTGCGGGGTCCGGGGCCTCCCATGCGCCGCGAAATAGGCCGGTGCCCCCACTACCGCCATACGCAGGTCGGGGCCAATGCGCACGGCGATCATGTCCTGCTCCACTCGCTCGCCCAGGCGTACTCCGGCATCGAAGCGGCCGGCCACGATATCGGTCAGACTCTGGTCGATCGACAGCTCCACGCGAATATCCGGGTGACCCGGCAGCAACTCGGCCAGAGTGGGCCAGAGGACCGTTCGCGCGGCGTGCATGCTGGTAGTGATGCGCACGTTGCCCGCCGGCTTTTCCCTCAACGCACTCAATGCATCCAGCTTGGCGTCGATGTCGTCGAATGCCGGGCGCAGCGTCTCCAACAGACGTTCACCGGCTTCGGTGGGGGCGACACTGCGCGTCGTGCGTGACAGCAGCCGCAGCCCGAGGCGTTCCTCGAGTCGTCGGAGCGTATGGCTGAGTGTGGATTGTGAGGTGCCCAACTTGGCGGCAGCTCGCGTGAAGCTGCCTTCGTCGGCTATGGCCAGGAAGGCGGTGAGATCGCCCAGCTCCTCTCTGCGCATTCATGAATCCTCGATATAGGCCTAAGCAGTTTTTGCGCTCTAATCATATCAAAGCGAGTGACCTAGACTGCGATGTACCGGCAGGCGGCGGACTGTCGCTCGGGGCAGCGTCAACTGTCCTCGCACGTCACCAACGAACCGATTCGCAGGAGGGACGCCATGGAAATCCAGCGCAACGGCACCAAGGCATCCGTACAGGGCCCCAAAGAGTACTTCACCGGCACCGTACGTATCGATGCGCCCTTTCAGGCCACAGAGCCCGCCCAGGTAGGTGGCGCCACAGTGACCTTCGAGCCCGGCGCCCGCACTGCCTGGCATACCCATCCGCTGGGTCAGACGCTGATCGTCACCGTAGGGCTGGGGTGGGTTCAGCGCGAAGGCAGCCCGAAGGAGACGATCCGCCCGGGCGATTTGGTCTGGTTCGAGCCGGGCGAGAAGCATTGGCATGGCGCGACCGACACTACGGCCATGACGCATATCGCCATCGCCGAATCGCTGAATGGTTCACCGGTCACCTGGCTGGAAAAGGTCGCCGATGAGGATTATCTCGCGGAGCGCGCCTGACGAATGACAAGGAGCGGAAAACGATGCAAACACGCAAACTTGGCAACAGTGGTCTGGAAGTTTCGTCACTCGGCTATGGTTGTATGGGGCTCAGTTATGGCTACGGACCCGCCAAGCGCGAGCAGGAAGCTATCGAAATGATTCGTGCCGCTTTCGATCGCGGTGTGACGCTGTTCGACACCGCCGAAGCCTATGGTCCCTATCTTAATGAGGAAGTCGTGGGTAAGGCGTTGGCGCCCTATCGAGACGAGGTGGTTATCGCCACCAAATTCGGCTTCGAATTCGATGAGCAGGGCGGCCAGAGCGGCATGAACAGCCATCCGGAGCATATCCGGGCGGTGGCCGAAGCGTCGCTGAAGCGGTTGAAGACAGACCGCATCGATCTATTTTACCAGCACCGCGTCGACCCGGATGTGCCGATCGAGGATGTCGCTGGCGCCATCAAGGAACTGGTCGCGGAGGGCAAGGTGAAACACTGGGGGCTCTCCGAGGCCGGCGCCGAAGTCATCCGCCGCGCGCATGCGGTGCACCCAGTAGCCGCCCTGCAGAGCGAATATTCGCTGTGGTGGCGGGAGCCAGAGACTGAAATCCTGCCGACCCTCGAAGAGTTGGGCATTGGCTTCGTGCCTTTCAGTCCTCTGGGCAAAGGCTTCCTTACCGGCGCGATCGACGAACAGACCACTTTCGACGAGGGTGACTTCCGCAATATCGTGCCGCGCTTCTCGGCCGATGCGCGCCAAGCCAATCAGTCTCTGGTGGATCTGCTGGACGCTATCGCACAGCGCAAAGCGGCGACTCCCGCGCAAATTGCGTTGGCCTGGCTGCTGGCCCAGAAGCCATGGGTCATACCCATTCCAGGCACCACCAAGCTGCATCGTCTGGAGGAAAATCTCGGTGCCGCCGAGTTGACACTGAATGCCGGTGAGCTGGACGAGATCGAGGCTGCTCTGTCGCGTATCGAGATTCAGGGCGAGCGCTATCCCGCTCATCTGCAGCAGCGGGTCAACCGCTGATCGAAAGACTGGCGATACGCGATTACGGATACAGAGAGGAGAACTCACGATGGACGGTATCAAGGATAAAGTCGTCGTCATCACCGGGGCCAGTAGCGGTCTCGGCGAAGCCACGGCACGTCGCTTGGCGCAGGGTGGTGCCAAGCTGGTCCTCGGCGCGCGGCGTATGGAACGGCTCCAGGCACTGGCCAAGGAGCTCGGCCTGGATGACCAGGCGGTGGTCAAGACCGACGTGACGCACAGCGACCAGGTCGAGGCACTGATCGAGCGCGCCATCAAGCTGCATGGCCGCATCGATGTCCTCCTCAACAATGCCGGCGTGATGCCGCACTCGCCCCTGGCGCGTCTCAAGGTCGAGGAGTGGGAGCAGATGATCGACGTCAACATCAAGGGGGTGCTTTATGGCATCGCTGCGGCAATGCCGCACATGACGTCCCAGAAGAGCGGGCAAATCATCAACGTGTCTTCGGTCGCCGGCCACAAGGTCCGGCCCGGCAGCGTCGTCTACTCGGCCACCAAGCATGCCGTTCGCATTATCTCCGAAGGGCTGCGCCAGGAAGTCAAACCCTACAATATCCGCTCGACGATCATCTCGCCCGGGGCGGTCGCTACCGAACTGCCCAACAGCATCTCGGAAAAGGACGTATCCGACGCGGTTCATGACTTCTACGAGCAGTATGCGATTCCTGCCGATTCGTTCGCGCGCGCGGTGGAGTTCGCCATGAGCCAGCCGGAGGACGTGGATATCAACGAGATCCTGTTCAGGCCGACCAGCCAGGAACTGTAACCGGCGCCCGCAAGCAACACTGAAAAACCTGATAACGCCCCGGATGGGTACCTGTTTCGGCTAATGGCCTGGAATGGTGCTTCTAAAGGGGCGTGAACGGTGAAGGAGTTAGTATGGCCATTCCCACCCTGACATTGAACAACGCTGTCGAGATTCCCGCGTTCGGGCTGGGCGTCTATCGCGCCAGCGCCGAAGAAACCACCGGCGCGGTGCTGGCCGCTTTCGAGGCGGGCTATCGACACGTCGACACCGCCGCCGCTTACAGCAACGAAGAGCAGGTCGGCGAGGCGTTTCGCGCAAGCGGTCTCGACCGCTCGGACGTGTTCATCGAATCCAAGCTCTGGCTGTCCGATTACACCTATGACGGCGCGCTGCATGGGTTCGAACGCTCGCTGCGCAAGCTGGGCATGGATCATGTCGATCTTTACCTGCTTCACCAGCCGGCGCCGGACGAGTTCGAGCGCACGCTCGGGGCTTGGAAGGGGCTCTGCGAGATCGTCAAAAGCGGCCGCGCCCGGGCCGTCGGCGTATCGAATTTCAACGAGGAAGAGCTCAAGCGCGCCATTGATGAGACCGGTGTGACGCCAGCAGTGAACCAGGTGGAACTGCATCCGTTCTTCACCCAGAAGAAGCTCAGTGCATTCCACCGGGAGCACGGCATCCTCACCCAGGCGTGGTCGCCTATCGGTGGCGTCAATCGCTATTTCACAGAAGATCCGAAACCTGAAGACGACCCATTGACCCACCCCACGATCACGCAGATTGCCCAGCGGTACGGCAAGTCACCGGCTCAGGTGATCCTGCGCTGGCATATCGAGCTGGGTCATTCGGTGATTCCGAAGTCGGTACATACTGCGCGAATCAGGGAGAACGTCGATATCTTCGACTTTGCGCTCTCCGCCGAAGAGATCGCTTTCATCGATGGGCTCGACACCGGACGGCGCGGTGGGCCGGATCCCAAATCGCTCAGCACCAAGACTGTGAGTTTCACCATCCCCGACTGATACTTGGCGATCAGCCAATGGAAAACCGAGGCGTCATGCGGTCGTCGCTTGATCAATAACCCAGAGGTTATGGCGAAGGGATGAAATTTCATTTCCCAGCCCGGGCGGCGCTGGCGACACTGGCGAACCATCGTCCTTCGGGTCGAGCCTCATCAACACGCCAGCCACCGAGGACCGTCATGAAAAACGTGGACAACAAGTGCTTCATCCCGCGCGATCGCAACTGGCATCCGCCGGCCTATGCACCGGGCTACAAGACCACCGTGGCCCGCTCGCCGCGCCAGTCGCCGGTGAGCATGCAGCACCCAACACGTTCGGAACTCACCGGGCCGAACTTCGCCTCGCTGCGGCTGGGTCCGCACGACAACGACCTGTTGCTCAACTACCGCGAGAACGCCGGCCGCGATGGCCTGCCGATCGGCGAGCGGATCGTCATGTTCGGCCGCGTGGTCGACCAGCTCGGCAAGCCGGTGCCCGATACCCTGGTCGAGATGTGGCAGGCCAACGCCGGCGGGCGTTACCGGCACAAGAAGGACCAGTACCTGGCGCCGCTCGATCCCAACTTCGGCGGGGTGGGGCGCTGCATCACCGATGCGCAGGGCTGGTATCATTTCCGCACCGTCCGCCCCGGCCCCTATCCCTGGCCCAACGACGTCAACTCCTGGCGCCCGGCGCATATCCACGTGTCGGTGATGGGCCCGGCGATTTCCACCCGGCTGGTGACCCAGATGTACTTCGAGGGCGACCCGCTGATTCCGCGCTGCCCGATCGTGCATACGCTCAACGATCCCGAAGCGGTCGACACCCTCATCGGGCGGCTCGACATGGCGCGCAGCCGGTCGATGGATTATCTCGCCTATCGCTTCGACATCGTCACGCGCGGCGAACTGCAGACCTATTTCGAACCGGGAGTGACGCTATGAGTCAGCAACCGATCCGGAGTCAACAACCGACCCATGGCGGCTGCGTGCTGTATCGCGAGACGCCGTCGCAAACCGCCGGCCCCTACGTGCACATCGGCCTGGCGCTGGAGGTTGCCGGGATACCGCTGCGCGACGAGGAGGTCTGGAGCCGGCTGGCCACGCCCGAAGCGGACGGCGAGCTGATCGAGGTGGTCGGCACGGTGATCGACGGCAACGGCGACCTGGTGCGCGACGCCTTCCTCGAGGCCTGGCAGGCCGATGCCCACGGCGAGTTCCAGCTCGACTATGATCTGGGCAAGCCGTTCAACAGCTTCGGCCGCACCGCCACCACTGCCGAGGCCGCCAGCGAATGGTCGTTCACCACGGTCAAGCCCGGGCGGGTGCCGGCGGCCAACGGCAAGCCGATGGCGCCGCACATCAGCCTGGCGATCTTCGCCCGAGGCATCAACGTGCACCTGCAGACGCGGTTGTATTTCGACGACGAGAGCGAAGCCAACGCCGAGTGCCCGGTGCTCGCCGCCATCGAATCGTCGGCGCGCCGCCAGACGCTGATCGCGCGGCGCGAGGAGGGCGCGGACGGTACGCCCCGCTATCGTCTCGATATCCGCCTGCAGGGCGATGACGAAACGCTATTCTTCGAATTCTGAAGCGAACCGTTGCCGGTTGGTAAAGGAACCCCGCTATCCGTGGATGGCGGGGAGTCTTCGTGTGCGTTCGATGTCGGCCCCGGCGCTTGCGCAAGTGGCCAGTTCAGGTATTACAATCGCGGCAAGTCGTGTTTCGGCCACTATTCTTTGAGATGCCGTCTTTGCGAGATGCCGTCTTTGCGAGGTGCCGCGGCGCCGTTGCGGCTGGCGCGTTTTAAGCTGACGTGGCATCTTTCGGGTTCAGCGAAGCGAATAGATGGGTTATGCAGATCTACAACCAAGATTGCCGGACCGCAAGCGGTGAGCCCTTCAATCTGCGCGCCCTGCGTGGCCAGGTACTGCTGGTGGTCAATGTCGCCAGTCGCTGCAGCTACACGCCGCAGCTCGCCGAGCTCGAACGGCTCTATCGGCGCTATCGCTATCAGGGCTTTACCGTGCTGGCGTTTCCCTGCAACCAGTTCGCCCACCAGAGCCCCGAACCGGCGCATACCTTCGGCGCCTTCTGCGAGCGTGAATACGACGTGACCTTCCCGGTCATGGAAAAGGTCCGCGTCAATGGCCGTCACGCTCATCCGCTGTTCGTGCTGTTGCGTCGCCAGGCCCCGGGAATGCTGGGCAGCACCCCGATCAAGTGGAATTTCACCAAGTTCCTGGTCGGCCGCGACGGCCAGGTGATTCGCCGCTTCTCGCCACGCACCGGCCGGCTGGGTATCGTGCCGGAACTCGAAAGAGCCCTGCAGATTCCCTTTTCGGCCTAGTAGTCATCGCCATCGCCGCTCAATGCGGCGGCTGCTGGCCGCGGGCGACCATCAAGCGCGTCATCAAGGTATTCCAGCGCGCCCGGGTGAGCATCGTCGTCAAGCCCGAGAACAACGTCCAGAAGCCCTTGCGCCAGCCATGCAAGCGTCGATTATGAGTGACCAGCTGACGCAGCAGCCGGTGCTCGTCGACGTCGCGCCAGCTGTCGGTGACCGACATCTGCTGGCGGGCCAGCACCGGGGCGAGTTCCAGACGGAAGATCCACTCCAGCTGCTCGAGACTCAGGTCATGGCGTTCGATCACTTCGATCATGCGCGCATAGTCGCTTTCGCGGGGCTCGTTTTCCCGCCACAGCGTCGCCAGGGCGAGCCACAACTCGCCACGCTCGTCGACCAGGGTTTGCGGGTCTTTCATGGCAGGGGCCTCCTTGGTAGCGACAGAATTGTGAAGGGCATGCGCGCTTATTGCGAGACCCGGCTCCTCGATCTGACCGCTGTGTGATCGGCGCCGTGGCGCGGGGCGGACAGTGCGCCGGCAAACCGCTAGAATAGCCGCATCGGCCGGCCCCGGTGAAACCGGGCTTCAGGCAGGGAATGTCCCGTTCTTCCCAAAGCAAGTTATTCCAATAGAGAGTCGAGGTCTGACGTGATCATCAAACCCAAGGTCCGCGGTTTCATCTGCACCACCACCCATCCCACCGGCTGCGCGATGAACGTGCTCGAGCAGATCCAGGCGACGCGCGCCGCGCTCGGCGAACGCAAGGCTGCCGACGCGGGGCCGAAGAAGGTGCTGGTGATCGGCGCCTCGAGCGGCTATGGCCTGGCGGCGCGGATCACCGCGGCGTTCGGCTACGGCGCCAGCACCCTGGGGGTGTTCTTCGAAAAGCCCGGCAGCGAGAAGAAGCCGGGCACCGCGGGCTGGTACAACTCGGCCGCCTTCGACCGTTTCGCCAAGGAGGAGGGCCTCTACAGCAAGGCGATCAACGGCGACGCCTTCTCCCACGAGACTCGCGACAAGGCGATCGAGATGATCAAGCAGGATCTCGGCGAGATCGACCTGGTGGTCTACTCGCTGGCCTCGCCGGTGCGCAAGCTGCCCGACAGTGGCGAACTCAAGCGCTCGGCGCTCAAGCCGATCGGCGAGACCTACCGCGCTACCGCCATCGACACCAACAAGGACGCCATCATCGAGGCCGAGGTCGAGCCGGCCAGCGAGCAGGAGATCGCCGACACCATCCAAGTGATGGGCGGCGAGGACTGGGAGCTGTGGATCGACGCGCTGGACCAGGCCGGGGTGCTCGCCAAGGGCGCCAAGTCGGTGGCCTTCAGCTACATCGGCACCGAGATCACCTGGCCGATCTACTGGCACGGTGCGCTGGGCAAGGCCAAGGAGGATCTCGACCGCGCCGCCGGCGAGATCGACAAGCGCCTAGGCAAGAGCGGTGGCGGCGCCAACGTCGCGGTGCTCAAGTCGGTGGTCACCCAGGCCAGCGCGGCGATCCCGGTGATGCCGCTGTACATCGCCATGGTCTACAAGGTGATGAAGGAGCAGGGCCTGCACGAAGGCACCATCGACCAGTTGAACCGCCTGTTCCGCGATCGGCTCTACGCCGATGCCGCCCCCGAGACCGACGAGGCCGGGCGGCTGCGTCTCGACGACTGGGAGCTGCGCGACGACGTCCAGCAGGCCTGCAAGGAGCTGTGGCCGAAGGTGACCAGCGACAACCTGTTCGAGATCACCGACTACGCCGGCTACAAGCACGACTTCCTCAAGCTGTTTGGCTTCGTGCGTGACGACGTCGACTACGACGCCGAGGTCGAGCCGGTCGCCGACTACGACGTCGTCCAGCTGTAAGGCGACGTCATGGTTCGGCGAATGCTAGATGCAGCGGGGCGCTTGTTGCTGGATTTGCTGGCCACCATCGCACGTTCGAAAGCCTTAATAGCTGAGCTCGATCGCCACGATGCCCCTCGAGAGTAACCCGCCGGGCGTTATCCGACAGGTCGGTTTCGTGCTGCTGCCGGGGTTCTCGCTGCTCGCCCAGGCGTGTGCCCTGGAGCCGCTTCACGTCGCCAACCTGCTGGCCGGCGAGCGCCTCTATACGCCGTTGACCTTCGGTCTCGACGAACGCGCGGTGAAGAGCGCCGCCGAGCTGGCGCTGTCGCCGCACAGCGTGGCCGGCGACGATGCCGGCGAGCTCGATATGCTCATCGTCTGCGCGCCGGCGGCTTTCAACGGCGCCCACGATGCGCTGTTGGCATGGCTGGCGCGGCTGGCCGGACGCGGCGTGGCGCTAGGCGGCATCGCCGGCGGCACCGAGGTGCTGGCCCGCGCCGGGGTACTCGACGGCTATCGTGCCACGCTGCCCTGGCAGAGCGCCGAGTCGTTCGTGCAGGCGCATCCCGCGGTGCGCGTCAGCCAGCAGCTGTTCGAGATCGATCGCGATCGCCTGACCTGCGGTGGCGGCACCGCGGCGATGGACATGATGATGACGCTGATCGCCCAGCACCACGGTCAGACGCTCGCCGAGCGGATATCCGAGCACTTCGTCTGCGAACGCATTCGCATGGGCGACGAGCCGCAGCACGTACCGCTGCGCTCGCGCCTCGGCCACGCCCCGCAGAGCCTGTTCGATGCCATCACGCTGATGGAGTCGAACATCGAGGAGCCGTTGACCACCCACGAGTTGTCCACCCACCTGGGCATCTCGCGGCGCCAGCTCGAGCGGCTGTTCAAGAAATACCTGCAGGCGGTGCCCAGCCGCTACTACCTCGACCTGCGCCTGCAACAAGCCCGCAAGTTGCTGCGCGAGACCGACCAGGCGGTCGGCGACATCGCCCTGCAGACCGGCTTCTCCTCCGGCGCGCATTTCTCCACCGCCTATCGCAACCACTTCGGCATGACCCCGCGGGAGGAGCGGCTGGGCTGAGCGTTCAGCGCGGCGAGGCCTTGCGCGCCAGCAGTGCCCGAAACAGTCTGCCCAGCATCACCGGCTGGTCCTCCTCGATGACGAACCCCGCTTCACTCAAAAGCGGCCCGGCCTGACGGGTGATGTCGGTGGCGATGGCACTGGTCAGCGCGTTCAGCGCTCGACGGCCCGGGCCCGGGGAGTGGCCGTCGGGCTGAAACTTGTCCATCACGCACAGCTGGCCGTCGTCGGCGAGCACTCGGTAGGCTTCGCGAAGGCCCCGATCGGGGTCCGGCATCACTGCCAGAATCAGATGCATGATCACCACGTCGAAATGGCCGTCGGGGAAGTCGAGGCGCTCGGCGTCCATCTCGCGGGCGACGAAATCGAAGCCCAGCGATTCGGCGCGGGCGCGAAAGCGCGCCACCATCGCCGGACTGAGATCGCTCGCGTGCAGCTCGATATGGCGGGGCAGGTAGCACAGATCGAGCCCGGTGCCGGCACCCACGATCAGTACCCGCTCGCCACCCGTCCAGTCGACAGCATCCAGCGCCCGCCGCCGCGCGCGACGAAAGGCGCGGTCGGCGACCAGATCGTAGAGCGGGGCATACAGCGAATAGCGCAGGCGATTCCAGGCGGTGGTGTTGAACATGGCGATCATTCCCCGGTGCGTGGCGCATGCGACTCCATGCGCCTCATGGGGAGGATAGCGCGAGTTACCTGTCTGTGGCGCCCGGTCAGCGCGTCAGGCCATGGTATCGACGATCCCGCCCTCGACGCGCAGTGCCGCGCCGGTGGTCGCGCTGGCCTGCGTGGAGGCGGCGTAGACGCTCATGTTGGCGACCTCCTCGGGGGTGGCCAGGCGCTGGATGATCGACGAGGGGCGATTCTCGGCGACGAAACGCGCTTCCATTTCGGCTGGCGAGACGCCCTCCTGCTCGGCGGCCTGCTTGATCATGCCGAGTACGCCTTCCGAACGGGTCGGCCCCGGCAGGATGGCGTTGACGGTGACGTTGGTGCCGCTGAGCACCTTGGCCAGCCCGCGCGAGATCGACTGCACGGCGCTCTTGGTCATGCCGTAATGGACCATCTCGCTGGGGATGTTGAGCGCCGACTCGCTGGAGATGAACTGCACGCGGCCCCAGTCGCGCTGCTTCATGCCCTGGGCGTAGTGACGCGACAGCCGCACCGCGCTCATCACGTTGACGTCGAAGAATTGCTGCCAGGTGGCGTCGTCGATCGCGAAGAAATCCTGCGGGCCGAAAATGCCCACGTTGTTGATCAGAATGTCGGCCTCGGGGCGGGCCTCGATCAGCGCCTGGCAGCCCTCGGCGCTGCCCAGGTCGGCGGCCACGCCGGATACGCCGGCATCGGGTACCGCTTGCCGGATGGCTTCGATGGCGGCATCGACGCGCGCCTGGGTACGCCCGGTGACGGTGACCTCGGCGCCGGCCCGGGCTAGCCCCTGGGCGATGGCGAAGCCGATGCCGGCGGTGGAGCCGCTGACGATGGCGCGTTTGCCGGAAAGATCGATCTGCATTGCACACTCCTTGGCTTGCGGTACCCGGCGATCCGTTCACGATTGCGCCGGGGTCGAAATTTGTAGCCTGCTAAAAAGATGGGTCGAAAGCAGGATAGTTCAAGCCGCTTTTTATGGGAGCCCGAAGCCGCTCCCTTTATGAGAGCCCGAAGCCGCTCTCGCCAAAAGCCCGCAGCCGCTTTTCATAATTCGCCGTCCCATCGCTGAAAGCCTTTGGCCAAGTGTGTCCTTATACTCGAATTATCATCAATCCCAGGATGGAGAACCCCATGACCGACACCCCGACCCGCGCCGACTTCGACCGTTACATGGTGCCCAACTACGCGCCGCAGCAGAGAATTCCGGTGCGCGGCGAGGGTAGCCGGCTGTGGGATCAGGACGGCCGCGAGTATGTCGACTTCGCCGGCGGTATCGCGGTCAACTCGCTGGGGCATTGCCATCCGGTATTGGTCGACGCGCTCAAGGCCCAGGCCGACAAGCTCTGGCACC